>FUFK010017275.1_pt1 | contig 19314 bp, 7 predicted proteins | sample 1021851 | NCBI WGS metagenome assembly FUFK01 (sample SAMEA51879418, study PRJEB19060) | metagenome
ATCAAGAATGGAGTATTTGAGCACGAAGGTCTCAAGTATCCCTGGTTTGCTCCGAAGATGCAAATATTTGAATCTGGTGAAGTGCAGGATATGTGTGGCGAAGATGTCTCCTTCTGTTTAGATGCAATCGAAGCAGGTTTTGAGATCTGGTGTGANCCNAAGATTCGAGTGGGTCATGAGAAGACACGGATTATCTGATGTCTTATAAGTTAAAAAATCGTCGTTAAAGTTTATTAAAAGGAGAAATTGATTATGGCAATGAGATTCAGCATGGGTGATTCATTAATTGAAGGTCGCCCAAAGAAGACAAGACAAGGAAAAGGAAAGCATAGTAAATACTCCGCTACGAGTCGCAATGGTGCAAGAAAGAGATACAGAGGCCAGGGTCGAAAATGAACTGTTGGTCTTGTAATAGNGAACTNATNTGGGGTGGNGATCACAATGGAGAGGATTACGGTAACGAGGAATACGATATCGTAACCAATCTATCCTGCCCTNNATGTAATGCATTTGTNCTTGTATANCATCAACCAAACGANAACTTTGAATGAGTACANTAATTNCGAATCTACCCTCCTATGAGGTCTGGGTAAGAAAAGAATATCTAACCGACCATAAGAGTGGTCACGGTGAATTTGTCAAAGGAGTCTGGGTATCTGCAAAAAGTATACCTGGACGTGCTTTTTATTTTGAGACATANNTACCAGAGTATGCTGCAATCTATGATAAACTACCGATCTCTGCCTTTACAAGCGATCCAGAGACACCAGATCCTGATATGACTCTACATAACCTACAGTTCTGGAACTGCATGGACTATGGTGTAGTGGCAGTACAGAAGCAGTTTATCGGTTCAATGCACTATGAGGTCTATACTCGTGATTATGGCACTCAAACAGGCACTTACATATGCACTTTAGACAATTATCATTCAGATGTGGATGCGATTGACTACTCNACAAGTGAACAACCTGCNGAACATAAGAGTCATAACCTACTCGAACTGGATAATGGACAGTTTTGNCTCTATCCAAACAACAGAATGCGTATCTATGANAACAGTTTAACCCCAGAAAAACCAAAAATGCCTGATTTTAAGGTATCAACGGTCTACTATCAGGTTGAAAATGGTCATGATCGTGATGGTTTAGGTAATGATGAAAATTATTTTTGGAAAACAGCGAAAGAAAGGAATGATTTGAATATAAATGTTGAAGCAGACCCTAATATTGGAGCAGGAAACACCGCTTTCGACTACTAAATAAAGAAAAAAGGGCGAAAATGGAGTTTCAACACGATTTTTTAGACAATCTTGCCAATGATCAGTACCAAAAGTTGCTTCGTGAAGTAACAAATGATGATAAGATACCTAAGAAATCAAATAAAGTTGACAAAACGCTTATAGATATAAGTAAGGATTCTACAATTTTAGATGTCAACCTATACGACTAAGATTTCTCGTGCATTTAAGGACATAAGTTTGTCTTTTAAGAAGCATCCAGTTACAAATGATGTGACTGTTTTGAGAAATGAAGACGCAATTAAGAAATCTGTCATTAATCTTACAAGAACTCGGATTAATGAGAGGTTTTTTAATGATTTGTTAGGTACATCAATCGCTGATAACCTCTTTGAGAACATGGGTTCTGGTCTTGAAACAGCGTTAGAGGAAGAAATTAGCACATTATTAGGAAATTATGAACCTCGAATTGAATTAAATAGTGTATATGTAATTGCAGATCAAGATTCTAATGAATTAAGCATTCAAGTTGATTATAATATTGTTGGATTACCGATTCCAAGTCAAACTATAGAGTTCTTACTACAACCGACAAGGGTATAATGGCATTTAATCAGTTTACAAACTTAGATTTCCAAGATTTACGCACTCAAATTAAGGATTATTTGAGGTCAAATTCAAATTTTACCGATTTTGACTTTGAGGGATCTAATTTTTCTGTATTAATTGATAATTTAGCATATAATTCTTATATTACTGCCTATAATACCAANATGGCNGTNAATGAAGCGTTCATTGATAGTGCAACAGTCAGAGAAAACGTCATATCACTCGCAAGAAATATCGGATATGTGCCTAGATCAAGAAGATCAGCAGTTGCAAAGATAAGTTTTACAGTAGATGTCTCTTCACTCGCTGCAAGATACGTTACATTGAACGCAGGATTGGTTGCATTAGGTAATATTCANAACGGATCATTCAAATTTTCAATACCAGAGAAGATTACAGTTAGTCCAGCAAGTAATGGAATTGCATCTTTTCAAAATATAGAGATATTTGAAGGAAATTACCTTACAAAAGAATTTTTAGTCGTTAGTTCACAGTTAGATGCAAAATATATCTTACCAAATACAAATATAGACACTACAAGTATTCGAGTTTCAGTGACTGATGGAGAAACTGGAACAGTTGAGGTATATAATGCATATGAAAATATATTCCAAGTCAATTCAGAGTCTAGATTGTTCCTTGTACAGGAGGTAAATGATGAAAAGTATCAAATTCTCTTCGGTGATGGAGTACTTGGCAAAAAACCACCAAATGGTAGCACTATTAAGGTTTCTTATATTGTTACTAATGGTGCAGATGGTAACGGTGCATCTAATTTTAACTTCGCAGGTAATTTAGCATACCCAAGAAGATCTGGTGACACGATAGTTGATACACCAGTTACTCAAAATGTGTCTCTTCTAACGGTTCCACAACCCTCTGAGAACGGTGATAACATTGAACCTGTTGATAATGTCAAGTACCTNGCTCCAAGGGTGTATGCGTCCCAATATCGAGCAGTGACTGCAAATGATTATACTAGTTTAGTTCCTTCAGTCTATCCAAATATAGACTCTGTTACTGCATATGGCGGTGAAGAACTTGATCCTCCACAATTTGGTAAAGTTTTTATTACTGTAAAACCAAAAACAGGTGAATTATTATCAGATACTGCAAAAAGTGCNATCAAAGCNGGTTTAAAGCANTATACAGTTGCTGGAATACANCAAGAATTTGTNGATTTAAAGTTTTTATACGTTGAGTACGATTCTACAGTATCATACAACCCAGGATTCATAACAAATAAAGAAGATCTTTCATCTCGTATATTCAAATCAATCGAAAGTTACTCTAAATCATCAGACATCAACTCATTTGGTGGTAGACTTAAGTATAGTAAGTTGTTATCAGTGATTGATAAAGTTGATACTGCTATTACATCAAATATAACTGTNGTTAAAATGAGNAGAGATCTAGTTCCTGCATATGGGCAATTAGCAAACTATGAATTATGCTATTCAAATCGCTTTCATGCAGACTTAGAGGGATTTAATATAAGATCTACTTCATTTAAGATTGCAGGAGTTGATGGTGACGTATTTTTAACAGATTTACCAAATTCTGATGGATTAACAGGTGTTGTTAGATTCTTTACTCTTGTTGATGATGCTCCTAACTTTATCAATAACAATGCAGGTACTGTAGATTATGTAAAAGGTGAAATTATTCTATTCGCAGTAAATATTACGTCCTCAGACATTACAAATAAAATTGAAATTGAAGTAATACCAGAGTCAAATGATATTATTGCAAAACAGAACCTTTATATTGTCCTAGATACTACTAGTGGAAGTAAATTAACACTTTTAGAAGATTTAGTATCTTCTGGATCAGACAGATCAGGTTCATCATATACACCACCTTCAAGTTTCGTTAATACCAAAAGGTTTACAAGATAAGAAATGGCAGATACCAAAGTAAAAATCTCTCATATTCTGGATAGTCAGATTCCAGACTTTATTCAAGACGAAAATCCACTATTTAAAGAATTTTTAAATCAATATTACATTTCACAAGAACATGAGTATGGAAATATTGACATTGCAGAAAATATTACTGATGTAAANAATATTTCTAATTTCATNGATCTTAATATTGTTGGTTATCAAGCATTAGCACCAATTCAGTTAATTGGAGAAATTACATCATTTGATGAAATTATTAATGTTAGTAACACTCTTGGGTTTCCAAACAGTTATGGAATATTTAAGATTGATAATGAGATTATTACTTATACAGGAAAAACTGCGACATCATTTACTGGATGTGTCCGTGGTTTTAGTGCAATATCTGCCCTAGAAAAGAATGGGGATCCAGAATTTTTAACTTTTAGTTCAACAGAATCTGATGATCATGCNTCTGGTGCTGTTNTATCAAATTTAAGTCATATATTCNTACTTAAATTTTACGAAAAGTTTAAGGCAAATTATTTACCTGGTGTTGAAAATAGAAATTTNATGNCAGGACTCTCGGTAGANAANATTTTATCNAGAGCNAAAGACTTTTATACTTCAAAAGGAACTGATACTGCACTTGACATACTATTTCAGGTATTGTTTGGAAAAAGTGTAACTATATTAAAACCATTTGATAATACTATAACATCATCTGATGCAGAATGGATTGTAGCAGATCAATTAATGGTTGAAGTACTTGAAGGTGATCCAATCAATCTAAAACAAACAGTTATATTTCAAGAATCATTTACTGCTCCAACTGCTACAGGTGCAGTAAGTAATGTAGAGGAAATATTTTTAGGAAGTAAAAAATATCATCGAATTTCATTATCAAAAGGTTCAATGGAGGGAACTTTTAAGGTAAATAACAAAACTCAAGTTGTTGGAACTGCATCTACAACTTCAGTTGTTACTGTAGACTCAACAGTTGGATTTACAACCGAAAATGGGTTCCAATATTTAAGTTCATCAGGTTCTTATGTTCCAGTAACATATCAATCAAAGTCACATAATCAATTTTTTGATACTGATGCTAATATTACGTTATCTGAGGGAACACCAATTATAGATAATGTCTTTATTTTTGGATATGAGAATAATGACACCACTAAAATATGTAAAATGCGTGTTATGGGGTCGATATCTAATGTTTCGACTAATTTTGAAAAAACTAAGTTTTTTAGAGAAAACGATAATATTGGATTAAAATATCTTGGAGAAAAAGCAGATATTGATGACAAAAAATTCAATACATGGTTTCATAACAATGTTTCTTATCTTGATATTGTTCAACCATTAACTGAAGCGTCTACTACGATTGAAACTTTAGATAATCATTTTTTACATGCTGGTGATAGAATTGATATTTTAAATAAAGAATTAAAAAATGTTTTATTTTCTAACGTTGAAGTAAGTTCAACTATTTCTGATACTGAATTTCAAATTATTGGTGTAAATATTGGTATTCAAACTAATTATAGTATTAAAAAAAGATTATCTTTTGCATCATCTAATCTTGGACTTGGATTTTTAGTTTCTGATATTCAAAATACATTTTTAGATAGTGATGATAATACTTATGTTGCTTTTTCTGGTTATCCATCAGATAGTGCAATTCAATCTACAGATAGATCAGTTACTTTTCAATCAAATAATGTATCTGACAATAAAATAAACATACCCTCTCATCAATTTTTAAACGGAGAAAAAATATACTATCAACCACAATCTACAAATAGTGGAATAAGTGGAATTGCTACTGGAACATATTTTGTAAAGGTAGTAGATCCAAATACNATCAAATTAGCATTAAATGCTCAAAACTTATACTTAGATAANACTGTATCAATAACTGGAACAACTAATACTGATGTTCACAAAATTACACCGTCAATTCCAGTTGGAGATGCAATAACAAAATTAGAAAATCAAAATAATTTTAGAAGAATTCGTAAAACTCCAGAAAATAGTCAGGGAAATGAAAATATCACAGGTCCAATAGGATTAAGTTTAAATGGAATTGAATATCACTCCCCAATATCTGATGATTCAGTATTTTATGGTCAAATTGATAAAATTATAGTTTTAGATAAAGGGAATGGATATAGTGCTGCAAATCCTCCTAATATTTCGATTACTGATTCTTTTGGAAGTTCTGCAGTGGCAAATGTTCACGTTGATGAAGGTCAAATAGAGGAAATAATTTTAACGAACAAAGGTTTTGATTACATAGGAACTCCGTCAGTAACAATAAGTGGTGGAGATGGAAGTGGAGCAGAAACAAACATAAGAATGGAGGGATTTAAACACTCCGTATCATTTAATGATAAAAAAGTTGATTTAACTAATAATAAAATTACTTTAGATGAGGATCATAGATTTTTAAATGGTGAAGAAGTAATTTATACCGCAGGTGGAAACCCTATTGGTGTTGGTTCAACGAATATTGGATTTTCAACTAGCAGATTATCAAGTGGTGGTACTTACTTTATTTCACATTTTCCTGGAGATGATAGAGCATTTAAAATTCATATTTCAGAAGAAAATGCTCGTGCAGGAATCAATACAATTGACTTTTTAGCATTTGGTAATAATACTCATACGTTTACTGCAAAAAGAGACAGACGTAGAGTTGCTGAAATAGCTGTAACTAGCGGTGGACATGGATTTAAAAATAATAAAGTTATTGTAGCAAGCACAAAATATCCACCAGAAAAACAAGAAGATATATTCAAGACTTTTGTTGGAATAAGCACATTTGATAATTGCATTTATGCTAAAAATCATAATTTTAAAAATAATGATGAAATAAAATATACAACCTCAAACACTGCGATTGGGGGATTGGTAAATTCTACAAATTATATTGTAACAGTAGTAAATGATCACAAATTTAAGTTAAGTTCAAATAAAACAGATTATAACAATAAAGTTTATATTAACTTGACAAATTTAGGATCAGGTAATCACACATTTAATTATCCAGATATTTTAGTTACAATTAGTGGTCCAACAGGATTAGGAAGCACTGTTTCTCCATCATATTATACTGCAACAGCAGATCCAGTAGTCAAAGGTAAAATATGTAACGTCTTTATGGAATCTGGTGGTGTTGGATATGGTGTAACCAATATTGTCAATTTTGTGAGAACTCCTGCAATAACTGTAGAAACTGGTAAAAATGCTGAATTATCACCTGTTATAAATGCACTAGGAGAAATAAGTGATGTTGTCATAGTTGAGGGTGGAACTAATTATTCAACTGCTCCTGAAATTGTAGTTGGTGGAAGTGGAAAGTTTGCAAAATTAAGAGCAAGTGTTTCTGGTGGTGCAATAACTTCTATAGAAATATTAAACAAAGGAAAAGGTTATTCAGCAGTTACTGGAGAAACTACTCTCACTGTAGTTCCATTTGGTTCTGGATGTATCTTAGGATCTGAATTACATAGATGGCAATTAAATAATGTAGAGAGGTATGATTGGTTACTNTCTGGAACTAATAGAGAAACATATAGAGATACAGTTCAAATTAAATCAGAAACTAAAGCAAAAGGTAATAAAATATGTTCATTTTATCCTCCAAAGAAAATTAGAGAATTATTGCTTGATAATTTAGATACAAGCACACTACAGGAGTTAGATCTAGGAGATCCTGGATCTGCACACTCTAAAATTTTAGGTTGGGCATATGATGGAAATCCAATTTATGGATCTGTAGGTAATGCAAAAGCAATTCCAGATTCTTCGGGAGCAGGTGGGTTAAAAAGGTTAAAGTCAAGTTATAAACTTATTAGTCCTCAAATTAGTTCAGATTTAAGACCATCTGGATTTGCACAAGGAAAACTTATAGAAGATTACATTTATAAAGGTGATGGAGATTTAGATGAACATAATGGTAGATTTATTGTCAATCAAGATTTTCCAAATGGAACTTATGCTTATTTCTCTACAGTAGATAATACAACCAAACTTCCTACCTTCCCATATATCACATTTAATCATAAAAATGCTACTGATTCTTTCAATTACAGTATTTTTAACAAACAAGATGATTTAACTTTAAATAGTGGTTTATATAAAAGAAACATTACACCTTTAGGTGTTAAAGAGAAATTTAGAAATTATCCTTTCTTAGAAACTGCTACTGATTCAAAAGTTGTACTTGAAATTGATTCAATAACTAAATCTGGAATAACCACAGTTAAAGTTTTAGAATCAGGAGATAACTATAAAGTTGATGAGTTAATTAATTTTGAATCAAGTGCTGCTAGTGCTAAAATTAAAGATGTTTTTGGAAAAACTGTTATTTCTGTTGGAACTACAGAAGTAATTGAAGATAACATAACATTTAGTTTTAAAAATAAAAAAGTTACAGGATTTACTACTGTTCCTCATAATTATAAAGATTTTGACCTTGTTGAGATATCAGGAATAACATCATCTGTATATAAGAACATAGAGGGATTTAGAACTGTTGGTGTTGTAACTTCTAAAACAAATTTAACAGTTGCTTTGGGAAATACTGCTGCGACTGGAATCAATACTTCGATAAGATTACAAGAACCTACTGGGTCTAGAAAATTTACACGAAATAATATTATTAAAATTGGAAATGAAGAAATGTTGATCACCATAGTTGATGATTTAAATAACAAATATAATGTTGTTAGAAAACATAACGGTGTAGAATCTGCACATGTTGTTAATTCTGAGGTTAATAAGTTAACTCAAGAATTTACCTTTGATGTTAAAGAGCAATTAAAAAATAAAAACATAGAATCAAAACCAATTGAATTTTTTGATGCTTCGTTTATTACAATTGATGGTATCGCTTATAATCGATCTGTTGGTATTGGTAGCACTTCTAATAATATAGTTACTGGTTTTACAAGCACCGCTACAATAGTTTCTTCAATTCCCAATTCTATTCGTCTTCCTGGACATAGATTTAAAACTGGAGATAAATTAAAAGTAACTTCATTTGATGGTGGTATAGTAAGATCAAGTTTAGATGCAAGTTTAGCAAATCCATTTGATTTAAGTACTGTTGATCCTCTAATATGTGTAAAGTTTAATAATGACTTTATTGGATTATCAACTACGAATAAAGTAGGATTTAGTACTGATTTAATTTTCTTTACTGATCAATCCACTGGAAGTAATCATAAAATTGAAAAAATAACTGATGATGTAATCGGAAAAGCAATTAAGACTGCTGCTACTCTTGTTGCAGATGACCAACATCTTTTAGTTGAAGGAAATGATTTTAAATTAAACATTTCTCCTAATAAAACTGAAGAATTTTTATTCAAGTTTAACCCTGTAGCAAATAGGTTAGTTGTTAATCCAATATCATTTGCACCATCTGTTGTTGGAGTTGGTTCTACAGTATCTACCATAACAATTCCAAATCATGATTTTAAAACTGGTGATGCTGTCATATATGTTGGATCAGATCCTACAGATTTACTAGATCCTTTACTTAACAATAATGTTTATCATATAATTAGAATAGACAAAAATACAGTAAGACTAGCAAATACTTTTTATGCATCTAATAAGGCATTTCCATATGAAAATATTTTGTTTACTGATAGTGGTGCAGGAACTCATGAATTGTCTAAAATCAATCCTCCGATAGAAATCATTAAAGGAAATGTGGTATCGATTGGAGTGTCGCATCCAAGTTTAAGTGGTTATACATTAAATTTTTATAGTGATAATGAATTCAAATCTAAATTTAATTCAACTGGTATTACTACTTCAGGTTCTTTCGGTGATTCAAACACAAATACTAAGATAACAATTACCGATACAGAAAATCTACCAGAATTGTTCTATAGAATTGAAGGTCTTGATAATAACTATACCAATACATTCCCATCTTCAGTATATACTGAAACAGAGAATCAACCTAAAATATCCTTTGTTGAAAGTAAATTTAACAAAGAACATAGAGTAACTGGTGTCGGAAGCACAACCATATCATTTACACTTGCAGGAACTGCAGAGACNACTTCTTATGATTCAACTGGATTTAGCACTGCTTTTTACACTTCAGAATCAACTAGCATACAAGGTGGTATTAATTCTATTGAAATAATCAATCCTGGAAATTTACTTGACAATCTTCCAGTTATCTCATCTATAGGAAGCACCACAGGTATTAATGGTATATTATCTGTTGAATCAGAAGATATCGGGCAGATACGTGCTGTAAATGTTGCAGATCAAGGTTTAGAATTTACAAATAATAAAACTTTAGTACCAAGAGCAGATTCATATACAATTTTAAAATTAAAAAATGCATTTACATTAAAAAGTGTTGGTATATTAACTGGAGGACAAGATTACACTACACCTCCTAAGATAGTTGCAATTGGGCAACCCAATATATCATTTAAATCTACCATTGTTGGTGGATCAATTGAGAAAGTAGAAATTATAACAAATGATAGTGGTTTTGATGATAATTTAAGAGTTATACCCACAATCAACTCAAACGGTGTTGGTGTTATTCAAGGGAGCACCAAAAGGACAAGTTCTATCGTTGTGACAGGAGAACAAAGAAATCAATTAGCGTTAAGATCGCCAATAAATGGATTTCCATCTGGTCAGTTTCCTTTTGCAGCAGGAGATGAGATATTTGTAGAAAATGTCAAAACTTTAGGTGATGGCGATGGATATAATTCATCTGATTACAATTTTAAGAATTTTACTATTTCAACTACTTCTAATCCTATAGGANTAGTTACTGGTGCAGAATATATACAATATTCTATAGTTGGTTTAGGAACCACTGGTGGAACTTATGACTCATCCAATGAATTTGGTAGAGTAATTAAAAAAGATAATCTTGCCACATTTGAACCAGAATTTGAAAAAGTTAAGTTTTTAGAAGGTGAAACAATAACTCAAGGCAATGCAAGTGGAAGAGTTGTTAAAGCAGGTTGGGATGAAAATGCATTACTTCTAAAATTAGAAAATGTAAATGGATCATTCGCAACTGAACAGCAAATTCTAGGTTCAGTTAATGGTGCAAAAGCAACTATTGAAGATATATTTGAATTTGATTTTGATTTAGAAGTTTCAGGTTCTGTTAATAAAAATATTGATTGGGCAAATGATAAAGGTAAGTTGAGTGTTAATACTCAAAGAATTCATGATAATGATTATTATCAGAGATTTTCGTATTCTGTTAAAGGGGAAGTTCCATATCAATCATGGAAGGAACCAATTGATAGTTTAGCACATGTATCTGGTTATAAGAATTTTTCTGATTATCAGTTATTAAATCAAGATTCTGTTGGCATAGTAACTGCTGATACAACAGTTAAGTTATCATTAAATGTTGATAATGAAGCATCGGTTCATAGAATAAGTCAATATGATTTTGTAACAGAAGATACTGATACTAGAGATTTATCAAAGATATTATCTTTTGAATCTTCTATAATTACAGATTATAATGAATCCGTAACAAACAAAGTTTTAATGATCGATGATATAAGTCCTCAGTTTACGGGTATATCTACGACAACTGGCGGAAATATAATTGGTCTAAGCACCTTTACTTTACTTTCAGGTGGAGAGACTGTATTCATTAAATCATTTAATCCAGCAGGTATTAATACCTCCACTAATCAAGAAATTGATATAAACGATCATGAATTTAATACTGGTGAAAGGTTAATCTACTCTGGTGTTGGAAACACTTCAATAGGTATTGTTACAACTTCTGTTCCTGGAATAGGAAATACTAATATTTTACCACCAGAAGTATTCCCAATTAGACTTACCAAAGATAAAATTAAAGTTGCAATCAGTACAAGTAATGCTGCTGCTGGAGTTGCTGTTACATTTACAAATTTAAGTGGTGTAGGAACTAATCATACATTAGAGGTTCATGGTGATGTAGCAACTATTAGAAGTTTTATCAGTATTGATAATGTTATTCAAAGTCCTCTTGCTAAAAAAATATTACCTTTAACTTTATCTTCTCAGGTTTCCATAGGCACGGACAGAGTTTTCTTACATGATATATCAGATTTAAAAGGAAAAGACCTAATTCAAATTAATAATGAAATTATGAAAGTAGATTTAGTTGGGATAGGGTCAACTAATTCATTAAATGTAATTAGAGGTATTATGGGAACAGTTGCTGCTGCTCATACAGTAGGTGCTGCAATAACTTCTATTTCTGGTGATTATAGAATACAAAAAGGTATCATACATTTCTCTGATGCACCATATGGTCCAATTGGAATTGGAACTCTTACAACTAGGTCATCATTCAGTGGTAGAGCATTATATAGATTAAATTACGATAATAATTTTATACTTGATGACATTTCAGAAAGTTTTAATGGTATAGGAAGAACATTTAATTTGACTAGTTATGGATCTACTGTTACAGGTATTCAAGGTATTAATACATCATTCGGTGCAGTATTAATTAATAATATATTCCAAAAACCATTTTATAGTGATGTTGGATCTGTTTCTAGATCTGATTATAGAATAACTGGAGTTGGGCAAACTATTATATTTACTGGTGCTTTTGATGGTCAAGGAAATCAAGTTCCTACAGATAATAATAATACTCCTAGAGGTGGTAGAATAGATCAGTTTGATGTGAGCACTGGAAAGAATTTCCAAACACCCTATCAAGCAGTAGCGAATATAACTGTATCTGCTGCAGGTACAATCACATCAGTTGGATTAGTAACAGGTGGAAGTGGTTACATTACAAATCCAGTTGTTTCTATAGGGACAACTGAAAGACATTTTAATCATAGATTTGTAGGATCAGCATCAAACTCAGTTAATGTTACTGGTGGTGCTCAATTGACACCAACAGATGCAATTTATGACTCAAAAACAGGTNTCTTAACATTAACAATTCCAAATCACGGATTAACNACTGCNAATACAGTTTCTCTTGATAATAATTCTTTAACATTTAGATGTTCTAGAGATAATTATTCATCAGATCATCCATATCCAAGATCAACAGATCCTGTTGCTGGAATAACAACTACAATTACAGCAGTCACTACTAATACCATTACAATTAATGTTGGTGTTGGAGGTGGAGTAGACGCAGTAATTACTGCATCAGTAACAGCAGGAGTTGTAACTTCATTAACTTTAGTTAATCCAGGAACTGGATATACCTCATCAGATCTTCCTTCTATTACTATTGATTCTCCATTCCCATATAAGAAGTTAGCATTAAGTGGAGGTACAGGTAGTGGTGCTGCACTTGATGTTGTAGTAGGAACTGGTGGAAGTATAATATCATTTGATATGGTAGATCCTGGATTAGGATATAGTATTGGTGATGTTTTAAGTTTAGATCAATTACCATATAATCCAGGAGTTTCAACTTTACCGTTTACACTTACAGTTAATAGTAAATTCCAAGATAAGTTCTCTGGTTGGGTATTTGGTCAGTTAATTGAGTTGGATGATTTTAGTGCTCAATTTAATGGATTTAGAAAATCATTCTTATTCACAAGAACTATAGATAATACAGAATTTTATAGTATTGCAGCAAGAGAAGGATCAGGTGTTGTTCTTCCAAATAACTTGTTCATATTCGTTAATGATGTTCTTCAAAGACCCAATATTGATTATACCTTTACAGGAGGTACAAGATTACAATTCTTAGAGGCACCAAGAGAAGGTAGCACATGTAGAGTTTATTTCTACACTGGGTCTGATAATGACTTTGTTCAAATTGATGTAGATCAAACTATAAAACAAGGAGACACCTTACAATTACAAAAATACCAAAATACATCAGGTCAAGATCCAAGATTAGTTTATCAACTAATTTCTGCAGATACTGTTGAAACACAAGTATATTCTGGTGTTGGTATCGTTACTGATAATACAATTAAGAGACCAGTTGATTGGAAAAAACAAACTGAAGATGTAATAATTGATGGTGCAAAAATTGATAAGTCTAGAAATTATCTAGAACCTCAAATATACCCATGCACAAATATTATTCAATCTGTTTCAACTACTGATACTAAAATATACGTTAAGAATACCTATCCATTATTCACAAAACTTGATAATACTGATGGAAGCAGAAGCAACATAAGAATAGTTGGTTTAGGAACAACTGCAGTTGTAGAGGATATTAAAAATGTTTCATTTAATGGTGATTATGGTCAAATTGTTGGTGTCGCAGTAAGTAACACTGGATTAAATATGGGTTCTAAAAAATGCATTGTATTTGATTTAAAACCAGATGCAGATATTATTGGTGATACAGGTAAAGGAAGAAGTGGAATTACAACAGGTGATTTCTTTGTTATTCATGATTCTGTAGTTGGAACTGGTGTTACAAGTATTGGTGCAACTGCAGGAACCACGGTTGCAATTGGAACTGCCTTTATAGATAATGTATTCTATGCTCATCATTATGTTTCAATTGGTTCATCGATTCTCAGAGTATTTTCAAATGTAAATAGTGTAGCAGGAATAAACACCAGCACGGTAAATCATGTTACATCACTTGGAAATTATAGTTGGGGGTCGATAGAAGTGTCAAGGACACCTAGTTCTCATCCATTTACTTTCTTTAATCAACAAGGAACTGTTGGTATAAAAACATCTGCACAAGTCACTCGACTAAGCAGGGTTAGAACTGAGTATAACTAACACTCTTCATTATGGTATAAATAATCAAAAAGCAATAGCAATGCCAGCCATAATCACTGACCAATTTAGAATATTAAATGCTGAAACTTTTGCCCAAAGTTTTACTGGAATTGGTACAACGACGAATTACTACTATACATTTTTAGGTCATCCAAATCCTACTTTTACAGGTATTACGGATTATGGTGATTCTGATTGGGGAACTGTTAATGGAACTCCACCCCCTAAAGATTCTTTTCAGCAAGAAAATTTATATCACGATAGCATGCTTTTCTTGAAAAGAGTTACTGCAAGTGATGTTAGAAGAGTTGTAAGAAGATATAATTGGGAGTTGGGTATAACATATGACATGTATAAAAACAATTACGATATAGACAATAAATCACCTCAATCTTCTGCCACCACATTATATGGATCAAAATTTTTTATTGTAAATTCCGAATTTAAAGTTTATGCTTGTTTGAATAATGGTGCCAACCCTGAGTTCCCAAAAGGGCAAAAATCATTAGCAGAACCTAATTTTGTTGATGTGACTCCACAAGCAGCAGGAACAGGGTCTGATGGTTATCTTTGGAAATACTTATATACCATATCTCCTTCAGACGTTGTTAAGTTTGCAACTGATAGTTACATACCATTACCAGAAAAATGGGGTGACACTTCAACAGCAACTATCAAAAACGCTGCAGTTAAAGGAAAAATTGAAACTGTTTTAATAACTGCAAGAGGATCTGCGTATCAGATAACGGGTGGATCTACTACAGGGACTGTTACTAATGTACCCATACTTGGAGATGGTTATGGTGGATTTGTTTCAATCACACTTAATGGTGGTGAAGTAGATACAATTACTGTAACAAATGGTGGAACAGGGTACACAAAAGCATTTATCAAGTTTGAGGATACATTACTATCACAAATTTCTGCTGGATCTGGTGCAACATTTGAAGTTATCATACCTCCACAAGATGGACATGGTGCTGATATTTACAGAGAACTAGGTGGAAATAGAGTCATGGTCTATTCTAAATATGATACTGACCCTGATTACGTTACTGGTAATAATTTTGCTCGTGTCGGATTAATTAAGAATCCTGTGCAATTTGCCAGTGCTACAGAACCTCTAGATACATCAACTGCAACTGCTCTTGGTGCTTTAAAATTAAGGGCTGGTGCAGGAGCAACAACCAGTGGAACTACATACCCTATCAATGCACAGATAAGTCAAACAGTTGGTGTCGGATCAACTGCTGTTGGTTATGTTGCATCATGGAATAAAGATACTGGTATCTTAAGGTATTATCAACCTGTTGGATTAACTGATATATCCATCGCTGGTAATAAATTGCTAGATTTTGCGGGTATTGCAACTTCTATTAATTGTGATACGGTTGTGGGGCCTACTTTAGTGGTAGATGATACCTTTGACAACCAGAATAAAATAACTACAGGTTCAAGAATCATTGAACTTGGACAAACTTTTAATGATGGTATAGCACCTCCTGATTTTAACAGGCATTCAGGAGAAGTGATTTATATTGATAATAGAGCACCTATCACTAGGTCATCTTCACAAAAGGAAGAAATAAAAATCGTAGTAGAATTCTAAAGAAATGACACAGAACACTAACTTAAATGTTTCCCCATACTTTGATGATTTTTCCGAGAGTAAAAATTATAAGAAAGTACTGTTTAAACCTGGATTTCCTGTTCAATCTAGAGAATTAACTACATTACAATCAATTCTTCAGAATCAAATAGAGAAATTTGGACAATATTTCTTTAAAGAAGGTTCGATGGTTATTCCTGGTGGAGTTTCTTTTGATGATTCATATTTTGCGGTAAAACTAGATCCATTCTTTTTAAATATACCAGTAAAAGAATATACAAAAGTACTAGCAGACGGTGGAATTAAGATAAAGGGAGAAACATCTGGTGTNACTGCGGTAGTTATCAATAGACTTACACAAACAGAATCTACGGATGATGTAGATACAATATATGTAAAATATGTTTCAAATGGAACTAATGGTGAACAAAATAGATTTGCAGATGGAGAAAATTTAATTACCCTTTCAGACATTAATTTTTCAGTATCAAGTATAGAGGCAAATTCATCTTTTGCAAAATGCATAGACACTAATGCAACTGCAACTGGATCTTCTGTATCAATCTCTGAAGGTNTATACTTTATACGAGGTTATTTTGTAAGTGTTCCAACATCTACAGTTATTTTAGATCAATATACAAATTCTCCTTCTTATAAAGTTGGATTATCAATAAAAGAAGAAATAGTTAGTGCATCAAAGGCAAANTCTGATTTATTTGACAATGCAGTTGGTTTTGCAAATGAATCTGCTCCTGGTGCTGATAGATTTAAGATATCAACAACATTAATTAAAAAATCACTGTCAGATACAAGTGATCAAAACTTTGTAGAAGTAATTAGATTAAAAGATGGTATTTTAGAAAATATCGTTAATACTACAGATCTTAATATATTTGAAAGAGAGTTAGCAAGAAGAACTTATGATGAATCGGGTGATTATTATACAAAACCATTTACTCTTGATATTCGTGAGTCTTTAAACGATAGAATATCAAATAGAGGATTGTACTTTGAAAATGAAACTACTCAAAATGGTAATACACCATCAGATGATATCTACACTATTCAAGTTTCCCCAGGAAAGGCATATGTAAGGGGTTATGAGATCGATAAAATCGGTACGACTGCTATTGACTCAGTAAAACCAAGAACAACCCGTAAGAAGGAGACACAGTTCGTTCCTGTTAATGCAGGTAACGTTATAAGTCTTGATAATGTATCTAATGTACCAAAGGTTGGATTTGGCACAGATCTTGTGGTATTACATGATCGCAGAATACAAGGAACAGGTGCGTCTGCAGCACTTGTATCAGGAGATAAAGAAATTGGTCTTGCAAGAGCATATGATTTTAATCAAAAGTTTCAAGTAGGTGTATCAACCGAAAAATTTGATCTTAGATTATATGATATTCAAACATTTACAGAAATTACAGTTGGTACAGCGATTACTGCTGCTAAAGATTCTTATGTAAAAGGTAAATTTAGTGGATCTACAGGATTTTTAAGATCTGCACTATCTAATGGATCAAANATNGTTCTTTATAATACTAAAGGTNACTTTCANATNAATGAACCACTTGAAATAAATGGTATNAGTGTTGGTAGAAACGTTGGTGTTTCAACTGACTTTGAATTTTCTGATGTTAAATCAGTATCATCTGCTGTAGGTGGTGGTGAACTATTCCTTGCTAATACAGAATTAAGTGGAGAAGTTAGACCATTCAATCCTGGAGATTTATTTAATATTGCATCAGTAAGTGGTTCTGGTTTAAATCAAACTGGAACTCTTACAGGCGGTGGTGTTGCTGACTTTAGAACTTTGGTTAAAGTTGGTGATATCATATCATATGTTCTTGCTGGTCAAACCTTACCGTTCTTTAATAGAGTTTCTGCAGTTGCGAAGAGTAGTGTTACTTTATTTGCAACAACTTCAGTTGCTGGAGTTGCTAATGGTGCAGTCACTGCAGGACAACCTGGCAGTCCTAAGATTGTAGTTCCAGAACTAAGACAAGGTAATTTCCCTGGATATTTATTACCAATATCAAATCAGTACATATCTTCAGTTAACCTATTAAAGAGTGATTACTTTGTTAGAAAGCAAATTACAAAATCTGGAATACCAATAGGATCATTTACATTTAATATTTCTGATCTTGGTGATAATGATCTAACATTTGAACCATTTACAGAAGTAGACTACAGTTTAGTATTTCAAAACGGACAGAGAGAGACAATAAGACTTGCACAAACATCATTCAATGCTGCAAAAACTACATTTACTGTAACTGGATTAACTCAAGCAGGAACTGCAACTTTAACTGCATTATGTAAGAGAAACAAACTTACATCTAAAGATAAAACAATTAACAGATGTAATAGTATAATTATCAATCGTTCTAAGTTCTCTGGTGCTGGTGCAGGGACTACATTAACTTCATTTGATGATGGATTGGTATTTAATAATGTGTATGGAACTAGAGTTCAAGATGAGGAAATATCATTAAATTTACCAGATATACACAGAGTATTGGCAGTATTTGAATCTAATGATGCAACTAATCCACAGTTACCACAAATAACTGTTTCATCTCAAACCGATACATTTACAAACAACGTAGTTGTTGGTGAGCAGTTTGTTGGAGCAACTTCTGGTGCAGTGGGTCGTGTTGTTACTGTTCCTGGTGGACAACAAGTAAACTTTGTATATGAGAATGATAAAGTATTCCAGATAGGGGAAAATATTACATTAAGAGATTCAGGTATTGTATCACAAATTAGTGCAATCATAATTGGTGATAGAAATTTATTATCAAGTTATGAAGTTGATAACGGACAAAGATTAGAATTTGTAGATTATGGTAGAATTATTAGAAAAAAAGATGTTTCTGCTCCATCAAGAAGACTTCAAATTATATTTGATAATTATGTAAATGATGAGTCGAGTGGAACAATTGAAACAGTAAACAGTTACAATGGACTAGATTATTCTAAAGAGATTCCCTTAATAGGAGGAACTAGAGCGTCTGATTATATCGACTATAGACCAAGAGTGAGTGCATATAATACATCATCTACTATTTCCCCATTCTCATTCTTAAGTAGATCATTTACTAATACTTCATCAGAGACTTTAGTATCCAATAAAAACATAAGAGTTGACTATAACTACTACATTGGAAGAATTGATAGACTATACTTAACAAAAAATGGTATATTTGAATTAA
>FUFK010063139.1_pt1 | contig 19312 bp, 16 predicted proteins | sample 1021851 | NCBI WGS metagenome assembly FUFK01 (sample SAMEA51879418, study PRJEB19060) | metagenome
GAAGAACTATTTTTAAACCTCACATCAAAAAAATGAATCATTTCCAGTCCTTGAAAACATTGTCATACGTTCAGGTAAGAAGAATACTTCGGATTTGGATTCAAACAATTATTCCCCCTGCAATTACCACTGCACTATATTTCTTGATATTCGGTGAATTGATTGGAAGCAGGATTGGAGAAATGCCTGGTTATGAAGGTCTGACATATCTAGAATTTATGGTTCCAGGACTAATAATGTTAGCTGTTATAACCAACTCTTACGCTAATGTTGCCTCNGCATTTTTTGGAGCAAAATTTCAGAAAGCTATCGAAGAAATACTTATTTCCCCCATGGCAAATTGGGCAATTCTTCTAGGATTTATTGTGGGAGGCATAGCAAGAGGAGTTTTGGTTGGTGTAGTTGTTGTCTTGGTAAGCTTATTTTTCACTAATTTTGGTATCAGTAATGTATTTNTNACACTTTTTTCAATTTTATTAACATCAACATTATTTTCAATTTTAGGCTTAATTAATGGTGTGTATGCTAAAACTTTTGATGATATCAGCATTGTGCCAACTTTCGTGCTTACTCCACTAATCTACCTGGGCGGCATCTTTTACTCTATAGAAATTTTGAGCGATCAGTGGCAATTTTTCTCTAAAATCAACCCGATTCTTTATATTGTGAATTTCTTTAGATATGCAATGCTTGGGACTTCAGAGATTGATCCAACATTGGGATTAGTTCTTATTTGCGTTTTCACAGTTGGGTTTTTTGCTCTAGCGTATTATTTGTTACACAAAGGTGTAGGTGTAAAAGATTAAATGACAGGACCACTCGGAAAAAAAATAGCTGTACCAGATTCCTTCAGCCCAGAAATACTTTTTCCAATTTCTCGTGATAATCAGAGAANAGACAAAGATCTAATTTTTGAAAAAGGTATGGATATATGGAATCTTCATGAGATTTTTTGGCTAAATCAGGAAAGTGTTTCCAATCATAACGAACTTTCTATTCAGATCCCTGCAGATTCAAAATTCACTGTAGAGTCAAAATCCTTAAAACTTTTTGTAAATTCCTTGATCCATANAAGATTTGAATCACTAAAAGAGGTCACAGATACAATCAAAAGNCATGTGGAAAATTTAATAGAAACTTCGATCAAAATCAGTGATATTCACNCTAAAAAGGAGCTAAGCTCTAAAAAAATTATCATAAATTCTGACTTTAGTCATGCTCCNAAAGTNAGTGANNATNNTGCAATNACNAGATTCTCTGGTTTTCGTTCNCTNTGTCCGGTNACANCACAACCTGANATAGCAGACATNTANATTNATGGANCNATAAATCCTGAAGACANAATTAATATNTCCAANTACCTAGGTACATTTTTTGACAAAGAATGTTTNCATGAATTATGNGTTGAATACATATTCAGCGATTTAATCAGAGCTGGNTANAAAATAAATTCAGTNGAGGGTTATTTNGANAGAAGGGGNGGAATAGCAATNATNCCTGTTAGAACCACNGCTTAAATTTGTTATATAATGCTTTNTCTTGGAGAGATGGCAGAGTGGTCGATCGCGCTACCTTGGAAAGGTAGTGAACGTTTGTAGCGTTCCGAGGGTTCGAATCCCTCTCTCTCCGCCAAAACAGTGAATTTCAACGATTTTTTTTATAATTTTGTCCTGATATAGATATTATTACTAAAAATTGTCTTAAACCCTTGACTAAATGGGCGAATCAGGCGATAAATAAAGATTAATATTTAATTAAAGAGGAAAGATATGACTAAAAGATTACTTTTACTATTAGTTTCTCTTGGATTTTTCAGTTTCGTTGAAGCTCAAGAAGCTACAGATGCGTCTAGCGACGTAGTTGTCGAAACTGCAGATGACGAAGATGAAGCCGAGCCAGAAGAAGTGGTTGTTACTGGTTCTAGAATTGCTAGAACTCAGTACGAAGTCGCTCAACCAGTGACTATCATTTATGGCGAGGAGTACGAAAATAGAGGTTATACAAATGCCGCAGACGCTCTTTTTGACGTTCCAGGGATTGGTGTAACAAACTCTCTAACAAGCGGTTCAGGCGGAAGCTTTGGTAACCAAAGCCAACTTAGTGTTGGACAAGCACTTGCCAATAACTTTGGACTAGGATCAGGTAGAACATTAGTTCTTGTAAATGGAAGAAGATTCGTCGGATCTACATCTCCATTTGGATCAGGTGGTTCAGGTAATGCCGTTGATATCAACAACATTCCATCAGTAATGATTGATAGAGTTGAGATTGTAAACGCTGGTGGTTCAGCAGTTTATGGTTCTGACGCTATTGCTGGTGTTATTAACTACGTCCTTAAAGATGACTACGAAGGCGCAGCTATGACATTGGTTTATGATGATTACGCTGGTTTGTCTTCAGATGTTTCATTCCAAGCTGTTATGGGTGGAAACTTTGCCGGTGGTAAAGGAAACATGGTAATGAACTTCCAATATGAAGAAATTGGAACTGTATTCACAGGAGACTGGGATAGATATTACGACAAAGAAAATGGCGTTTGTGAAACTAACTCATTAGTTAGAACTTATGCAGCTGGAAAAGCTTATCAGCGTCAATATATTAGAAGAGGTATGGTTGTACCTTACACAGCAAACGTTGAAGGCAATCCTCAAGTTACTCAAACAGGGTGTATTGGACTTTCAGCTATTCCTGAAACTGGTAGAGCAACTCTATACGATTACTCTTTCAAAAACGGAGCTAATGGTATTTGGTATTTTGATGGTCAATGGCCAGATGGAACTTCATGGCACTTCGGTGACATAGGTGATCTTCAGCCATACTACGACGGAATTAATTACGGTAGTTCATTCTTCGGATTCGATGCGATGGATGCATACAGATCAGATTTCAATACATTAAGAGCAGGATTCGAAAGACTTAACTTCAGCATGTTTTCTAACTACGACGTTAATGACAACATGACTGTATACTTTGATGTCTTCCACAATGGATTCTTCTCATTCGACTATGGTAATACCTCTGGTTATCCATACTCAACATGGGCGTTTGGTTCAGGACAAGATTTCCCACCAACAATTGGAATCGATAATCCATTCTTAACACAAAACTCTGTAGATATTATGAACTCATATGGAGCTACAGAAGTTTACGTACACAAATCACACATCGACCTTCTACAAAAAGGTGATGGTGGTTATACAATTGAAAACAACAACGCAGTATCTATGTACTCAGTGGGTGTAGAAGGTAATTTTGATCTTAATGATCAGACATTCAACTACGCAGCTGGATATTCTATAGGTAATACAGAAATCTATTCTGATGCACCAGGTGTCATCGGAGCAAGATATGCTGCAGCACTTGACGTTGGAATCAACCCAAATACAGGAGAAATTGACTGTAGAATGAACTACGATCCAGCACGTGATCCAGCATTGTACGACTATTCTCCATTTGCACCAGGTTTCTTTACTGGTGGTACATTATTCGGCCCAAGTTTATTAGGTTCAATCGGTGATTGTGCTCCACTTAATATTTTAGGTAGAGGTGCTCCATCACAAGCTGCTAGAGACTATATTGGTACAAACCTAAGAACAAATGCTTTCATTGAGCAAGAAGTGACTTATGGTGTCTTGTCTGGTGATCTATTTGATCTTCCAGGTGGTACTGTTAAGGCAGCTATGGGCTTTGAAGCAAGAGTTGAGCAAGGTGACTATAATTCATCAGCAATACAGAATCTTGAATTAACAAGATCAGCTGCTAGACCTTCTTTAGGCGGTGGTTATGAAGTTGATGCTGACTACTACGAAGTTAGTGTTCCTCTTCTTGGTAATGATTTAACACTTCCAGGTGTCATGTCATTGGTTGCAGACTACTCCGCAAGAACAATTGATAATTCAATTGCTGGTTCTTACGACGTAGATGCTACTTCACTTAACTGGAGAATAATGGATGACTTAGCGGTCAGATATTCTGAGCAAACTGCTGTAAAAGCTCCAGACTTAGGAGATCTTTTCTTACCACAAATCACAGCATTTAGTCGTGCTGATGACCCTTGTGACTACAGATTTAGAGATGTAGGTAGAAACCCTGAGCAAAGAAGAGCTAACTGTGATGCTGAAGGTATCCCTGCTGACTTTGTTTCTTTAGTAGTTAACGCTACTGCAAGAGGTGTAACAGGTGGTAACCCAAATCTTATTAATGAAGTTGCAGATACAGTATCAACAGGTATTGTTTATCAGCCAAATTGGTGGGGTGATGTTTTCTTTGGAAGTCTAAACTTAGCTGCAGACTACATTGAAATTCAGCTTAATGATTATGTTACTTCATTCTCATTGTCACAAAACATGGCAGCATGTTATGACTATGATACATATCCAAACAGTCAGTTCTGTGATTCTTTCACTAGAGACGCTGACTTTGAAGTTGTTGATTTCCAAACAGGTTTAATCAACGCTGGTTTGATTGATTTTGCAACATACGTTTATAAAGCAGACTTTGCTTTTGATGTAGCGGAGCTTGCATCTTTTGTATCAAGAGAAAATGTTGCTATGGACTTAGGTTCAATGGCTGTTAGATGGAGAGCTACGCAAGAAGATTTCTTTGCTAGTGCAGACTCCGGTGCAGCTGAAGACCTTTCTTCAGCAACAGGACAGTTCGGTAACGATGAGTGGTTCTACGATACTGCTGTCGAGTGGGTTTACGGTGACTGGTACGTTTGGGTTCAAGGTAACTCAAGATCCGGTGGTGTTATAGATATTAACCGTCAATACGACGATGAGTATCTAGGATACGACGGTAACCCTATTTATGAGTTTGACGGATACACTACTTACAATGGTGGTGTTGGTTATTATGTTAACGATGATACAACTCTCAGAGTTAACTTCTATAACTTAATGGACTACGATGGTTTTGAAGAAGATGTCTTCACACCAGAAGCAGACCTTCTCTTCATTGGAAGACAGGTTAATGCAAGTCTAAACGTTAGATTCTAAAGTAATCTTTTTATAAAAAGGGGAAGGCAACTTCCCCTTTTTTTTATCCAAAAATACTGTATACTTATACAGTATGAAAGAATTAATAAATTATTTTTTGAAGCAACCAATAGATAATGCATACATTGAACGAGTTGCTTTCCAGTATTTCAATTCTGACTTTAAATCAGCAGAATTATTTCTATCCTCGCTTAGAGAAGAAAACAACCAATTTAATCGAAAAAACTCTTCAATTCATTTCTGAAATAAATTAATATTTCTTTAGGTGTCCCACACCCTATTTACGCAGAGAAATTTGGTGTGTTAGATTAATTCTCAGCCGAAGGAGGTGATCCAAATTAGTATTAAAACAAATTCAGGATTATTAGGAGGTAATTGCTGACACCAATTATGGCCTAAGTCCGACATAAGGTTTTAACTTTATGAATAGCCTCTTTTATAGAGGCTTTTTTTTACCATGAATACACGAGATTTTTTAACATTATTATTAGTTTCACTATTTTGGGGTGGTTCGTTTCTATTCCTAAGATTACTTGTACTAGAAGGTCTAGAACCTCTTCAGATCGTTTCACTGAGAATGATGTTTGCTGCTGTATTTATCGCACCCTTCTTTTTAAACAAGCTAAAAAAACACTCCTTTCATGATCATGGGTTCCCTATTTTATTAATAGGGCTTTTAAATACGGCTCTACCATTCACTCTTTTTGCTTATGCATCAGTAAATTTAGGAGCAGGCTCATTATCTGTTTTACAAGCAACAGTTCCAATTCTGACAGCTTTAATACTATTTAGTTTGTACAGAGACGAGTTTTCTTATATGAAGCTTCTTGGTGTTTTAATAGGTTTTTCTGGCTTATTTTTATTGGCTGGACCATCAGGTGAATTAGATTTATTTTCTTCAATCTTATGTGTAATTGCCTCATTGTCTTATGCAATATCTGGCGTTTATTTAGCAAATACCCCAGCCAAAATAAATAACTCATTTATAGGTATGGGCTCACTCATTGTGGGCGCGATATTGCTTTCTCCTTTTTTAATTAATTTTGCAGAAGCAAACTTATCAATTAGTGCAACTTCCTGGCTCTATATAGCTATTTTAGGAATCATTAATACATCCTTGGCATATGTTATTTTCATTAAATTAATCAAAAGAATCGGATCATTAAACGCATCTTTTGTGACGTATTTGGTTCCAGTATCAAGCATATCTTTAGGTATACTTATTTTAAACGAGACATTCACTTTAGATATGGTGGTAGGTTCAGCTTTAATCTTTCTTGGCGTATTTTTTTCCAATAAACAAAAAGCTAACTAGCTTTAGGACCAAGGTGATTTTTATTTTTAGCTTTTGCAAGATTAATTTGTTTTTGTCTTGTTTTGTACCTCTGAATTTGCGAAGAAGTTTTTTCATTAACACAATTTGAGCATGAAACCCCTTTGACATAGTGGCTTGATAGCTTATCTTGTTGAGTAATAGGCATTCTACAGCCATGACATAAGTCATAACTGCCCTCTGAAAGATCATGTTTTACCGAGACTCTATCATCAAAAACGAAACACTCTCCCTGCCAAAGGCTATTTCGAGTTTCTATTTCTTCCAAGTATTTAAGGATACCGCCTTTTAAATGGTAAACCTTCTCAAATCCCTCATTTTTCATGAAGGCTGAGGCTTTTTCGCATCTTATGCCCCCAGTGCAAAACATAGCTACCTTTTTTTGTTTTTTATCAGTCTCACTAAATTTTTGTTTTTTTACCCACTCAGGGAATTCTTTAAAATTTGCAGTTTTTGGATTTATAGAATTTTTAAATGTGCCAATAGCGTATTCATAGCTATTTCTCGTATCGATTAACAATGTATTTTTATCTTCAATAAGTGCATTCCACCGCTTGTGATTAATGTATTCACCAGATTGTGTTGATGGATTAATGTTCTTTTCGCCCATAGTTACAATTTCGTCTTTAATCTTAATTTTTAGTCTTAAAAAGGGAGGTTTTTTTGAAAAAGACTCTTTTAAATCAAGGTCTAAAATTTTACTGTGAAGCTTGAGACGTTCTATAGCTCTATCTAGATTTATACTTGTTCCAGATACAGTGCCATTAATCCCTTCATTGCCAACAATAATCGTGCCTAAGATATCAAGATTTTTAAGTTCTTTTTTAAGTATAGCTTGCAGTTTTAATGGTTCTTGAATTTTATGAAATTTATATAAAGTGATTATTTTATGCATGTTTTATTTTACAAATAACTGGTGCGCCCGGGAAGACTCGAACTCCCGACATCCTGGTTCGAAGCCAGGCACTCTATCCAACTGAGCTACGGGCGCTAATATCCTGAAGCATGACCATCTTTTCTNCTTTCGGATGCTCCATAATATACACCATCTTTAAGCATTATTGCTTGGTAGCCACCAAATCCACCCTTATCGTATTTTAGTTTGTGACCTTTCTTTAAAAGTTCTTTACGTGTGTTTTCTGAATATCCAGACTCTAGACTTATATAGCCACCGTCCAGCATTATTTCACCGGTAGGCTGAGAAGAACCAACGTGTCTAATTCTCGGGGCATCTCCAGCTTCTTGTAAATTCATATTGAAATCAATGAGATTAATTACTATTTGAGCGTGACCTTGCGGCTGCATTGCTCCACCCATCAGACCAAAACTTATAAATGGTTTACCATCTTTAGTTATAAAAGCTGGAATAATCGTATGAAATGGTCTCTTACCACCAATCAATGAGTTCTTATGGTTTGGGTCAAGGCTAAACATTTCACCTCTATCTTGTAGCATAAAACCTAGGTCTTTAGGAACCATGCCTGATCCCATACCTCTGTAGTTACTTTGTATAAGGGAAACCATATTTCCATACTTATCGGCTACGGTTAGATAAATAGTATCTCCATTTTCTAGGCCAGCATCATATCTTACTGCTGCCTTATTTTTATTTATTAACTTAGTTCTAGCAGATGCATAATCTTTTGAGATTAATTCTGCTGTTGGTATATCTGCAAAATTCGGATCTGCATAATATTTTGCTCGGTCTTCGTAAGCCAATTTTTTTGCTTCTGTGAAAAGATGTACGTATTCAGCAGAATCAAAATCCATAGATGAGATATCAAAATTTTCAAGAATATTTAGAATTTGTAATGCAGCAATCCCTTGACCATTTGGTGGTAGTTCCCAGACATCATACCCCCTATAATTTGTTGATACAGGTTCTACCCACTCTGGTTCAAAAGCTGCTAAATCGCTCTCTTTAAGTAAACCGCCTTGAGATTGAATAAAAGTTGCAATGTTTTTTGCTATATCGCCTTCATAAAAATCTCTTCCATATGTTGAAGCAATTTTTTTATAAGTATTAGCTAGCTCTTTATTTTTAAAAACCTCGCCTTTAGTAGGGGTTTTTCCATTTTCCATCCAAATATCTGAAAAATTTGGATAATCTTTAAATCTATTAGCTGAACCTTCCAGATAATAGGCAACCAACTCAGAAACTGGAAAACCATTTTCTGCATAATTTATTGCACTATTAAACAATGAATTAAATTTCTTATTTCCAAATTTTTTATGAAGAGCAGTCCAACCTGCTACTGCTCCGGGTACGGTTACAGGAAGTGGTCCATAAGCAGGAATTTTTTCTAATCCTTGCTGTCTTATGAAATCAATGTTCATGTCATAAGGTGCAGGACCTGATGAATTTAGTCCGTAAAGTTTCTGACTCTTAGCGTCCCATACTATTGCAAATAAATCACCACCGATGCCACAGCCTGTTGGTTCAACTAATCCGAGTACAGCATTAGCTGCAATAGCAGCATCAATAGCATTCCCACCATCTCGCAAAACTTGAATAGCTGTTTGAGTTGCAAGAGGGTGGCTTGTTGCAGCCATGCCATTTTCAGCTATAACTTCTGAACGACTAGCAAAGGGCAGTCCTGTAATTCTGTCATAAGCAAATACAGCACTTAATAAAAGATAAAGTATAAATATTTTGTTTTTCATAATAACTATGGTGCGCCTGGGAAGATTCGAACTCCCGACCTCTTGGTCCGTAGCCAAGCGCTCTATCCAGCTGAGCTACAAGCGCACTTTTAAATTATAATAAGCTTTAGGAATTTTTTCTTTAAAATGAAACTTAGTATTAATCTAAATAAAATAGCATTGATTAGAAACTCAAGAGGCTCCATCAGCCCAAACCTAGAGTATTTTGCTAGAACTGCTTTAGAAGAAAACATTCTTGGCCTCACAGCGCATCCAAGACCTGATAACAGACATATAAGATATGAAGATTTAGAGCTAATTAAAAAATTGACAGATGAATATCAAAAAGAATTTAACATCGAAGGTAACCCTCTAGAACAACCATCCTCAAAGTATAGAGGTTATTTAGCTCTAATAGAGGAATTTAAACCAACTCAGGCTACATTGGTGCCTGATGATACCAATCAACTAACATCAGATCATGGTTGGAATATAAGTGAATTAAATGGTGAAAATTTTACAAGTTCCATTATTAATAATTGTGATAGGTGTAGTGTTTTTNTTAATGCAGGCACAGATTTAAGTTCGTTAAATAATAAAAACATTAATGCNATTGAAATATACACAGGACCATATGCCGNTGCTCANAAATCAGGAAACAAAGAACTTTTGGATATTGAGTTAAAAAAAATACTCTTTACTGCTGAAAGTGCAAGAGAAGGGGGCTTAAGAGTAAATGCAGGTCATGACTTAGATTTAAGCAATATACCTTTGCTAAGAGAGCGTGAATTAATTGATGAAGTGTCTATTGGCCATGCTATTATTTCTGAATCACTTGATAAAGGTTTTAAAACTACAATTCGACAATATATAAAAACTATAAATGGATGATGTAATTCAAAATATCAAAGATCAAATAAAAGACAATGAAATATTATTGTTTATGAAAGGTTCACCTTATCAACCCCAATGTGGGTTTTCTTCTAAAGTTGCACAAATTTTATTCAGCTATGATATTGAATTTAGCTATATTGATGTTCTTGAATTTCCTGAGGTAAGATCCAACCTTCCTAAGATATCTGACTGGCCAACCTTTCCACAGTTATTTGTTAAAGGTGAACTGGTAGGTGGTTGTGATATTGTTTCGGAATTACACGAAACAAAAGAATTAGAGTCTGTTTTTAGTTCGCAGTAATTAGAGTTTGTAAGAAGTTTTCATGACCAACTTTTTCTAACAGTTCTAGTTGTGTCTCTAAATGATCAACATGCTCCTCTTCACTCTCAAGAATTTTTTGCAGTAAATCTCTCGATACAAAATCATTGACGGCTTCGCAAGCCAAGATAGCCTCTCTTAGATCAGGAATAGCCTCATTCTCAAGTTTAAGATCGTTATGTAATATCTCGATTGGTTCTTCTGCAATGTAAACATTACCTAGGTAAGACATATTAGGCAAACCTTCCAAGAATAATATTCTTTGAATGAGTACGTCAGCATGTTTCATCTCATCCATAGACTCTCCATACTCATATTGAGCAAATTTATCTAAACCCCAGTCTGATAACATTCTGGAATGTAAAAAATACTGGTTGATGGCTCTTAACTCGTTAGAAAGAATCTTGTTAAGATGTTCGATGACTTTATCGTTCCCTTGCATAGTGATTTTATATGTTCTTTGGCCCTAAAAATCAAGGAAAATGCTTATTTTGCTAATGATTCTCATTTAGAAATCGAATTGATTGTTATTTAGTTTTTTACTTTTCTGAATAACCCAATTTTTCATGGATTTTTTTACTGGAAGTTGTATAACCAAAAGGTACTCTCTCCCCGGGATAGACTCTACTAAATGCTTTTTGAACAGCAAGCGTTGTTTCGTGAAAGCCAGAGAGTATTAAATTTAATTTCCCTGGGTATGTATTAATATCACCTACTGCAAAAATGCCGTCTTTGTCTGTCTCAAATGTTTCAGTGTTTACTTGAATTTTATTGCCCGATAATTCTAAATTCCATTCGTTGATTGGCCCAAGTTTCTTGTTGAGTCCGTAAAAAAATAAAATATAATCTGCATCAATATCGATTTCCTCTTTGGAATCTGTATTGAGTAGTTTGATCGTATCGATGCTCTCATCACCTTTGATGTCTCGAATGATATAAGGCGTCAAAAGCTTTATTTTTTTCTCATCAGACAATTTTCTAACATTCATTTCTGTGTCTGGTGCACCTCTAAAAGCATCTCGTCTATGAATGAGAGAAACATTTGCTCCAATTTTCTGTAATTCAACGGTCCAGTCCAATGCACTGTCACCACCTCCAAAAATCGCAACCTTTTGATCTTTAAAGATAGTTTTATCTTTAATAGAATAAAATATTTTTTTCCCTTCCAGCGCAGAAAAGTCACATTCTAGATTAGGTTTTATTGGCTCAAATGATCCTGCCCCAGCAGCAATAAAAATATTTGGAGTTTCTATATTTGTTCCTTTGTTAGTAGATACTTCCCAAAGGTCATTTTTTTTAGTCATTCTCTCAACTCTTTCCTTAAGAATCAGATCATATTCAAATGGTTCAATTTGTTTAAGCAGGGCATTAACATGCTCTTGTGCAGTTTGGTATGGAACACCAGGTATATCAAAGATGGGTTTATCTGGGTAAAGTTCAGCACACTGACCACCAGGCTTATCGAGATTATCAATTAATGTGCATTTTAAGCCTAGTATACCAGCCTCAAAGACTGTAAATAACCCAACTGGTCCTGCACCAATGACTAAGATATCAGTTTTCATTTAACTCTCATTCCTGGTTCAGCTCCAATGTCAGGAGAAATCATAAAGATGTCTTCCCCACCTGGTCCTGCTGCTAAAATCATTCCTTCGGATAAACCAAAACTCATCTCTCTGGGAGCTAGGTTATTCACAAGCACAACTAATTTATCATTAAGTTCCTCAATTTTATAAGCCTTTTTTATACCTGCAAAAACTTTTTTTTCACCCAGTTCACCTACATCTAAGATTAGTTGTACTAACTTATCAGCATCAGGAACTTCTAAAGCTTGCTTAACTCTTGCTATCCTTAAGTCAACTTTTGCAAAATCTTGTATATTTATTTCATCCATCTAGTCTAGTATTCCGTCAAAATCGTTTTTTTCAAGTCTTGTAATGAAGGGTTCAAATTTTTTAACTTCTTTTAAATTATCACTGCTTAAATCATCATAATTCAACTCAGAGACATTCAAGAGTGAAAATATTTTATCTGCAATTGACGGAATAAAGGATTGAAGCAAGATCGTAAGGTCTTTGAAGACATTTAAAGCTTCGGAACAAATTGCAATACATTCGGTCTCTTCACCATTTTTTGCTCTGTTCCAGGGCTCTTCGGTTGAAACATAGGCATTTATTTTATCAGCGATATTCATTATGTTTTTAAGCGCCTTAGAATACTCTTTTCTATCAATGAGGCTAATTATTTCTTCATAATTTTTCTTAAATTCTAAAGACTTTGAAACATTCCCTGACGCTACTTTAGAGCTGTTAAGCTTAACAAGAAAATTTTGCGTCCGACTACCAATATTTATAAATTTTCCGATCAGGTCACTATTAATCTTTTGAACAAAGTCATTAACAGAAAAATCAATATCGGAAATATCAGTATTTAGTTTCGAACAAAGGTAATATCTATAATAATCCGGGTGTGCAAAAGTCAGAGCCTTGTCGGCAAGAATGAAGTTGCCTTTTGATTTGGACATCTTACTTCCTTCAATAGTAAGAAAACCATGCACAAAAACCTCATCTAAATTATTGATGCCATATGTCTTTAACATTACAGGCCAGAATAAAAGATGAAAATAGACAATATCTTTACCAATAAAATGAACTAGTTTTACATTGTCTTCATTCATTAAATCTGTATATTCAATATCGTTTTGATTTGCCCAGTTTTGAATAGATGACAGATACCCTACTGGTGCATCCATCCAGACATAAATGTACTTCGAATCTTCCCCAGGTACATTAAATCCGAAATATGGCNCATCTCTTGAAACATCCCAATCTCGTAAATCCTCATTTAACCACTCATCTAGTTTTGCTTTAATGGGTGTTTGATTTGAGATCTTTTGAACATTTTCTTTTAAGAAAGCGTTAAATTCATTTAATTTAAAGAAATAATGTTCAGATTCTTTCACTACAGGTGCGGTATTAGAAAGCACTGATATTGGATTCTTTAACTCAAGAGCATCATAAGTAGATCCGCACTTTTCACATGCGTCCCCATACTGCTCTTCAGCTCCACAAGCTGGACATGAACCTTTTACAAATCTATCAGCCAAGAAGATTTGTTCTTTTTCGTCATANAGTTGGGAAATTTCCTTTTTATGAATGTATTTATTTTTAATAGCATTCTGAAATATTTCTGATGTTAAGTGTTTATTTTCATCAGAATGTGTTGAGTGAAAATTCGCTAATTTAACATTAAAGTTTTTAAAAGTTTGATGATGTTTTTCATGTATGTCTTTAATTAGTTCCTCTGGAGTAACATTCATTTCTTTTGCCTTAAGCATAATCGGTGTACCGTGCGTATCGCTTGCACAAAAATAAAGAGCTTCTTCATTGGAAAGATTTTTTTGCCTTACCCAGACATCTGTTTGAACAATTTCTAAAACGTGTCCTAAATGTAGAGGAGCATTTGCATAGGGAAGGGCGCTTGTAACTAAATACTTCATGTTTGTTTTGAAATTATATGTTAACTTTTAAATCTATGGAAAAGATAGCGATTGCTTCTGGAAAGGGCGGTGTTGGAAAAACTTCGTTAACATTAATAATTGCAAACTTTCTTAAGAATAAAGGATATAAGGTTGGCTTATTAGATGCAGATATTCATGGACCAAATTTAGTTCAATTACTAGTATCTAATGATGATGTTAGCTCTTCAAAAAGTGATAAAGGTACCAATCAACTTGTGCCTCAAATCATTAATAATTTTGTTGTCAATTCAATAGATTTTTCAATGAGTAAAAAAGAAGCAACAATCTGGCGGGGTCCATTAGTTAGCAAGGTTATAAAACACCTTTACCTAAACACAAAATGGGGACAATTGGATTATTTGTTAATTGACATGCCTCCTGGTACAGGAGATGCATACCTGACTATACTAGATACTCTTGAAATAGATAAAATATTGCTTGTTGCAGTAGAAGATGACTTTTGTATATCTAATTTACATAAAACATGCAGTCTAATTAATAAACTTAATAAGCAATCTTTGGGCATAATTGAAAACTTATCTGAAAATTTTTCTGTGCCCAGCTCACCCGTCATAAGCAAGAGAATTAAAAATGAATTTGATGATGAAATCTTATTCGTACTACCACGGTTACCAAGAAAGATTTTTTATCAAGAAGTTAACAATCTTGATAAACTTAGAAGATATATACCTGAGAATTTTTTGATATGAAGAAAATTTTACTACTTTTAACAAGCATAATGCTGCTTCATGCTGAGGATTATGTAGAAAAAGATGAACAAGATCCTTACGAAAATCTAAATAGAGTGGTCTTTAATATCTCAGATTCTTTAGATGAGAGTTTTTTAAAACCTACTGCTAAAGTTTACAGAAATTATACACCTCTATTTATCAAAGATTCTTTAACTAATTTTTTCTATAATCTTGCAGAAATCGATACAGTTATAAACCAGTTACTACAAGGAAAACCCAAACTGGCTGCACAAGACTCACTTAGATTTCTGATAAATTCAACAATTGGATTCGGTGGAATTTTTGACATTGCCTCAAGAATTGGTTTTGAAAGACATGATGAAGATTTTGGACAAACACTTGGAGTATGGGGAGTTGAATCAGGAGCTTATGTATTTGTACCTTTTGTAGGACCGTCAACCATTAGAGATTTAGTGGGTATCCCATTGAGCTGGTATGTTTCAGGCACATTCGCAATAGAGGATAACAAAACAAAAATACTTTTCTCTTTTTTAGACGTAATTGAAACAAGAGAACGGCTTCTTGCTGCAGAAAACTTAATTATTGGTGATAGGTATGACTTTGTGAAAGATGCTTTCATGCAATCCAGAGAACATGAAGTCAAAGATGGCGAAGTTGAGGACGAATTTCTTAGCGAGTTTGAAGATGAACTTTTTGATTAAGGTCTTCCTTAAAACCATCAAAAATATGCTCTAAATTAATAGTATTATCTTTGACATTGCTTAATAATTCTCTTCTGATTTCCTTAGTATTTGAAATTTTTCTGATGATTTGTATTAAGTGAGTTATCGCTCTATTCACATCCTTTTTATTATCCAAATTCAATATATAAGTCATGTAATTCTGCAGGCCTTTGCTGAATTCTAGATTAGTTTCATTACCATAAATTTCTTTATCAATTTGTAGTAAAAATGCAGGATCAGAATATATCTTTCGTCCTAACATGACTCCATCTACAAATCCTAGCTGTTTTTTTACATCACTGATTTCTTCAATGCCACCATTAATGATGATTTTAAATTCAGGAAAACGCTCCTTCATTTTATACACCAATCCATAATTTAGGGGTGGGATAGATCTATTTCGTTTTGTATCTAATCCGCTAATAGCTTTTCTTGCATGAATGATAAAGGTCGTAATTCCGTAATCGGATATGGTAGAAAGAAAGTTTTCTAGATATTTTTCACCCTCAAAATCATCTACTCCAATTCGACATTTAATTGTAAATGGAGTGTTGATGTTCTTTTTTACTTCATTTATGCAAGAACTAAGTAGTTCAACGTTTTTCATTAAAAAAACACCAAAATTTCCTGATTTAACTTTTTTTGATGGGCAACCAACATTTAAATTTATTTCATCGTAACCATAGTCTTCGCCAATTATTGCTGCCTCGGCAAGGGAGCGTGGATCTGAGCCACCTAACTGGAGACCAACAGGATGTTCGGAATTATGATATTTCAAAAGTTTATCCGCATCACCTTTTAAAATTGCATTTGAGTGAATCATCTCAGTGTACAGCATTGAATTTTTTGTAAACTGTCGGGCCATGAAACGGAAATGCTTATCCGTTTTTTTCATCATTGGAGCAATGCAGAATTTATGATGATTAATCATCAGATGAAATAAATGACACAAGCAAGACCAACAAGAGTCAGCACTATGGTATAGGGCAATGCTTTATAAACCATTTTGAGATACGACAGTCCTATCAAGGGTGCTAAAGATGATGTTAATAAGAACAAAAAGGCAGCTTGTCCATTTGGAGTTGCCACACTCGGAAGGTTTGTGCCAGTGTTTATAGCAACAGCCAGTCGGTCAAATTGCTCTTTAGTTATTACATTATTTTCTAAAGCTAACACAATTTCATTCATGTAGACGGTAGCAACAAAAACATTGTCACTAATTACTGATAAAGCACCATTTGCAAGATAGAAAAGGGGTACTTGCATATCCAGTGAAGAAGCTAGTACAACATTAATCACAGGAGTAAATAAGCTTTGATCATTAATGACTGCAACGACCACGAAAAATATTACCAGTAGGGCTGTAAAAGGCAGTGATTCTTCGAAAGCACCACCTAATTGATGTTCTTCCGTAATACCCTTAAATGCTGTTAAAAAGACCATTAAGAAAAGACCAATGATTCCTACTGGTGCTAAATGTAAGCCTAATGCAAAGATCAAACATAAGCCTAAAATTCCCTCCATTACTAAGTGAAGTTTTTCCATTTCTGTTCTATTAGCATCAACTTTTTCAGCATTTATAATGATTTTATTGCGAAGTTCATCAGACATCTGATGCCCGTAATCAAAGACTTTAAATTTTTCAATTAAAACACAGCAAATTAGACCTGCCACTAAAACCGGCATGGTTACAGGAGCCATCCTGTAGAAGAATTCCATAAACTCCCATCCAGCTTTATCGGCAATAAGAAGATTCTGTGGTTCACCAACGATAGTGCAAACTCCTCCTAAAGCAGTTCCAACAGCACCATGCATCATGATGTCAACAAGGAAAGATTTAACTTGTTCGAACTCTTTTGTAGTTATTTCATTATTTTTAAGACTATTTGCAAAAACATGGTAGAAGCCAACCATCACAGTAATGAGAACTGCTGTTACTGTTAAAGCATCTAGAAATGCTGATAAAAAAGCAGCTGAAATTACAAATAATAACGACAGTAAAATTTTTGATTTGATTGACTGTAAAAGCTTGGTGAAGATTACCATTAGTAGGTTTTTCATGAAAAAGATCGCTGAAACCATAAAAACCAGGAGTAAGATTACTTCAAGGTTTGTCTCTATTTCATGAAGCACATGATAAGCATCAGTCAAGCCCAACAATAATGCTTGAAAAGCAATTAAACCACCTGGCTGGAGAGGGTAGCATTGAATTGAAAATACAAGTGTAAATATAAATTGTAGTAGGACTATCCAGCCTAGCAAGAAACCTGGATTCAACCCCATGAAATCTAAATAAAAATAAATTAATGGATTTATGGCTAAAAATAGAAGAATGCTTGTTTTATACCAAACAGGCGCCTTGCCTAAAAAACTATTGAATATTGTATTTAACACTTCTCTTATAAAAGTTTACATTATACAGACATGAAAAAATTAACGTCCACTTTTTCTATTAATCAAAAACCCAAGTCCGATGACTTAATAGTAAGTATTAATGCTAAAAAAGAAATATTGTTTAACAAAAAAACGAAAACTTTTTTTCATGCTTTACCAAAAAAATATGAAAGGGCTTACAAAATATTTGAACAAAATGACGTAAGCATTTTTTTAGTTGAGGAGATTGCAGAACTCAATGAAAACTTAGAATATTATGCAAAAAGACACCTATACCCACACCTCGATGAGGATTCACTNACCTTAATATCNAGAGCTTTCCAGATATANGATTGGATTTATAAACAAAAATTTTGTGCAAGAACAGGCAATCAGTTAAGCGAAGTTAAAGATGATTTATCAAAATTTTGTACGAACTGTAAAAGAGATTATTTTCCAAAAATGTCACCATGCATACTTGTAGCTGTTACTAATAACGACAGAATTTTACTTGTTAAACATAATAATGAAATAAGAACTCTATCAACAGTAATTGCAGGTTTTGTAGAGCTAGGAGAATCTTTGGAGGAATGTGTTAAAAGAGAAGTGCATGAAGAGGTTGGTTTACAAGTAACCAACATCAAATACTTAGAAAGCCAATCTTGGCCATTTCCCAATCAACTTATGATGGCATTTAGTGCTGAAGCCATCAACGATGAGATACAAATTGATAACAATGAAATACTAGCAGCTGGTTGGTATCAAAAGGACGATCTGCCCCTTATTCCACCAGAACCATCACTCTCTAATAAACTTATTAAAACGACCCTTGATTCTATGCTCTAGGGTCGTTCTTTGCTCTTCTGACAGTTTTTTTCTTTACTGGTTCGATTCTGTTACCAATATTATCATCCACTGGCTTTGGAGTTGGTTCAGGTGCTAATTTCACATTGCCACTTTTTGGTTTAGTTGGTTTTCTTAAAGCAGGCTCCTTAACTGTATTCTTTGTTTGACTTGGAGTTCTCTTTACGCTCTTTGAAACCTTCTCATTAGCACTAAACTTTTTATTACCTCTGTAATTTTTATTGGTATTACGATTCTGCCTTGGTTTTCTATTTGATCCAGACCTTCCTCTTCTATCACTAAACTTCTTTCTTTTAGGTTTAGCTTTATCCTCACCTTTAAAGAAATCAAACAGTGAGTCCAACAAGCCCTTTTTGTTTCCGTCAACTTTAGGTATATTACGAAATTCCACATCCTCAACTAATGCTTTTTTCGATTTTTTTGGTACCTTTACGTTGTATGTAGTTCGATTCTGAAAAGCTTTTGAAGACTCATCCAATTCATATTCATAATCGAAGTAAGCGTTTTTCTTTATTTCAATNGTGTAGTTATCGTTTTGCTTATATGGATCAATGAAAGTCATAATTTTATTTGAAAACTTTCTTTCCAATTGATCTAAATTAGATCTGTATCGATTTAATAGCTCGTTCGCAATGTTAGGTGAGACTTTTAACATTAGTATGCTAGATTGATTATTTATCGATTTTTCTGTTATTAATCTGAATATTGACTCACATATAGATGCAACGGATCTTACCCAAATTGTTTTACCCATCAAGTCATTGAGTGCAGGTTTAATTCGCTGTCTGGACATTTCCATCAAACCAAAACGAGAAATCTTATCCAATTGAATTCGTGCATGATCTTGTTTTGTTGACTCATACATAGCTCGTTCAACCTTTTCATTATTTTTTNGATCTTCCATATCAATGAAATCAATAACGATTAAACCGCC
>FUFK010040939.1_pt1 | contig 19300 bp, 14 predicted proteins | sample 1021851 | NCBI WGS metagenome assembly FUFK01 (sample SAMEA51879418, study PRJEB19060) | metagenome
GTAAGGCGTGGTTCCAGATGCAGCGATGCCTACCAGGACATCTCTTGAAGAGATCTTATATTGTTGAAGATCTTTCCATGCCTGCTCCGTATCATCTTCCGCATTTTCAACAGCATTCCTCAAAGCAGTATCACCGCCGGCAATTAAACCAATTACGATTCCNGGCTCAACCCCAAATGTGGGCGGACATTCTGAAGCGTCCAGAACCCCAAGCCGGCCGCTTGTACCAGCTCCAATATAAAAAAGCCTTCCTCCTGCTCCTAATTTTTCCACGATNCTGTCCACCAGAACTTCAATTGCAGGAATTACTTTCTGCACACTTTCAGCCACCGTTTGATCTTCCTTGTTGATATTCTTCAGAAGTTCTGCAGTATTCATCTTTTCAAGATGATCATAATTTGATGCCTTTTCAGTATCAGGTTTCANGAAATCCATAGTCAGTTTTTTGATGCAATGCCTTTGTAGTATAGACTTCAGCAAAGAAATTTACAAGCTCTAAAATAGCATTATCGAATGCTTTCACACAGCGAAACAAACATAAACTTGAAATTTTATATAAGACTATTAATTCAATTATATTTGTAGTCTTAAAATTACCTGAATTTTTAGGCCTAAGGATACAAATACTGGAGATGAAGAACATTCGAAATTTTTGCATAATCGCGCATATCGATCACGGGAAAAGNACANTGGCAGATCGCCTGCTGGATTTTACCGGGACNGTAACCGAGCGTGAAAAACAGGAACAACTGCTGGACAGTATGGACCTGGAACGGGAACGCGGGATNACTATTAAGTCTCATGCGATACAAATGGATTATGTTCATGAAGGTGAAGAATACACGCTNAACCTTATNGACACTCCNGGNCACGTGGATTTTTCNTATGAAGTATCCCGTTCTATTGCTGCTTGTGAAGGTGCTTTACTGGTAGTAGATGCAGCTCAAAGTATTCAGGCTCAGACTATTTCGAATCTTTACCTTGCTCTTGAGAACGATCTTGAGATCATTCCGGTGCTAAATAAAGTGGATCTTCCCAGTGCAAATCCTGAAGTGGTGACAGATGATATCGTGGATCTTTTGGGCTGTGATGCTTCAGATGTTATCCCGGCAAGTGCAAAGACAGGTATTGGGATCAAGGAGATCCTTGATGCTATTATTTCCAGAATTCCTGCTCCAACAGGAAAAGTTGATGCTCCACTAAGAGCATTGATCTTTGACTCTGTTTACAACCCATTTCGAGGTGTTGAAACATATTTTAGAGTTATTAATGGATCTATCAGAAAAGGCGAAAAGATCAAGTTCGTTGCAACCAATAAAACATATGATGCCGATGAAGTGGGAACACTTCGTTTAAAACAATTTCCTCGAAAAGAGATCAAAACCGGAGATGTTGGTTACCTAATCACGGGTATTAAGGATGCTCGCGAGGTGAAAGTAGGTGATACTATTACCAGCGCCGTAAATCCAACTACGGAAGCTGTAGCAGGTTTTGAGGACGTGAAACCAATGGTTTTCGCCGGAATTTACCCTGTAGATACTGAAGATTACGAAGAACTAAGAGCTTCAATGGAGAAATTACAGTTGAACGATGCTTCGCTGGTTTTTACTCCTGAAAGTTCTGCAGCTTTAGGCTTNGGATTCCGTTGTGGATTCCTTGGAATGTTGCACTTAGAAATTATTCAGGAAAGACTGGAACGTGAGTTCGATATGACCGTGATCACTACGGTTCCCAACGTTTCTTACCAGGCTTATACCAATAAAAATCCAGATGAGGCTTTACTGGTAAATAACCCGTCTGACCTTCCTGAACCATCTACATTAAACAGGGTTGAGGAGCCATTTATCAAGGCTACGATCATTACAAAGTCTGATTATGTTGGGAATGTAATGTCTCTATGTATAGAAAAGCGTGGAGAAATTACCAACCAGACCTATCTTACTACAGAAAGAGTTGAACTAACTTTCGACATGCCTCTGGCAGAGATCGTTTTCGATTTCTATGACAGGCTTAAAACTGTATCCAGAGGTTATGCTTCTTTCGATTATTCTCCAATTGGAATGCGCCAGTCTAAACTTGTAAAAGTTGACGTACTTTTGAATGCGAATACAGTAGATGCACTTTCTGCTCTATTACACGTGGATAATGCGTATGATATTGGAAAGAAAATGTGTGAGAAACTGAAGGAATTGATCCCGAGACAACAATTCGATATTCCAATTCAGGCCGCTATTGGCGCCAAAATCATTGCCCGTGAAACGGTAAAAGCGTTACGAAAGGATGTTACCGCGAAATGTTATGGTGGTGATATTTCCCGTAAACGTAAACTTCTTGAAAAGCAGAAAAAAGGTAAAAAACGTATGCGACAGGTTGGGAATGTAGAAATTCCGCAGGAAGCATTTATGGCGGTTCTTAAACTGAACGATTAATCATAGCTTTTTTATAAATTTTATCTGGGCGTTCCGCCTTCTAAAGGTCAGCGGCGGGCTATTCGTTTTAGTTTTTGGTCGCTTTCGCTTCCAAAAAGCTGCCACTACTATCCCTAACGCAAAAATTAAACAGACCTCTCAGGTTTCAAAACTTGTGAGGTCTTCTTATTCTACCTAATTCCACGACATTTTTTATTTTTGTGATATGGTATTTCTCGATAGAAAAACTATCGACTACAAATCAAAGACTACAGACTACAAATGGCTGGACATAGTAAATGGGCGAATATCAAGCATCGTAAAGGAGCTCAGGATAAGAAAAGAGCGAAGCAATTCACCAGGGCGATCAAAGAGATTACAGTTGCCGTAAAAGAAGGTGGAGGACCAGATCCTGAAGCTAATCCCGCCTTGCGTAATGCCATCCAGAATGCCAAAGGGGTCAATATGCCCAAGGATACCATTGAANGNGCGATCAAGAAGGCGAGTGGTGCAGATGCNGANAATTATGAAATGGTNACNTTTGAAGGNTATGGNCCAAATGGAATAGCCATTTTNGTAGAAGCTACCACAGATAATACCAATAGAACNGTNGCTTCAGTTCGTTCCATNTTNAGNAAAAATGNNGGAAGNCTTGGGACCAATGGTTCTCTGGAGTTTCNNTTCGATAAAAAAGGNGTTTTNGTACTAGAAAAGNAAAATATCGAAATAGAANTTGAAGAACTGGAATTAGAACTTATNGAAGGTGGNGCNTCAAGTTTNGATAAGGAANACGATTATNTNACNGTTTATACAGATTTCAATGATTTTGGAATGATGTCNNCGAANCTTGAAGAACTAAANATAGANCCNAAAAATTCTGAAGTACAGCGTATACCNTTAAATACNACNGAATTGCCTGTGGAAGATGCTATCAAAATCCTGAANCTCATCGANAAATTTGAAGATGACGATGANGTTCAGAANGTATATCATACACTGGAGGNGACCGATGAACTAATTGANAAAATGGAGGAGGAGTAATTAATNTTCCTCCTGAATATTCNTTTCNATGTTCTCTTTTTCTTCNCTNTCTCCNGTTTCCANTTCTTTTCCAAGATAAACCATCATAAANCCTTCTTCNATTTCNACTTCAAGACTGTTNGAAGGAATAATACTAAGCTCCCCTTCCTCATCTTTTACAAAAAGTGGAATGATATCAGAATCGGTTTTACTAATTTCTATGAGACCTTCGTAGTGCTCCTTGGAATTCAGTTCAATTTCATGAATTGAAGGATACTTNCTGGCAAGGTTCGTTAACTTGATATAATCNTCGGTTTGCGAGAACAGTCCTTCTTTAGGATTGTTTTCAGGATCNTACATTTCATCTGAAGAAACTACTCTAAAAGATCCATTTTCTCCAAAATGCTTTCTGAACTTTTCAATGGCATTCAGGTTTACTTCCGTATTTCCAGTCATAGCCATTAAATAACCAATATCGCTTAATTCAATATTATTGATAAGATCATCTGAATAAACATTTTCCTGGATCGCATCCAATCCAAGTTCCTGTGCTTTTTTGATGTTTGTGCCATTACTATCTACCAAGACCACATGTCTATTGTTCTTCTTCAGATAACTACCAATTAATCTTGAAATAGTAGATGCTCCAATGATCAAGATTCCCTGAGAATTCTTCAGAAAAACTCCCACTAATTGAGCAAATAACCTTGCAGTGGTCGCATTCAGAAGAACAGTTCCCAATACGATCATAAACACAAGCGGAGTGATATATTCTGCTCCAGGAACGCCTTGATTAGAAAGTTCAATTCCGAAGAGAGAAGCGATACCTGCGGCTACGATACCACGAGGTCCAACCCAGCTTATAAATAGTTTTTCATTGAATTTTAGTGATGAGCCAATACTACTAACAAATACACCCAGAGGTCTAACGATGAGTACCACCGTAGCAAACAGGATCAATGCTTTGATATCATAAACCAACATCAAATCTTCAACATTAATATTCGCAGCCAGAAGTATGAACAGAATAGAAATAAGCAGTACGCTTAACGATTCTTTAAAATAAAGTAGTTCTTTTAAGTTTGGAAGGTTAATGTTTCCCATCACCATTCCCATCACTACCACGGCTAAAAGTCCGCTTTCATGAGCGAAAAGATCTGCCAGTACAAAAACTCCCAGCACGGTTGCCAGCGTAAGTACATTCAGTAAATAATGAGGGATCACGTTCTTTTTGATCGCAAAGGCCAGAGCATGAGCAAAGGTGAATCCAAAGGTGAATCCAAACAGGACGATCTTTCCAAATTCTATCAATGCTGTTTCTGTAAATTCAGTCCCGGTACCAGCGCTAATAAACTCGAACATCAATACCGCTACAAGGGCACCAATAGGATCGATTAGAATACCTTCCCATTTCAGAATCGTTGAAATATCAGATTTTAATGGAATATTCCGGAGAATAGGGGTAATTACAGTAGGACCGGTTACAATGATAAGTGCCGCGAATAAGAACGATATCTGCCAGCTAAGGTCAAATATCAGGTATGCTGCCACACCAGCTCCAAAGAAAGTAACGATCACGGCTATGGTTATCAACTTGATGATCACCGGACCAACATTAAGAATTTCACCCTTCCGCAGCGTTAAACCACCTTCGAAAAGTATGATCCCGATCGCCAGGGAAACAAAATAGAAAAGGCTTTCACCCGGAAATAGTCCGGATTCACCATTCCAGATTGGTTCAATGATCTTGGAACCATCTTCAGTAAAAAAAGTAGAAATTGGACCTACTGCAAGTCCAACAAGAATCAATGGTAAGATGGCGGGGATTTTAAATCGCCATGCTGCCCACTGTGCCAATATTCCAAGGATCACTATTCCTGCCAATTCAACCATAGATTCTGTATTTGCTTACGATTGCTAAAAATATTAAAAATGTTTTACTATGAAAGCTTATTATTAAAAGCCTAACATTATTACGAGGCTGTTAAATCATTTAGAAAATAATTCGAATTAGCTATGAGATTTTCTATTTTGCGGAGAAATATTCAAATTTATTCTGAATGACCCTTTATCCTATACAAGCCGGAAATTTTAAATTAGATGGTGGAGCTATGTTTGGAGTGGTCCCGAAAAGTCTCTGGACCCGTACCAATCCTGCCGACTCGAATAATATGATAGATATCGCTGCCCGTTGTTTGCTCATTGAGGATGGTGATAAACTTATTCTAATTGATACCGGAATGGGTGATAAGCAAAGTGAGAAATTCTTTAGCTATTACTATCCATGGGGAGATCATAGTATTGACAGCTCACTCAAGGAACATGGTTTTCATCGTGATGACATCACAGATATTTTTATGACTCATCTGCATTTTGACCACTGTGGAGGTTGTATACAGTGGAATAAAGAGCGTACGGGATATGAACCGGCATTCAAAAATGCCAGGTTCTGGAGCAATGAAGATCACTGGGAATGGGCTACGAATCCAAATGCTCGTGAAAAAGCATCATTTCTGAANGAAAATATNCTTCCNATGGAACAAAGCGGAAAACTNCATTTNGTGGAGCGGGANGGAAGTAGTGAATTTTGCAAAGCANATCANCTTGGNTTCGAATCACTTCTGGTAGATGGACATACAGATAAGCAAATGATNCCGCATATNGANTANAAGGGTAAGAAACTGGTTTTTATGGCNGATCTTCTTCCTACCGTGGGACATATTCCCTTGCCTTATGTNATGGGCTTCGATACCAGACCACTATTAACGCTTGCTGAAAAGGAGAAATTTCTGCAAACCGCAGCAAACGAAAATTATTACCTGTTCATGGAGCATGATGCTCACAATGAAATAATAACTCTAAAAAATACCGAAAAAGGNGTAAGACACGATCAGACTTATACCTTCAACGAATTATTCAATTAAAATAACTATGAGAATACCTGTTTATAAGCCGTTGCTGACCATCCTGGCAGCCGGCGCTTTAACTGCATGTAGCAGTACTGCTCCAAGAGTAGTTTCCACTCCGGTCAGCAATATCGATTCTATCCCTTTAAAAGTAAAGGATCTTACAGATGCCCAGTTGAAAGACTGGACTAATTCAGATCTTTCCAGGGATACTATTCCGGGAATGAGTGTGGATAGAGCCTATGCTGAAATTATTAAAAATAACAAACCTTCGACGGTTATCGTAGGAGTTGTGGACAGCGGTATAGATATTACACATGAAGATCTGCNAGGGGTGATCTGGACTAATGANGATGAGATCGCTGGTAATGGAAAAGATGATGATAATAANGGTTTTATNGATGATGTGCATGGCTGGAACTTTCTAGGGGATGCCGTGGAAGAAAACATGGAGTTTACTCGTATCATCAAGCGATTAAAACCAAGATATGAAGGGAAATCCCAGAGTAGCATAAGCACTGCAGACAGGGAAGAATACAATATGTACCTGGAAGCTAAAAAAGAATACGATAAGGAATACCAGGAAGCTCAGCAAACTCAGCAGCAGTATACCCAGATCCTACAGCAAGTGAAAAATGCACATGCGGCCATGACAAAAGCACTGGGAACTGAAGATTATACTAAAAAACAGGTGTTGGATTTCAAACCTGAAACCCAGGAACTGCAACAGGCAAAAATGATCGTTGGGCAAATGCAAAGCAACGTGAACGAGAGTATACCAGAAGTGATNAAAGAGATCAATGAAGGTGTGGAATACTTTGGTGGCCGTCTTGATACCCATTTCAACCTTGACCTGGATGGTAGAGCTGTTGTGGGTGACGATCCTTACGATATCACCGATACTAACTACGGAAACAATAAAGTTTCAGGACCAGATCCAAAGAAGGAAGATGCTAAACACGGAACACACGTTGCCGGGATCATTGCAGCTAACAGAAATAATTCCGTAGGACTTAAAGGAGTTGCCAGCAATGCAAAGATCATGGCGGTAAGAGCTGTGCCAGATGGTGATGAATATGATAAAGATATTGCACTAGGAATTCGTTATGCCGTAGATAATGGTGCGAAAGTGATTAATACCAGTTTTGGAAAATACTTCTCTCAAAATCCGGAATGGGTGATCGATGCAATTAAATATGCAGCAGATAATGATGTTCTTATCGTAAATGCAGCTGGAAATGAGGGAATAGACCTCGACAAAAAGAGAGTTTATCCTAACGACCAAAATCCGCAGGAAACTACAGAGATTAGTGATAACTTTTTAACGGTTGGTGCTTTGAATTATGAATACGGAGCGAATCTTATCGCAACATTTTCTAACTATGGAGCTACCAACGTAGATGTTTTCGCACCTGGAACCAAGATCTGGTCTACAACTCCAAACGATACATACGAGTATCTTCAGGGAACTTCCATGGCGTCACCAGCAGTTGCAGGNATCGCNGCGATCATAAGAGGTTATTACCCNAAATTATCTGCGGGACAGGTAAAACAAATAATCATGGATAGTGGTATNTCTACAAAAGCAACTGTNGTGCTGGGAGGAGATACNAGNAATACNAAAAAATTCCAGACTATTTCAACTTCAGGAAAAATGGCNAACCTATATAACGCCTTAATTTTAGCAGATCAAATTTCAAAAAATAACTAGAATGAAGAATATTTTTTTCAGCTTAATACTACTTACCGCCGGAGTAATTCAGGCACAGAACAACACTTCCTACTGGCAACAGCATGTAGATTACAAAATGGATGTGGATGTAAATGTGGAAAATTTTAAATTCACCGGAACCCAGGAATTGACCTATACCAACAATTCCCCAGACACTCTTAACCGAGTTTTCTATCACCTATATTTTAATGCCTTTCAACCAGGTTCAGAAATGAATGCAAGACTGGAAAGTATTGCAGATCCTGATGGTAGAATGGTTAGAAATGAAGGTACTGAGGAAGAACCAAAAAGGGTAAGCCGTATTAGTGATCTNNCTGAAGATCANATTGGTTATTTGAGAGTAANCTCTCTNACTCAGGATGGNACTTCATTNGATTATGAAGAAGTTGGAACTGTTCTGGAAGTAGAACTTGCTCAGCCAATTCTTCCTGGTAAAAAAGTAAAATTCAACATGGAATTTGAAGGTCAGGTGCCGGAACAGATTAGAAGATCTGGTAGAAACAGCTCTGAAGGTGTAGCGCTTTCTATGAGTCAGTGGTATCCTAAACTGGCAGAATATGACTTCCAGGGATGGCATGCAGATCCTTATGTTGCCCGTGAATTTCATGGCGTATGGGGAGATTTTGACGTAAAGATCAGTATCGATAAGGATTATATACTTGGAAGTACAGGATATCTTCAAAACCCACAGGAAATCGGATACAACTACGAAGAAGAAGGAACTAAAGTGAAAAGAAAAAAAGGGGATAAGCTAACCTGGCATTTCAAAGCTCCTAAAGTTCATGATTTTACCTGGGCAGCAGATCCTGAGTATATTCATGATAAGTTGGTTGCTGAAGATGGAACTGTACTACATTTCCTTTATAAGAACAATGAAAATATCAAAGAGAACTGGAAAAATCTTCAGCCAAAAACAGCAGAATTACTTCTGTATTTCAACGAACATATTGGACCATATCCATGGGATCAATACTCTGTAGTTCAGGGTGGAGACGGTGGAATGGAGTATGCGATGCTTACTCTAATCACTGGGGAACGTTCTTTTGGAAGTCTTGTTGGCGTTACTGCTCACGAAATGGCGCATGCATGGTTTCAGCATTTAATGGCAACTAATGAAAGTAAACACGAATGGATGGATGAAGGTTTTACTTCCTATATTTCTTCGGAAGCTGAAAATGTAATACTTGGAGAAAATAAGGAGAATCCGCACACTGGTTCTTACAGAGGGTACCAGTACCTGGCAAATTCAGGAAGAGAGCAACCGCAATCTACGCATGCCGACAGGTATGAACTGAATGCCCTTTATGGAACTTCTGCTTATTCTAAAGGAGCTGTATTTCTTGCACAACTTGGATACATCATAGGTGAAGAGAATCTTTCAAAAACCTTGAACAGATACTATGATGAATGGAAATTCAAACATCCAACACCTAACGATTTTATTAGAATTGCTGAAAAGGTTTCTGGAGCAGAGCTGGACTGGTATCTAATGGATTGGACACAAACCACCAATACGATCGATTACGCAATAGATGAAGTTGAAATGAAGGACGCCAAGGCAACGGTATCTTTAAAAAGAAATGGATTGATGCCAATGCCTATAGATATTGATGTAACCTATGCCGATGGTTCTAAGAAAACCTACTATATCCCATTGGAAATGATGCGTTGGGAGAAAGAAGCACGTGAAGGTGAAGAGAGAACTGTTACTGAAGACTGGGCCTGGGGATTCCCTACCTACGAATTGGAGATCGATGCCGTAAAAGACATTGCTACTATAGAAATTGATAGTTCAAAGATGATGGCAGACGTAAATCCTTCAGATAACGTTTGGAACAAAGACGGAGAGTCTTCCGAAGAAGAAGGAGAAGAATAAACTCTTTCAGGAAATATTATAAAACCCTTTCTCTACGGAAGGGTTTTTTTATTTGAAAGTATTGGTACTTTTGAAACATGGATCAGAGCTTCGGAAAGTTGGAAAAATTAAAAAGCAAAAAGCATATAGATCTGCTCTTTGCTGAAGGTAGAAATCTGAAAAGTTATCCGCTAAAACTTATCTATGCACCAATCCAGACTTCAGATAAACCTGAATTAAAAACTGGAGTTTCGGTTCCTAAAAAACTGGTGAAAACAGCAGTAAAACGTAACAGGATCAAACGATTGATGCGCGAAGCTTTCAGAAAAAATAAGTACCTTGTTACCAGCGATCTTGCAATTTCTCATGCTTTTATGTTCATATATATTTCCAGGGATGAGATCGATCATTCTAAAATGGAAAAGAATATGATAAAATTGCTGAAGAACTTTTCAGAAAAACAGCCGACTCATGAAAAAGAACTTTAAGAATCTCATCCTTTTAGCTGTTCTTCTTGCAGGAATTTTCATTGGAACTGTAAGTTTTAAATCAGATTTTTTTGAGATCGCTAAACAGATAGAGATCTTCACGACGCTTTTCAAGGAGATCAACATGAATTACGTTGATGAAACAAATCCTGCACAATTAATGGATTCTGCTATAAAATCCATGCTTACAGATCTTGATCCTTATACAAATTACTGGAATGAGCAGGATGTGGAATCAGCGAGGATCAATAATTCTGGTGAATATACTGGGATTGGCGCAGCGGTTAAAAATGGAGCTACTGGAATTACTATTGTNGAAGCNTATAANGATTATCCTGCAGATAAAGCGGGTTTAAAAGCCGGAGATCTCATNACTAAGATTGGTGATATACGAGTTNCAGATTTTAANGANGATGCNGGAGANCTGCTTAATGGCGCTTCTGAAACTGCNGTGGAAATTACTTTTGTAAGACAGGGAAAGGAACAGAAAACTTCNTTAAAACGGGAANCTGTAGACCTTANNGCAGTGCCATTNTACAAATTACTNGAAGATAATNCTGGTTATATCGTNCTATCCAGGTTTAATGCCAAAGCTTCAACCGAAGTATCCAGAGCNTTNAAAGAACTNAAAAATCAGGGCGCTGANAAGATNATTCTTGATCTAAGAGGNAACCCGGGAGGNTTACTGAGTGAAGCNATTAATGTGAGTAATATTTTTGTTCCAGCAAATGAATTGATCGTCACCACGAGATCTGCCATAGAAAAATATAATAAGGATTATTATACGCAGAGAGCACCTATAGATACTAAAATACCTTTGGTCGTGCTGGTAAANGGGCGTAGCGCCTCTGCTAGCGAGATAGTAGCCGGAGCAATGCAGGATCTGGATAGAGGAGTGATCGTTGGAGCAAGATCCTTTGGAAAAGGGTTGGTACAAAGACCACGGGAATTAGCCTATGGAACTCAGCTTAAAATTACCATTTCCAGGTATTATACTCCGAGTGGAAGATGTATACAGGCGCTGGATTATCGTCGCCGGGATGAAAATGGCAGAGCAGTTAGAACCAAAGTTGAAGACTATAATGAATTTAATACCCGTAATGGGCGTAAGGTGTATGATGGTGGAGGAATTTTACCAGATGTAAAATTAGAAACTTCCGAATTTAGTGATATCACGCAGGCATTATTACTGCAGGATGCGATCTTTAATTATGCTACGGAATATTATTACTCACACAAGGTAGAAGATCTAAAGGATTTTGATTTCAACGATGCAGATTTTCAGGAATTCAAAGTATACCTGAGAGGATCTGATTTTGATTATGTAACTGCTACGGAAAAGGAACTGGAAGAATTAATTGCTACCTCTGAAGAAGAAAATCTGGAATTGAAATTTGAAGCTTCAGGAATAAGGTCACAACTGGAGCAACATGAAATACAGGAACTGGAACTCAGAAAACCTGAGATAATCAGCCTTCTTAAAGATGAGATCATCAAGAGATATTTCTATAAAGAAGGCCTGTATGAATATTATACGGTAAACAATCCAGAGATCGCTAAGGCCAGAGATATCCTGAATAGTGAAAATAAATATGCTGAGATCCTGAAGTAATACTAATCTTTGATCATAGCAATATGTGGGATACCATCTTCAAGGTAACCTTCGCCTATACTTTTATAACCATGAGATTCGTAAAATTTGATTAAATATTGCTGCGCAGAAAGTTTAATATTTGAAGTTTTGTAGTTTTCAAGAATAGCAGAGGCAGAAGCTTTCATAATCTGGTGTCCATAACCATATTTTCTTTCAGATTCCTTTACGATCACACGACCAATAGCAGCTTGAGGAAAGTAATATCCAGGTGCAAAACATCGAGTATAAGCTACGATCTTCCCGTTTTTAAAACCCAGAACATGTAAAGCTTCAGCATCCTTACCATCAATATCCTGGTATACACAATCCTGTTCCACGACAAAAACTTCAGAACGTAGTTGTAAAATAGCGTAAAGTTCAGCGAGACTCAGTTCGCTGAACTTTTTNATTTCAATATTCAATTCCATAATTATTTAGTTGCCGGAATCTTGTCTATTCTTCTTTGATGACGGCCACCTTCGAATTTTGTATTCAGAAATGCTTCCACCATCTCTGTTGCAAGCTCTTCAGAAACAAAACGGGAAGGAATACTAAGAATATTCGCATTGTTGTGTTCCCGCGCAAGCTTCGCTATCTCAACGGTCCAGCATAAAGCAGAGCGCACACCCTGATGCTTATTAGCAGTCATGTTAGCACCATTTCCACTACCACATATNATGATACCNAGATCTGCATTTCCATTTTCCACATCATTTGCTACTGGATGAACAAAATCTGGGTAGTCTACACTATCCTCTTCATTTGTTCCATAATTGGTAAGCTTATGACCTTCTTTTTCCAGGGCAGTTTGGATCATTTGTTTATAACCAGTACCTGCATGGTCGTTTCCTATCGATATTTTCATAGTTGAGTTGTTTGTGACAAAGTTAAAAAAACAAGCAGTTAAGAAGCTTAAAACCCGTTGTTAATTACTTTCAGGTTTTAACTCATTTTCAGCACTTTAAAATCCACATATAATTGTGCAAAACATCTGATGATTTAATGATAAAGAAATTTGCTTTTTAAGATTTTTATAACAATACTCGAACCTATATCAAAAATCCAAATTATAAGTAGGTTTTTTCTTTTCAAGTTATGAGCACTTAAAATTCGGTTGTTGACAATTGTTGATAGTAAACTTTTCAATAAACAGGCCTTAATAAAATTTAAGAACTTCTGTTAAGTAAATCTTAAAANCACTAGTGTATCAAATAGTTAGCTATTAACAGTGTTGTTGATAAACTGTTATCAAATAATTACAACTGAAATACCAAGGAAGTTGAAGTAAAATTGTTGTACAAATTAACAAGCCATCATATACCATCATTTAATTTTTTTAAAAAAGAAGAAAAGATAATAATAGTATATACTGTTCATAACTATACGATGCGTAGAGAAGAAGATTTGTCATTGAAGGAGTCAAGGATCTCTTTTGCTTTTGAGACATCTTGTGGATGCACCATAAGTTTGATTCCGCCAAAAGCAGAAGAACTAAANGGAATTANACCNACNANNGTTTCATTNTGAAAATAATGCNTGANATTTTCATCNGTNAATCTGGATCTTAGAATTAAAGTCTCGTGCGGATATGTAAAAGTTGCTAAGCAAACGTAGTCTTTCATNGGAAAANATTAGTTCCCTAAGATACGTATTAATCGTTAGAAGCAGATACTAAAGTAGTTACAGGTGCTTCAGAAGAAGTAGTATTCAGAAGATCACTTTTCTCGTTTAGTGATTTGTTGATAATGGTCACAAAAATTATAAGTCCGATTAAAAAGATCAGAATAAAGACAACTGTATAAGATGAAGACCTATGTAGTTTCATGATGTTAGCAAATTTAGATGATGAACTGATTGCTAATGTTAAAATAAAATTAAGAAAAAATTAAGATTAAATCTTAATAAAACTAAAATTTATTTGAAATATATCATTGACTATTAGTTAGTTGGCTATTTATAAGCTCTTCCGACTTAACAAAACTTTAATCTCAACAGGGTGGAGACTGATTAATATGGTGTAATTTTATCGCATACTATTTGAGAATGAAGAAACAGAACAAGAATAAGCCCAAAGGACAGGGCAACCTTACCCGAAGCATTATAGATATCCTTAGAAAGAATTCGGGAAAAACATATAATTACAAACAAATTGCTTCTATACTAGGTGTTAACGATGCCAGTAGCAGAAACCAGATCATCAAAAAACTAGCTCAACTCACTGCCAAAAAGGAAATTGAAGAAGTTGAACGCGGTAANTTTAAGATCGAAGGTTCAAAAAATTATCATACTGCCGTACTTGATCTAACCACNAAAGGTTATGGATATGCGATTGTTGATGGATTTGATGATGATATCTTTATTGCAAATAAAGATCTAAAATCAGCTTTTGATGGTGATACAGTAGAGATCTATATTTACAATCGCCGTCGTAATAAGAAAAGCGAAGGTGAAGTAGTAAATATNACCAAGCGTAAGAGAACAGAATTTGTTGGAACACTTCAGAAGAAAAAAGATTTTGGATTTGTGGTAGTGGATGACAAATCCATGTATACAGATTTCTTTGTTTCTGCGAATAAAATGAACGGTGCTGAAGATGGAGACAAAGTAGTAATCCAGTTCGAAGAGTGGCCAGATAAGGCAGATTCGCCTTTTGCNACGATTACCAGGGTACTTGGTACTCCCGGAGAACATAATACAGAAATTCATTCCATACTTGCACAGTATGGTCTTCCTCATGATTTTCCTGAAGAGGTGGAGGAATACGCTAATAAGATAGATACTTCTATCAACGAGGATGAGATCGCTAAAAGAAGGGATATGCGTGATATCCTCACTTTTACGATAGATCCAAAAGATGCAAAGGATTTTGATGATGCTCTAAGTTTTAGAAAACTTGAGAATGGTAATTATGAGATAGGAATTCATATTGCAGATGTATCGCACTACCTGGAACCTGGAACTATTCTAGACGATGAGGCTTACGAACGTGCGACATCAGTCTACCTGGTGGATCGTGTTGTACCTATGCTTCCTGAAATACTTTCTAACAACGCCTGTTCATTAAGACCGAATGAGGAAAAATTTACTTTTTCTGCGGTCTTTGAAATTAACGATAAGCTTGAGGTAAAAGATCAGTGGTTTGGAAGAACAGTAACCTATTCAGACGAGCGTTTTGCTTATGAAGAGGCTCAACATATTATTGAGACCAATGCTGGTAGTATTCCAAAAGATATTTCAATTCGTGAAGATGCCTATTCAGTTAGCGGTGAAGTAGTGGATGCTATTTCCACGCTAGACAGACTTGCTAAAAAGATGAGAAGTCGTCGTATGCGAAATGGTGCAATTTCTTTTGACAAGGTAGAAGTGAAATTCAACCTTAACGAGGAAAATGAACCAGTGGGAGTTTTCTTTAAAACTGCCAAAGATGCGAATAAACTTATCGAGGAATTCATGTTACTCGCTAACCGAAAAGTGGCTGAATTTATTGGTAAACAAAAGCCGAAAAAGACTTTTGTGTATAGATGTCATGATGAACCTAATGAAGAAAAACTTGCTTCTCTACAAAGCATCGTTGGTAGATTTGGACACAAACTGAATCTCACAGACCGTAATTCCACAACCAGTTCTTTAAATAAACTTCTGGAAGATGTGCAGGGTAAAAAAGAACAGAACATGGTGGATACATTGGCAATTCGTACCATGAGTAAGGCCTATTATGGCACAGAAAATATTGGACATTATGGTTTAGCCTTTGATCACTATACTCATTTTACTTCTCCTATTCGAAGGTATCCGGATGTTATGGTGCATAGATTGCTTCAACATTACCTGGATGGTCATAAATCTGCGAGCGAAGAAGAGTACGAAGACAAATGTAATCATAGCAGTGATCGCGAGTATCTGGCTACCAGTGCAGAACGTGATTCTATTAAGTTTATGCAGGTAAAATTCATGATGGATCACCAGGATGAAGAATTCTTAGGAGTAATTTCAGGAGTTACAGATTGGGGAATCTTCGTGGAGATCGTTGAAAATAAATGTGAAGGAATGATCAGGTTACGAGATATGAACGATGATCATTATGAATATGATGCTGATGAGTTTGCTGTAACTGGTAAGCGTACCGGTAAAACTTTCACATTAGGTGATGAGGTTTATGTCAAAGTTAAGAATGCAGACCTGGTGAAACGTCATTTAGATTTCACTTTATTGGGTAGCAGGGCAGATGTAGAAGCAAATTAGTAGGAAAAAGTATCGCTTTTAGGCTTTAACTGCTATATTTACTTCAAAACCACAAAAAGTTTACATTTGCAAAACAACTTAACTGTATGTTACAGGACGTTTTAGCTGCCTTACCCTTAGGTTTCTTTCTGGCTTTTTTATTTGGACCGGTTTTTTTTGTATTACTGGAAACCGCTGCTATAAAAGGGTTTAGAGCTGCTATTGCATTGGATTTTGGGGTTATCTTCGCTGACTGTGTTTTTATAACCATCGCTTATTTTAGTACAACGAAGCTACTGGAAAGTCTTAAAGATGATCCCGCTCTATTCATTTTTGGGGGTATGATCCTCGCTACTTATGGTTTGATGACCTTTGTTCAATCTAAGAAATCTCTGCAAACAGATGATAAGACCCCTGAAATTAGAAAACTAGGAAAAAGTGCTTATTTCAGCCTGTTCGCAAAAGGATTTCTACTGAACTTTATAAATATTGGAGTGCTTGGATTCTGGCTGGGAGTGATCATTGTTTTTGGTCCCAAGCTGGATATGCAAATGGATAGAATAGCCGTATTCATTGCTACAGTACTTATCACATATCTTATTGTAGATGTGGCCAAGATATTACTGGCAAAAAAGCTAAACAGGAAATTAACGCCTAACCGAATCTACATAATGAAAAAGTTCATTAGTTGTATACTGGTGATCTTCGGGGTGGTCCTGATCTTTCAGGGACTCTTTCCAGACCAGGTAGATGAGATCAAAGACCAGATAGAAGAAATTACACCAAGTGATTCTTTGATCGGTGATCTGGATTTTACGAAAACAAATGATTGAAAATAAAAAAAGCTTCCTGATTCAGGAAGCTTTTTTTTTGAGGCATCGAGCGGATTCGAACCGCTGTACAAGGTTTTGCAGACCTCTGCCTAGCCACTCGGCCACGATGCCTTTTGCGGGATGGCAAATTTAATAAAAAATTTAAGTTTCAAAACTAAAATCTACCTTGATTTCTGCATGCTCACAGTAACCATNGCAACATTACCNCCAATGGGNGGGTTGATCTTNGAAACTTCGACTTCAGCTTGCTGAACCATAATTAGTTCGCTAAGAACACGGGTTAAGATTCTATCAGCAACCGTTTCCAGTAATTTAGATCTGATGGCCATTTCCTGCTTAACTATGTGATTTAGATGCACATAATCTATGGTATCTTTAAGTTCATCTGTCTTTGCAGAATGAGATAGATCCCCGGAAACTTTAAGATCTACCTGGTATTCGCTTCCAATTTTACTTTCTTCATCAAGACATCCATGATAGGCGAAAGTTCTAATATTCTTAAGTGTGATTACTCCCAAAACTTTTTTTACAAAGATATGTTTCCTGAAGAATAGAGGAATTATTGAATTAATTTTTCTCCAATCATACCTATCAAAAAACCAAGATTAGCACCTAAAGCAGGTATCCATGCCCGTTTCAGCTTTACATTTGGGGCGATATCCTGAAATATGAGATATAATATTCCACCACCAGCAAATACCATCAGGAAGGCCGTGACTTCAGGTAGGTTCGTTAGAAATTCATAACCGAGCAGCGCACCTATAACTCCGCTAAAGCTCAATGCAAATAGTATTCCTAGTGCTTTTTTCGATTTCATTCCAGATCTAATTAGATCCTGGTAAGAATTGAAAGATTNAGGTAAGTTCTGTAAACCTATGAATGCGGCCAGTAGTGTACCAGTCTTAGGATCTGTCGCGAATATTGCACCTAAGGCTATCGCTTCCGGTATAAAATCCAGGAGCATTGCCAGTAATTGCGATAAAGTACTTCCAGATCTTTCTAGTTTCCGGNCTATTAAAAACACAATCAGGGCACCGGCTATAAATGCCAACAGCAAAACAGGGAGATCCAGATCTTCCATTCCTCGTGGTATCAATACCAATGCAACGGCACCCATAAGAATACCTCCTCCAAAAGCCGTAATGAAATGGGTTATTTCTTTCTTTCGATTGGTCCTGTCTGGATTGCTTCCGAAGTATTTGGAAAGCAAACCTCCTACAAATACTGTTATTCCCGAAAGTGCTGAGTATAATATGATTTTNTACAGGTCATCCATATTNTNATCNNTNATTTTAATTCAAGTTATCAATTTTAAANATACTATTGTTCGCATGCTGTCTTTATCGANTTAAAATTTGATAAATTTGCAGCTTATTAAAACAGGTTATGGCAGAAGCTAAAAAGTCCCTCAATTTCATTGAGCANATCATAGAAGAAGATCTNAATTCTAATTATTCAAGAGAAGAACTNAAATTCAGGTTTCCTCCTGAACCTAATGGGTATTTGCATATTGGTCANGCATCCTCGATTTGTTTAAATTTTGGATTGGGTGAAAANTATAATGCNCCTGTAAATTTAAGATTTGATGATACGAATCCTGCAAAAGAAGAGCAGGAGTATGTAGATGCTATCAAAAGAGATATCGAGTGGTTAGGTTTCAAATGGGCTGAGGAATGTTATGCTTCAGATTATTTCCAGAAACTTTATGACTGGGCGGTAGAAATGATTAAAAATGGAGATGCTTATGTTGATAGCCAGACTTCAGAAGAAATAGCAGAGCAGAAGGGAACACCTACTGAACCTGGAAAGGAAAGTCCGTATAGAAACCGTTCAGTAGAAGAAAACCTGGAGCTTTTTGAGCAGATGAAGAATGGTGATACTCCTGAAAGAGGGCACGTTCTTCGTGCAAAAATCGATATGACGTCTTCTAACATGCTAATGCGTGACCCGATCATGTACCGTTGTTTGCATAAGGATCACCACCGAACTGCAGATAACTGGAAGATCTATCCAATGTACGATTGGGCGCATGGACAGTCAGATTTTATTGAGCATGTTTCTCATTCGTTTTGTACTCTTGAATTTTTACCACATAGAGAATTATATAACTGGTTTCTTGACAAAGTCAGCAAACAAGGTGAATTTGAGCCAAAACAGCGAGAATTTGCACGTAGAAACCTGAGTCATACCATTGTAAGTAAACG
>FUFK010039759.1_pt1 | contig 19298 bp, 41 predicted proteins | sample 1021851 | NCBI WGS metagenome assembly FUFK01 (sample SAMEA51879418, study PRJEB19060) | metagenome
CTATTGTAAAAAGTATACAAATTAATAATGATGATTCGTCTGCAATACAAACAGAAATATCTGTAACAGATTCATCAGCTAGTACTACGTATAAAATATATCACAAAGATTTAGCAGCAGATACTACAGATAATGGAGTTGTTGCACCTTTAGTTTTAGAATCAGGTGATATANTNAAAATACAAGTAGCTACTGCAAACAAAATAGAAGGTATGATTAGTTACCTGGAGATATTTGACGAAAAGTCTGCATGATTGAATTGGTACAAATACCAAAAGAAAATACTAATATTGTTTGGAAACAATGCGAAGGTATGATTGCAAATGCAATGGCTCGTTCAAATAATTATGCTAATGCTAGTCATTTTAAAAAATGGATTTCTGAAGGAAAAATGCAACTATGGTTTCTTTGGGATAAAGAAGCTGATATAAATAAAAGACTTTATGGTATAGTTGTTACAGAAATTATACAAAGACCATTACATAGATGCTTAAATATTAAAATCATGACTGGTAAGTATCGTGAAAAATGGCAACATTTAATAAAACATATTGAAAATTTTGCATGGCAAAACAATTGTGATTTATTAGAGTTAGTAGCGAGACCTGGATGGAAACGTGTACTTAAACCATTTGGTTTTAAAGAAAGTCATGTATTATTAGAAAAACATAAGGAGAAAAAATAATATGTCATTTGGAGGAGGAGGTGGTGGAGGAACATCTACTACAACAAGTAGAGTAGAACCTTACGCACCAGCACAACCAGCTTTGAATCAGATTATATCTGAAGCTGGAACTATATATGGACAAGGACCAGCAGGTACTGGTTATGTACCACCATCACAACAAACATTACAAGGTTTAGCTGCACAAGAACAAATAGCTGGAGCTGCTAACCAACAAATTATGGATACTATACAAGGCAAGTTTACAAATCCTTTCTTATCTCCTTTGATTGCACAAGCTGGACAAGATATCTATACAAATGTTGCATCTCAATTTAGTGGAGCAGGTAGAACACCTACAAGTATGGGTGCTCAAAATACTGTTATTTCACAAGTTGCAGATAGAGCATTACCATTAGCATTTAGTCAATTAGAAAGAGAAAGAAATAGACAATTACAAACAGCACAACAAGTGCCAAGTTTAACTGCTGTTGGAGGAGCTTTAGAAGATATACAAGCTGAAAGACAATTAGCTCCAATGGCTGCATTACAACAATATCAACAAACAGTATCACCAATAGCTTTTGGTTTACCTTCAACAATGGGTTCTGTTCAACAACCTAGAGCTAATCCAGTTACAATGGCTGCTGGTGGTGCATTAACAGGAGCTGCATTAGGTCCAATGTTAGGAGCTACTGGTCCATATGGAGCAGCAATAGGTGCAGGTTTTGGATTATTAGGAGGGTTATTATAATGAAACTAAAAGATCATATACCACACATAGTTAAAGAACATAAAACAACATGTGCAGTAGTTGCTGTTATCATTATTGTTTTAGCAATATTATAAGGAGTTTAAATGTCAGGAGGAGGAGGATCAGGATCTGATGGTTCAAATGATATGCAAGTTTCTGGAATGGAAGCTGCTGTATCAAAAGAAAAAGGTATAAGTACGTATGCAGATACAAGAACATCAACAAGTTCTTATAATGATCCATCAAATACAGGATCTGGAGAAACATATAATATACATACAGATTCAGGAACATCTAAAGCTGATTTAACATTAGGTCCAGATAGATCTACTGTTGGAATGGCTTCTGATTTGGGTATGTCACAAACTCAATTAGATAAAGCTACAGCTAAAAATATTGTAGATCTTGTAGATTCAGGAGTAAATGTAAATGATGCTATAAGTGGTAAAACTTCTTTAGAAAGAGTATTGTCAAGTAAAAGTCCTTTACTTACAGCTAATGTATTGAAAGAAGTATTATCACCTTTTGCAAACGCTGCTAATACTAAAAGAAGATCTGATTGGTTTTCAGGTACAGATAAATTTGGTATGCCAAGATCAAGAGACTTTTATATACAACATAAAAGAGCATACAATCCAAATGCAGTATTAGTTAAAGATTCACCTGAATATGAATTTTTAGAAGATAGTGGATACTTTGAATCACTTGGTAATAATAATAATATTAGTGGTGGTGGTGATAATTTTTATGATGTACCAGAAGATGTTAAATTAGTTGAGAATGTAGCAGCTAATAGAATAGATAGTGTTGCAGCTAAATTTTTTGGTAAAAGTGCTAATAAATTTAAGTTTGATTTTCAAGCTGAATATACAAAAGCATTAGCAAATCAAAAAACATTACTAAATAAACCATCAGCTGTAGGTTTATTAGCAGTAAATCAAAGTCCTTTCTATAATTGGTTAAAGGATAACAGCTTAGATAAAGGAATATTATAATGGGATTATTAACAGATACATATAGCGATATATTAAAAAAACTACAAGGTATACAACCAGCTGATGATCCATCAGGATTATCATCTGATTTTGATTCATCATTAGGTGATGGAATTAAAGCAAGTTTAAGAGAAAGAAAAGATGGTTCGCCATTAACTCAACCTGGTGGTAATATATTTCCTACGTCTATTGTTCCACAAAATATATTAAAACAAAATAAAACTGATAAAATACCTAAACAAGATTCATCTGTTAATATACCTGAAGTTAAAATTAATACAGATGCATCTGCTGCATTAGGAAAAGATAATAATTTTTTAACAAAATTAGCAGGTCTTGCTGGTATTGATATGGATAAAGCAGCTGCTACTTGGAAAGACAAAGGTGGTTTTGATGGACTTATGTCTAATCCTGCATTTACTATGGGTTTAGCATTTTTACAAGCTGGTGCTAATGGTAAAACTATAGGTCAAGGTGCACTTGATAATATATTAAAAGCAGGTGTTATATCAGAACAATATAAGAAAAAACTAGCAGATAAAACAGAAGTATTATCAGTTTCTGAAGCTGATATGAATCAAATTAAAAGTGTTCTTAAAACTAAAGGTATAGATAAACCTGGATGGTGGAGAAAAATGTTTCCAGGTAATCAATCAGAACAATATGAACAAGCAGTTGAAGATGTTGCTTTTAAAGTACAAGAAAAAGTTAATGCTAAACTTAAAGCAGCAAAAAGAGCTGGTAAAAAAATTAAAGTAGGAACTAGATTATATAAAGAAACTATTGAAGAAATGATTAAATCTGGTGAAATTGGTAAAGTAGGTGGATTAAATCTTGGTGGTTATCAAGTTATAGATTCTACATTAAAAGCTAGAAAACATGGTGGACCAGTACATCAAAACAAATCTTATCTTGTTGGTGAAAAAGGACCAGAAGTATTTATACCAAAAGAAACAGGTGAAGTTGTAGCAAATGACGACACACAAGTATTTAGTATGCTATTAGCAGCTAACCCACAATTACAAAAAGTATCTAAGGAACGAGCTATGAAAATCTTAAAAGCTAAGTTTCCTGAGTATTTCGACTAGGAGTATAATGATCAAAAGATTTAAAATAACAGGCGTAAGCAAAAAGTTTAAAGGTGTACAAAAACTTAAACCACAAAAAGCACCTTCTAGATTTGTTAAAGTAGGTGATGCTGAAAAAGCTAAAGAAGCACAAAGAGCTTTATTAGGTGATGTACCTGAATTTATGGGTATGTCTAATAGAGCTATTGGTGATATGGCTTCTGAAAGTGTAGCTCTTAAAACCATGAATAAAAAATTCTTTAGTACATTACGTAAAGAACTTGGTAGATCTAGAGCAAGAACAGCAACAGGTATTAGAACATTTAGACAAACAAAAAAAGTACCTAAATTAGCAGTAACAAAAGCTAAATCTAAAGGTGCATTAAAATCATATAAAGTAGCTACTACTAAATCAGAAAATGTATTTAGAAAAACTATGGAGAAGTTTACTATGAAAAGTAAATCAAGTCCATTTGCAATGAGAACAGCTAAAGTTAAAAAATCTCCTATGGAACAAGAAGCAGCTAAAAGAATGGGTCTTGATGATAGAGAATATTTTAATCCTAAATCAGGTAAAACATTTATCAATACAGTTCGTGGAGATAGATTTAAGAAAAAATAATGCCACATAATGACTTTCATCTTGAAGAATTTAAGTTGAAGGATCCAATCAAAGGTTTGTCTGATGGTTTAAAAGAACCTGTACAAGATAAAACTCCTGGATTCTTTCAGTCATTACGTAATCCTATAGATCTTATTAGAGAAGAATCATTACCAGCATCATTATATCAATGGCTTACTGGTAATACTAAAAAGAAACAAGCACAAGAAGCATTAGAATATATACAAAACAATCCTGATCAAGCAGGATCTAAAGTCTATAAAGAAGCAGAACGTAAACTAAATAGATTTGGTTATCTTCTAGAAGAAGGACCAATGAATATAGACATCAAAGAAGTTGGGAATATGGTAAAACAAAATCCTAAACTATTTGGTGCTGAGCTTGTAAATATGATTGTTGCTGATCCTTGGCTACTTTTTATGCCATTAGGATGGGGTAGACTTGGTAGAGGTGTAGTAAATTCTATTAAGTTAAAACGTGGTAAAAATTTACAATACAAAAGATTAAAAGCTAAAATAGCATCTGATCTTAAAGTAGGTGCTACAGCTACATTAGCAACACCCTTAGTATTTTCTACTACATTTCAGTTAGGTGAGAAAGCAGAGCTTGATCCTAAAAGAACATCTATAGAAACTACTATAGGAGCTACAGCAGGAGCTTTGTTTTCAGTAGGCTTTGCAGGAACTGGTGAGCTTGTACGTAGATTAACTAGAGTACCCAGAGCCAGAGTAGAAGCAGCTCATAGAAAAGTATTTGAAAAATATAATCAAAATGCAGAGAAGTTAGTAGATTTCAATGAACAAGGTATCTACAGAAACGTAGATGAACTTATAGAAATAATTAAAAAAGAAGCTGGTACTATATCNGATCCTAAAAAGTTTGACTTAATTAAGGCAGATGTAACAGCAGCTCTTAGACAAATTAATGAAAATGGCAAAGATATGGCACTAGCCACTGCTTTAAAAAGAGCAGCAGCTGTAGGGGGTATCTTTGGTACAGCACAATTCTTAACATCACCTGATGAAAAACTTGTAGCAACAGCTAAAGGTTTTGGTATAGGTGCAGCATTATATGGTGCTGGTAGATTGCTTGGATCTCAACTTAAAAAACTTCCAAAAGAATTTGAAGAAGCAGCACTATCAGGTGAAGCTACATTAGATGCTGCAAGAATGAGTACAGTTAGATTAAACTCAGCAGCACAAGAATTATCTAATGTAATCAAAGCTCAAATACCTGATGCTATAGATTCAAGAAGATTATTATTTTATTATCTTACAAAAGCTAGAGTAGATAGAAAAACATTTAAGTATAATGGTAAATTAAAACCTATATCTTTAGATGAGCTAAAAGCTGTAGATAAAAATCTACCTGAAGCAGCTAAAACTATAGAAAAAATATTTAATGAATATTACAATATATTTGGTGCAGGTGGTGAAAGATTAGTATTTAATAAAAGAACTAACTATCTACCTTTGCTTTGGAATGAATATAATCCTAAAGCACAACCATTTAGATTTGTACGAGATTTTGATACAGGTATAGTTACTGGTCCATCAGGTAAGTTTCAGTTTGCTAGACGTGGTATATTTGGTGATATAAATCATGGATTACAAAAAGGATTTACAATACGTTTAGGTAAAGATGATCCAGCTGAGCTGGTACGAATGTATACCTTTGCAGCAGGTAAAGCACTCTCTACAAGAGCTTTAATAAAAAATTTAGAACTTACAGAAATATCTAAAAAGCCATTAATTATTAGAAATAATGTTAAGAAAACTTTTGACGATACTAATTATACAGAATTTAAACATCCATACTTTGTAGACAAAGGTGATTCTGTATTAGTACACAAAGGTATGATTAACTCATTAAGAATGGTCTTTGATGCTACGGATGAAGGTGCATTAATGGGTGCACTCTTTACAACCAACTTAATGATGAAAAGACTAGCAGTAGGATTTTCATTCTTTCATGCTGGTGCATTAGTAGAATCATTATGGTTTGCAGGAGCTAAACCAAACTTTATTAAAAAAACATTAGATCCCAGATCTAAACCAGAAATACTTAAATCTGTTCAAGATCCAAAAGCATATATTAAAGACTTTGATCATGCTGTAGATCAATTACGTACAGCAGGTTATGATGATGTAGTAAGATTTGCACAACAAACAGGTTTACAAATATCTGTACCTGAAGATACAGGATTTGATAGATTTTATTATAATCTTAGAGGGTTAGATCCATTCTTAAAAAGACACTTTGGTATATCTACAAATAACAAAGTAGAAAAAGTATTTAGATGGTTTGATACTATTACATGGGATAGAATTTTTACAGCAGCTAAACTGCATACATTTTTGACTGTATTAGATTCACCTACACTAATGGGTAGACCTAATTTATTAAGAATTAAAGCTGGTGATACTCAATCACAAATATATGGTAAAGCAACTAAAGCTGCTACATTTGCTAATGATGCATTTGGTGGTCAAAACTGGGAACAATTAGCGAACAGAATACAAAACCAAACATTAAAAAGATTAGCACAAACTTTATTACAACCAGCATCTAGAGGTTATATGCAATTACTTCTATTTGCTCCTGATTGGACAATATCTAATATTAGGATTATTGCTAAGTCATTACCTAACTTTGAGTCTGATCCTGCATTACGTAGAATGTATCAATATTATTTTGCTAGAGCTGCACTTACGTATGCTGTAGCAGGATCTGCACTAAACTATATATTTAGTGGACACTCAATATTAGAGAATACAGATCCAACAAGAATTGACTTAGGAAATGGAGAAGTACTTACATTTTCTAAACAATTAATGGAGCCTTTCCATTGGATAACAGATCCACAATCAACTGGTCTTAAAAAGATTGGTTCTCTACCTAGAACAACAATAGAAGTATTAACTAATAAACAATACTTAACTACTAAGTGGAGTCCAAACATTACTAAAAAAGATGATGAGGCGATTGAAAAAGGACTAAAAATAGGTGGTCATGTAGGTATGAGATTCTTACCTATTTGGTTNCAGTCTGCATCACGAAACATAGCAGAAGGATTACAAGAACAAGGATTATCCTTAGATCTTGCATCTGATACTGCTGTTGATTTTGTGTTAGGACAGCTTGGACATCCTAGATATCAAGGACCAAGATATACACAATATAAAACGAAAGGACTTATAAGAGATCCTTATAAGACATTATTTTAATATGAGCAGAGCTACAGAAAATAGAGAAGAAATTCTTAAAATACATGGAGCTATAGATCTTATCAATCAAAGAATTGATACTATAGAAAACAATCACCTAGCACATATGCAAAAAGATATAGATAGAATACAATATATTTTAACAGCAGTTGGACTAGGAGTTGCAGCACAAGTATTATATTTAGTCACTAGCATTTTTGCATGACAAAAATAGCATTATTTATGATTATGTGTTCCTACGTTGCAGGAACATGCATGAATCCTATTGAGATGGATACATATTATGATGATATGTATACCTGTCTTAATGCAGGACATCAAGAATCAATAGATAAAGCTAAAGAAATAGGTAAAGACGATATAAATCAACATGGTATATACATGAAGTTTATATGCATAGAGAAAGAGTTTATCTTACCAAAAGGTAAACCTGTATAGTTGTACCTTACACTCTAGACTATACCTATTATAAATTGTAAAAGGTTATATGTTGCGAAAATCAATATTAGTGATAAGTGATCAACATGCTCCTTATCATCATATAGACACGCTAGACTTTCTAGCTGCTATTAAAAAAAAATATAAACCTGATACTGTAGTCAATATAGGTGATGAGATGGATTGGCATAGTATATCATTTCATGACTCTCATCCTGGACTATATTCACCAAGTCATGAGCTGCAGGTCGCAAGAGAATTTTTTAAAAATTTAGAAAAATTATTTCCAAAACAATATGTTATGGACTCTAATCATGGTAGTTTAGTTTTTAGAAAAGCTACTAGACATGGTTTACCACACGAAGTATTTAAATCTTATAATACTATGTTAGGTGTTGGTAAAGGTTGGACATGGCATGAGGATCTAATTCTAAAGGCATCTAATGGACAGAAGATATATTTTTGTCATGGTAAATACAAAGATGTTTTAAAAGTTGCTCAACAATATGGTATGTGCACAGTACAAGGGCACTATCATACAGCGTTCAAAATAGACTATTGGAGTAATCCAAATGAACTACTTTGGGGGATGCAAGTTGGGTGTTTAATCAACATGAAAAGTTTAGCTTTTGAATATAATAAACTTCAGAAGTCTAGACCAGTAATAGGAACAGGAGTAATCATTGATGGATTGCCTAAATTAATCCCAATGGTATTAAAAGACAATGGCAGATGGAATAGAAAAATTACCTAGAGGTATTAGAAATAAGAATCCAGGTAATATTAAACTAGGTACAGACTGGGATGGTTTGGCTGCAGAGCAGTCAGATCCTACGTTTTGTACATTTGGTGAAGCTGTAATGGGTATACGTGCATTAATGCGTATCTTACTTACATACAGATTCACACATGACAAAAAAAATATAGACTCAATCATTAGAAGATGGGCACCCCCATCAGAAAATGATACTGAAGCATATATTAAGTTCGTTGCAAAACGTATGGAAATAGAACCTATGAATGACATAGATAACAGCATAGAAGGATACTTACCTCTTGTTAAATCTATAATCCAAATGGAAAATGGTATGCAACCATACGATGATGAGCTTATTGTGGAAGGAATGTACAAAGCATGGGAAGGACATCCAACTGGTTCTTCAGCTTAATTATGCATATAGGTTTTAATCTACATAAATATGGCTGGGAGAAACTACACAAAAATAGCAAGTATACTCACTATATGGGTGGGAGTACTAAAGTTATGTACAAACTAAAAAANAAATAATATGTGGTTGAATTTATTAAGTATGGGCGTTAAAACAGCCTCTCATATATATCAGAACAAACAAAAAACAAAGCGTTTAATGTCAGACGCACAGGCAGTTCATGCCGAAAAAATGGCACGAGGTGAAATTGAATATAAAGCGAAAGTTATTGAGAGTAATGATCAAGGTTACAAAGACGAATTTGTCCTTATTCTCGTATCTTTGCCTATTCTTGTATTGGTCTATTCTATTTTCACTGACGATGCTGAGATTCGTGATAGACTAGATTTGTTTTTTGAATACTTTAAGAACTTACCATATTGGTATCAAGCAATTTTTATAGGAATTGTTAGTGCAATATATGGTCTTAAAGGTGCTGATATTATGAGAAAGAAATGACAGCTTATATAGGTAAACCCAAGCACTCTAAATGTAGTACTTGTAAAAATAAATTAATAGATAGATATGTTATGTTTGATAAACAGAAATATTGTTTAAAATGTTTCTATATGTCAGGCAAATCATTACCAATATTTCATGGTGAAATTAAACGAAAATACTAATGTAAGCCTTCCTATCAGGAACTTAATAGCACTTGTAGCAGCAGTAGCTATAGGCGTTTGGGCATACTTTGGTATTGTTGAAAGGCTAAATAAATTAGAAACATCTGACACTCTCTTTCAAGCTGATCTTTTAAAAAAAGCTGAACAAGAACCAAAGAATCTAGAAATGTATATGCTCATAGAACACCTTGCAGGTCAGATTGAATCTATTGAAAAAGAAATTGAAGCATCAAGATATAACAAAGTAAACATTGACCACCTTAAAGAACAGGTAGATATGTTACAAAAAAAATTAAATGGGAATCATTAATGGTAGAAATAGTATTTGCATTACTTATGTTTGTAGACAATGAGATCAAGGAACATCGTATTCAGGACTCTCTATCTATCTGTCTTAAAGGCAAAAGAGAGGCTGAAAGACAATTAAAAAATAACAGTAGTGTATCTTATAAATGTATTAAATCTAAGGCTGAGATTGAAATATATATGGGAAAAAAATCTATTAAAAAACTTATATTAGATTAACTATAGTCTCTCTCTATAATCATTTCTAAATAATGAATAGCTTTTTCTATATCTTTCTTTTTACCCTTATTCTTATGTCGGCATATGTACTTAATAGCATTGCCTTCGGCGAATGGTAAATTATTTTCATTAATAAANTATGCAGGTTGNACTTTCATCTTTGAATAATGATTNCCATCAANTTGTTTATTNAGTGTGTCGTAAGTCATATCTTTAAACATATCTATATCAGTCATTAAAATTTTAACCTATAACGACCAGGACGATTCTCTCGTTCTGGTTTTTGTTTTTTATAATAGTTTCTACGTANTTGTTGTATATCACTCTTTANAGCTTTTGACATTTTTAAATGTGTATAATCAGGATCNAAATCAGCNAATCTACATATCACTCTAAAATCNATTGAATTGCTNANAAGCCAAGCTCTTGCTTGATCTCGATGATANNAATAATATCTATCATCACCTTTATAAGCAGCATCATGTATTGCTTGGGTAATTACATTAAGAAACATTCTTTGNTCAGGAGTTCTCATCTATGACTTCATAGGTCATACGCTGATCAGCAGCATCAGTCTCTTGCCAGTTCAAAGTTTTTGGATCTATGGCTCGGACTATCTTTAACGCTTCTTCATCAGAGTCTGCTCGAATAATAATCTCAGTATATGCAGGTAAAATTACCCATCTTTTAAACTTATAAATCATATATTATTTTTACGTCTACTAGCTTCTAAAGTTCTAAATAGATCTATGATAAGAGCTTCTTTATCTCTCTTATTATCTAATGTATTAGATTTAACTTCTGCTTCAAACAACTCATCCACTGCTTGTTTATATATATCACTAGCATAATATGTTTGTTCTTTTGCAGATATACTTTTATCTTCCTTGTTACCAGTTATATGTAATGCTTTTTTACGTTTAAGTAATCTATCTAAATACTTAACATTAGCATTAGCACTTGCAGATTCTTCATCTGTATCAGCAAGATACTTTAAGGATTCTTCCAATCGCTTTTCTGTAATCACTTTTATCCTCCTTTAAATATAATTTATATAATTTCAAAACCAAATCATCCCTATTATAAGTGTTTATACCCATCATTTCTAGTTCTAATTTGAACAAATGCATCCGAAAAAATCTCCTGTTCCATCATTCATCACGTGTCGATTTATTTCATTATAATATGTTGTTAAGTGTAGTCTTAGTATATCACATAGATCAAAGCAACTGACCTCAGTAAAGAGTTCAATTCCTTTCATCATTTGTTTTGTGATTGGTACTAGACTATACACTCCATCATTNAGNAGTATTAAGTCCATAANATCTTTCTGTTACTGGGCAGGGAGCACCCACCCAGCAACGATCATTAACTCTAGAGGGAGATAAATGATTCTGTTAAAATGGAGCCTCGTCTCCATCATATTGAGCATTTAATATCTTACGCACATAGCCATCAATCTTGTCAAAGTCTACATCATTGCCAGATTGTATAGCAGCAGATAATAAATTACTCATAGTTAATCTGTATTTTTCTTTCCATTGTGCAGCAGGATCTTTACCTGTAGCACTTGGTGTTGCACCATTTGGTACAGCAACTTCACCACTTAACAACTCAATCATACTTGCAGTTTGATACTGTTTACCTGATTTACTTGTTCTTACTGGTTGAGCTGCAATCTTCAATCTAGCACCTTTCTGCCATCTTGAAGTACCGATAGCTTCACCATAGATAGTCATATCTGTACCATCGTCTTTNGTTACGTATACAGTTACACCACCATCATCTTTNTCAAATGCTCTTTTNAATGAGCACTCAAATGTTTCATTTTCCATATGAACCTTCCTGTTTATTTTATTTAGTATTTTTCCAAACTTCTGCATTGCAAATATATAGACTATTTCAATACTTTCGTCCAGATTTCTTTAGCAAATTCTTCAGATCCAGGACTACCCTTCCATCTAAAGTTGTCGCATATCAAAGGAAATATGCGTACAACGTCATCTTTAGTTTTGCATATTTCTAGTATATGTTCGATATGTTTCATTGCATTGATTAGATCCTGTAAATGATCTCTATCTACCATATCAACACAATATACATCTTTTGGAGAACAATATAATAGCATTGTTTCTTTGCCAAATAGATCTCTATATAAGCATTGCTGACGTACATCAGCTGCTTTTGGATACCATTTTGGGTCTACATGACCTGCTTTAAGTCGTCTAATATATGCTGTTGCTTTAGTATCAACTATTACATCTTTGAACTCAAAATCAGTTTTACCAATAACATCATACTTTAGACCATATTTTTCACCTGATATCTGCATTTCATTTTGAAATGATACTACATCACCAAACTCTTTTAAATTTTCAACAAACTTATTAGCAATAATTGGTGCCCAATCATACTCATCTTCTGAATGATTACGTCCAGGATTTTCTATGTATTTAACTTTTGCATAATCTGTGATAATATTTTCATCACTGATTTGGTTTGATAATGCATGATGTGCAGCATCTTCAGCTGCTAATCCCATTACCATTCTTGCATTTGGATCTGACTCAAAATCAAACAACTCATTGATAATCCAAAATGGTGGACTATCAATAAACGTATTAGTCTTGGAGGCAGAATGTCTATATTCAATTTTCATAATTATCTCCTCATGGTTATTAATATTCAAAAATATATAAGTAATACCTATAACATACCAATAGATATGTTAAAAGGTAAATCAGCAATAACTGACAAAGAACATTATAATTTATACAACTTATCAATTATATTGTCCTGGCTATTGCACCCTACAAAAGCGTATGGGTGTAAAAGCCTAATAGCTCGTCATCATTGTTGTAATAAAAATCGTGTATTTAGATTATACAAATTGTATAATACTAATGATAAATTTAGATCTTTTGTTGATAAAGCAAAAGACAAGTATACAAATACATATGCGTAAAATAGAAAAACCTGAACTTATATCTACTATCAGAGATAAAAAAAAAGTTTGGTTAAACATTAGAGAATCTAGACTAATGTATATGTTTCATCGTAAACTTATATCTATGGAAGAATACGAAGCAGGATCTAGATACAGATTGATGTGTGAACTTATGGGTGGCAGCACAGGTAACTATCTAAAAGACAGAATAGATGGTTCTAATACTGACTTTATTACTTCATCTCTTGGAGCTGCATGTGCAGTCAGAGATTGCGATAATGAAATTGGTCCAACTATAGCTGAATGCATGAAGTTATTTTGTTGGTTTAATTATGGAATAATTGAGATAGCTCACATTCTTGGATTGACAGAACGTAAAGCATCAAATAGAACACATGAAGGACTAGCAAGACTAGCAATATATTATGGGTACACGAAAGTGCATAACACTATCAGAGGACAAGGAACTCAAAATAAAAGACAAAGTTTACCTAAAATGGGTAGCAAGTAATCCTTGTATAATATGTCAACAAAATGGCTGNAATGCTCATCATATACAATATGCCCAGCATAGAGGAATAGGTCAAAAAGTAGGTGATCAATTTACTTTACCTTTGTGTGTCAAACACCATCATCAATTACATAACTGTGGTATGTCAGAACGTAATTTTTGGGAAAAAATTGATATTGATCCTTTACCTATATGTAGTATTTTCTATAAACACTACCACGAAATGTGGAAAAACAAGCATTTTTTTTATGATGATTCACTACTTTGGATTAATGTTTATAACAAACTTGTACCTAAGATCAAAAAAAGTATTGATTTTCTCCTGCAACCCAAATAGTTATTTAAGTTATCCTCGCCAGAGGTACGTGTAAACATGACTAAGATAATCAAATTTCCTAAGCGATCTAAAGCTTACTCTGATAAATTTCTCAGGACTGTAAAACCTGATGTGATTGGTGACTTTATCAAAGAAGCTAATCCTCATCTTACACTTAAAGCTGCTGACGCAATGGCATTAGCCATTATATATAGCACATACTTACAATTAGTCTTTGAAGAAGAAGGTCAAACTATCGTACCTTTTGATGAAGTAGAACAATATATATGGGCAGCTCATGACAAAAAGACGTTACACTAAAAAAAAGAAATCAGTTAAAGACAAAGACACTACAGATATACCTTATACCAAAGTTAGAGTTGAATGGGTAGATTGTGTTAGTGATAGTGCATGGGCGTCAGATAAAGAATTTAAAAATATGAAACTGGCTACACCAGTTAATGAAGGTTGGATCTTCTCTAAAGATCGTAAATCAATAAANTTATTTGCAAGTTACGATAAAGAAGATGATGGTACAATAACCTTTGGTGATCGTACTATGATACCTAAATCTTGGATAGTTAAAATTACAGAAATTTAACCACCCACCAAGTCTCCCTGATGGGTGTATCTATTTGCTTGGGTTTTTATTTTATAGAGATCTCTCCTCTACAAATAGAATTTTATTAAGTACCTTTNTTCATGTACTCTTGAATAACAGCTTCAGCTCCNTCATCATACTGAGGATAGTTAATACTTTCTAATCTAGCTTTAGATTTTTTAAGTTCTAATTTAACATGATCTTTAGCTTCTTCTAAAACTTTAACTAACTCAGGATAGTTACCATAAAAGATTCCATATATGGATAAATCATTTATCGCTGCTGTCACTCGATTCAGACCTTTTATTCTTTTTTCTATTCTTAGAATTTCTGAGTCCATTTTCTTGCTCCATTTCTTTTATTTTAAGTTTTAATTTATCTATTTCTAATTGCTTACTAGCAACTAAAGCTCTCCATTGACCTTCATTCGTCATGTTTTTCTCCTGTTACATCTAAATGTGTTTGTATTCTAGTTATATCATCACGATATTCTTTTGCCCATTCTTGCATAATTAAAGAATGTTTATCTTTCATAAAACCACATTGTATAGCATTATCTATAATAGACAATGATTCCATAGCATCATCCATTTCATTTTGTAGTTTTTCAAGTTCATGACGTTTTGCTTTATTTTCTGTTTGCAAACTACCAATATCATGTTTAGTTTGATCAGTCATTTAGTTCTCCTCTAGCTTTGTTAAGTTTATCATTAGCTGCTTTATCTACTGCATCTTTTAATGTATTGTATCTAAGTTCAGCTAATTGTGTTTCTTCTCTTGCCAAATCTAGATCTTTACGTAGTTGAAGTATATCATCACATTTAAGTTTTAATTTTACTCTTAACTCAGCAACTAGATCATGACAATCTTTCAGAACCTCGCTTAAATTACGAGGCTCTGGATTTTTTATTTTTTCACGCAGCTTCATCTTTCACCTTTTCTATGATAGCAACATTACCTGCAACAAAGTCACCTTCAATACAAGTTCTTCCAGTTCTTTCTTGCCAAGCATACCATGCTTTGGTTGCTCTATCATTTTTTACAAAAGGATTTTTGAGTTTACTTTCTTCATCACAATAAATATCAAAAGTCCTATTAGATATAGTCTTATCATATCCATGTAAAATTTCAATCGTATCACAACNTATTAGTGGATACATATCTTGAAATGAAGGTTTTTTGGTAAATTCAAATGTGTCACTACCTGTTATTGGTAGTCCACCAGCCATTTCTGCTTTCCATATATGTAATTTATACATCTATCCTCCTATCTGTTTTTTTTACCAAATAGAACTCTACCATCTGAATGGATCTGTTCTATTATACCTTTTTGTACCATTAAACCTAATACATATCTAACAGCACTATCAGTTGTTTTACCAACTCTAGATTCTACTTTTGATGTCATTTCTCTTACATCAAATGCTTGATTCATAGTAATTCCATTAGTAATATCTATTAATGTTCTTTCAAGAGCTGCAGTCGCTTCTCTTGGTTTAGGTAATTGTACTACACGTGGTGTAGTTTCACGTCTAATAAATTTAGCTAAATATGCTGACATACCAGCTTCATTTATTAATTTATATTTTAACATAATGCCTAATGCTTTATGCACATCTTTAGGTACTTTAATCATCATCGTTCTCCATTTGTTCGATTGTTATTGTATACTTTTTACCATCAATAACTGCATTAAAATCAGCTTCACAAGTATCTGTTGTGGCTTGACCATGATCTGTTATTGAGGCATTTAAGTTTTTAATGAGCATCTGTTCGATAGCTAACATTAATTCATTTGTTTCCATTAATTTACTCATATTTATATCTACCTTTTTTATTTGTATTTGTCGGTTGTTGACCACAAGCTACATAAACTTTCCAATCATCTCTATGTGGAAAATTACATACATCAAATGTAGTCATTGCTTGATTCCAACCATCAGCATTAGTAAATAAATGTACATCATATCTTTCATTATGAAACATATATACTGAGTTTTTTTCATCATCGTCTCCACGATATTGTATTTTTTTCTTTGGCATATAACTCCTATGATAAGTATTTCTTAATTTGTTTACTAACAAGCTCTGCAAATCTAAACCACTCTTTGATTAGATTTCTTCGAGAAGTTTTTCTCTCTTTAATTACTTGTGCAACAGCTTTGTCAGATGCTTTGTTTAGTATTTTTTCTTGTTCATCTAATCTCATTGCAACCACCCTATGTTGTCAAACCAACCTGAATGTGTAGCATGAATTAGACCAANNATNACNAGAGTAGCAATNTGNATCATAGCNAAAAANTTTACACTNTTTACTACGTCTTTGATTCTATCATCNTGATTCAATATTACTTTNNTNTGNGANTNACTTAGATCNNNNACTTTATCAACTTNTTTCGCAATCAAAGTATTCATTTTATCTTGTCTACTTTCTTCCATAACAACCTTTCTGTTAGGCATTGCCCAACCATTCGAGATTGGGCAATAGCCAATAGTTTATTTCTTATTAGTAATAGCAAAAGCAGGATTGAACACATCTTTCGGTATTTGAAAGTTTATTCTTTGTGTTGCACCTTCTTCAGCTATTCTCATTACNGCTACGTTAAGAGGTAGNCCTGAGTTAAGAATATGTTTAGCTNTTTTCTTNGATATNTCTAAGAGCTGNAATGCTTTACCTTTTGGTCCAGCATAATATGCTTTCTCAGTTTCTTCTCTACATAGTTTCTTNATNAGAGCTTCATGATCTTTNGGATCACTGATAAGTTTTCTAGATATATCAGTNGTCCATTTTCTNTCTTTGTTCCATTTCAATAACTGNTCGTACATNNGATCAACAGCTTTATCTAGCTTGTTTTTCTTNTCTTGTTCGATCATGTTTTTGTTAGTAACAAATTGATGATACTCTTGATGTTTNNTTTTNATCTCATCCATCAGTGTATCAAGCTTCAATCTAGCCTGAAACTTTGGATAGTTTGTTTCAGAGATTTCATCAATCTCATCTATCATTTCAGATTTCAGACTAGACTTTCTTGCTTCATACTCTGAATCAGTATTGTAATCCCAATACGCATATTCTTCTTTACGTATTGGTCTCATAACTTTATCAGTCATTAAGCAACCTTTTCTGTTTGATCATTTGATTTAGACATGCTTTCTAATATCTCAGCAGTCTCCATTGCATTCTTCTCTCTTACTTTATCCAATGCTTCTTTAGTAGCAATGAACACAGTAGTAATTGCAGAAGTTTGCGTGTAACTAGGTAACTTAGAATGTCTTGGATCTTTCATTACCATAGCTGCACATTGAAAGTATAGCTCACACATATATCTAGCCATACCCATTTTCTTCTCAACTCTTTCAGCAACTGGTAGTTTCTTTGTTTCTTCCATCGGTATCCTCCTTTCTTTTGATTTCGAATGGCATTTCAAGTCTTTCAGGTGTATTCTTTTCAATACACTTGTACAGACCAACACACACTCTGATTGGTAATGTGAACGCTTTGATAAGCACATCACCTGCTTTTTCTATACGTTTCATATTCTTCCTTTCGTTTACGTAAACGTAGATATTTACTACGTACTTGACGATATTCATCATCAAATTCTTTCGTTCCAGGAATTGGATCGACATCGGCAGTGAGCCAATTCCAACCTTTTCTCACGATGAGACCTGTAACGCTATAAGCAATAACTCTGACAATATTAATAATTCCCACATCATTTCCTTTCGTTAAAATAATTACTTTCAGCATTGATATCTATTCGATACCATTTGTTTAGTATTCTTTTACTACTACTATCAATACCTGCTCTTTGACCTCTTGGTTTGTTTTCAACCCATTCATCAAGCGTAGCACGTGGATCTGTCAACATTATGATACTTGGATCCCATTTAAAATGTTTACATATTGCAAGTAATTGTTCTGCATATAATCTATTTTCACATCTCTCAATTTTTTGATATTGTTGAAATGTTACTTCTAGTACATCAGCTACATTTTCTTGTGAGTATCCATGCCATACTCTGTGTAATAACAACTGTTTAGCTAGTTGTTTTGCTTCAGGTAATCGGTTAAATTTTTTTCTTCTACCCATTACTCCTCCTTTCCATATAGTTTATCATAGACAAGCAGCTCTCGTTTGGTAGAGCTGGTTGGCTTAGTTATCACTCTTATCGATGGTTTACCCTCTCGATATACTTTAACTAAGGTTATCCATCCTTTTTTTGGATATATTATCTGTAAGTATACAGGCTTTATCCAATATTGTTTCCACCAGGAAATGTTCTCTTTACGTAGTGAACCAGTAAAATCTTGCCTATATATTAGCTTTACTGCTCTTGCTAGATTTATTGGCTTTTCCTTGAACTTTCCTTTTAGTATTACTCGGTACACTCTTGACCTCCTTGCAATCTGTGAAGATAGCCAAATGTTTCATATGAGCAGTATACTCTGTATCTGTCATACCTTTNATNTTNGATTTCATTATANNNTCTCNTGNTNTATTCTNNTNACATNCCATNNACTTAAANNNNTANCTNGATCATATNGTNNACCAAGTTTAGCTTNTAATTTNTCTTCAACCCATCTTTCGTTTCTCCATCTAGAACCTGAAGTATCATATTCAGATTGAGGCATATATACTATATGTTCTCTCTTTACTCTGTTCTTTTCATCATATACATGGGTTACTTCACATATAAATTTTCTAAGCATAGTATCTCCTTACCAACTACAATAATATTCAGGTATATTACCATTTGATAACTCATCTTTGCACCATTGCAAAAATTCTGTATCTT
>FUFK010045258.1_pt1 | contig 19295 bp, 24 predicted proteins | sample 1021851 | NCBI WGS metagenome assembly FUFK01 (sample SAMEA51879418, study PRJEB19060) | metagenome
TGGATATATGGGCAATGGACAGTTACCCTGCTCTATCATTGGCAAAGGGATTGTAATGGCAATATCATGAGCTGGTGCACACAGCGTTTGTAACCTCTTTAAATTAACACCAAGAATGAAAGAAATGATAGTTTGATTTTTATTAAAGCTTATTGAATTCAGTATTGTCTCTGTTACGTCTTCCATAATTGCAAGAAATATAACATCCGACTCATCTATTACACCTTGCGGAGATGCAATTTTTACATCATCAAATTCTGAAGCTAACCTCGTAGAAATACTCTTATTACGTTCGGTTATTGTTATCGTGTGGCCACGTCCAACCAAGGCAATTATACAAGAATATGCTATTTTTCCAGTACCTATGAATCCAATTTTCATTTTAATAATTCCATCGTTTGTATCTGTTTTTAATATATTTTTTCTTATAAACAAATCATATAACAAAAATTTTAGCATCAATGTTAAGAGATAAACGCGAATTAATATTGTCAAAAATCATAAATAAAAAGTTCTTTTCAATTTCGCGATTTATATTAGGGTTTTACCGTGTGGCTTCAACTAAAGTCGGATATTGTATTGGATAGAATTATGGTAAATAAGCCGCATAAAGGTGCTACAATTGCGATCCAGCCTCGNATCCGAAAGGGTGCATTTTTTGATGCAGCCTGGAGACATGGATGCAGAAAATTTTCGGTATACAATAGAACTTATATTTCGAGTACTTTCTCCAATCCGACTGAAGAATATTGGAACGTCACAAAAAATGTAGCAATTTGGCCAGTAATGGGTGAGCGTCAAGTGGAGATTTCCGGTAGCGATGCTGCTGAATTTGTTCAGTTATTAACGTCGAGAGATATGTCTACCTGTTCAGTTAATCAATGTAAGTATGCGCTAATTACTGACGAGTCAGGCGGAATAGTTTGCGATCCCATCATCTTAAAATTGTCAAATGATCGCTTTTGGCTATCTACATCTGATTGTGATCTTGAGCTTTGGGCTAAGGGGGTCGCTGTTCATGCTCCTTTNAAAGATATTAAGATATCTGATGCAAATGTTTCTGTTGTTCAAATTCAGGGGCCTAAATCACCTAACGTAATTTGGGATATGTTTGGTGAAGAAGTTTTAGATTTAAGATATTATTGGCATCGCACAGTAAATTTTCAAGGTACTGATCTAAGAATCTCACGGACCGGTTGGAGCGGTGAATTCGGCTACGAGTTGTACTTGGAAAATTATGAACAAGGNGACGCTTTATTTGATGCATTAATAGANATNGGTANACCCTACGGCGCAGCTCCAGGAGCTGTAAATCAAACCCGAAGAATAGAAAGTGGTATCCTTTCCTGGGGGGTAGATATGGGAGTAGAAGAAAACCCATATGAGGTTGGTCTTGGACGACTTGTAGAGCTTGAAAATGACAATAAATTTATTGGTCGATCTGAACTTGAAAAAATAAGGAAGCAGCCACTAGAAAAAACTTTGGTTGGACTTATACTTGAAGGTCCTCCGATTGAGGCGAATGAGACACCTTGGGATTTATTATACAAAGGGGAGAAAATAGGCAGGCTTACGAGCCTATCTTACTCCCCGCGATTAGAAAAAAATATTGCGTTAGGTCTCGTGCGAAATGAATATTCAACAGTTGGAACTGAATTAAGTGTTTTTACTTGGGAGGGTGAAAAGCCANTCTATGTTTCTAATCTGCCATTTCTTCCAAAATTGCAAACTGGAGATGCACGGGCACTTTTGAATAATCCTAAAATATAAACTTCGTTAGGGAAATATTATGGCTAAAGTAAAATCAATAAATCACATTGCATTTGCGGTAAAAGACTTCAATGCAGCATTGGAAAATGCGATTGAAGTACTGGGCGGCGAAATGATGATGGAATTTGAGTCTATCGAAGATAGGTACAAAGGCGCGTGCGTTCGCTTTGGGGATAGTATTATGAGTTTCATTTCCAGTGATGATCCAGAAAGCTTTATAAGCAAGCATGTCGAGAAATATGGGAACAGTATTCAGCATATCGGTTTAGAAATTGACGATATAGAGGAGTACGTCGCCAATTTGGAGAAAAAAGGCGTTAGAGTGGACAAGTCAGAGATGAGTGATGTTGATTATCAAGAAGCTTTGGTTGGACCCAAAGTTGGAAACGGGGTAGTCCTACAATTAACTGGCTGGAAAGCTGGACCGTTTGATGCTACGTATGAAGGGTGCGATCGCCTTTGTAAAAAGTACTCTCAAAATCCTAAATTAAATCTTTTGGCTGGCAACCAACTTCCAAAACCATGAAATTATTTAGGTAACTTGAAATGCAAAGTAGACATTATGGAGTTTGGCCTCAGAACTTACCATACAGTTTACCTTCAGTAGCAAGTTCTGTTTATGAAAACCTTACCAGNTCTTCAAAGAATTCTCCCTCTTCAATTGCAATAAAATTTTATGGCAAAGGACTGACATACTCCGACCTGTATAAAGAAGTTAAGTTGATCGCAGGATATCTCTCTGCTTTTGCAAATGTTCGACAAAACGACCGGGTTGCATTGTATATGCAAAATACACCCCAATTTATAATTGCNTATTATGCTATTTTAGCCNCGAATGCCGTAGTTGTACCGGTTAACCCAATGTGCAAAAGTGCCGAATTGGCACATATATTTCAAGACTCTCAATCCAAAGCAATCGTTTTTGGACAAGAACTCTACAACGAAATTGAAAGTGCCAACCTCAATATCAAAGAACGCCAATTACTCGCAGTAACATACTCAGATTATATTGGAGAAAACGCTAATATTGATATACCTACGAGCGTGAAGGCTAAAGGAACCAACCCACCCTGCCCAACCTGGAGTAACGCTCTAGAAATGAATTTCTCAGCCCCTAATCATAATCGAAAACCTGAAGATTGGTGTATTATTCCGTATAGTTCAGGAACAACTGGGCAGCCTAAGGGCTGTCTACATACTCATAAGAGTGCAAATGCTACGATACATGCATATCCACTTTGGGTAGGAGTGAAAAATGGCTCCCAAGTGTTAGCAACACTACCGCTGTGCCATGTCACTGGAATGCAGCATTCAATGAACTTACCCATACTAACTGGGTCTACAATTCATTTAATGGCGCGGTGGAATCCTCAGGTAGCGGCAGAAATTATAGAAAAAGAAAGAATTCAACATTGGAGATCAATCACAACCACAATGATAGATTTTCTATCATTGGAGAACATTGAAAAATACGACCTATCATCGCTTGAGGCTATTGGAGGTGGAGGAGCACAAATGCCAGAAAGTGTTGCTGAGAGAATGGAGAAACTTATTGGACTTGATTATATTGAAGCATATGGCCTGACTGAAACAATGGCCCCCATACATATTAATCCAATTAACTCTCCCAGAAAGCAATGCTTAGGAATTCCAATCTTTGATGTTGACACCCGTATCATAGAGCCCCAGCACTTAGAAGAATTAGGGCCAAATCAGATCGGTGAAATTGTGGCAAACGCACCGCAGGTTTTTGCTGGATATTGGCAAAACGAAGACGCCACCGCAGACGCATTTATTAATATAGATGGGAAAGATTTTTTTCGAACTGGTGATATAGGATACTATGATGAAGATGGTTATTTTTATTTTGTCGATCGTTTGAAAAGAATGATAAATGTATCTGGACTCAAAGTCTGGCCGGCCGAGGTTGAAGCAATCCTTCATTCACATCCCGCCATTTTGGAAGCCTGCGTCGTTGGAGATTCCGACCCGCGCACCGGAGAAAGGGTAAGAGCGGTAGTAGTTCTCAATGACAAGGAAAAAAAGCTATCAAAAGATTCATTTATTGAGTGGTGTGGAGAGAATATGGCTCATTACAAAGTCCCCAAAAGTCTTGAAATCCGAACGAATTTGCCACGTGGATCAGCTGGTAAAGTTTTATGGAAAGACTTGTAATTGTTTCAATTTGCTCAGTAAATCTTAAAAAAACATCTTTATTTTATAAAATTTGATACAGTAACGAAGAGGATAAAATGCAGGATAACAAAATTAGTCGATTTCCTATTCCAAAATTAGGCGAATTGCCAGATGATATTAAAAACCAGTTCATCTCAGTGCAAGAAAAGATTGGATTTGTTCCAAATGTATTTTTAACGCTTGCATATAGACCGGACGAATTTAGAGCTTTTATTGCATACCACGACGCACTAATGGAGCGCAAAAGCGGTCTTTCTAAAGCTGAAAAAGAAATGATTGTGGTTGCGACATCAAATGATAATGGCTGTCAATATTGCGTGATAGCTCACGGTGCTATTCTTAGGATCCGCGCCAAGGATCCGTTAATAGCNGATCAAATTGCCATAAATTACAAGAAAGCAGACATATCTGAACGACAAAAAGAAATGTTAAAGTTTGCACTTAAAGTCTCAAATGACTCTAAATCTATTTCTGCCAGTGATTTTTCTAATTTAACAAAGCATGGTTTTAGCAATGACGATATATGGGATATTGCCGGTATAACTGCCTTTTTTGGCCTCTCAAATCGAATGGCAAACTTTACCTCTATGCAGCCAAATCTAGAGTTTTATAGAATGGGAAGAGACATTTGAAAACTTGTAAGTCGACTACTTAACAGCACCCGCAAGTCTTCTGTTCGGATTTTTTCTTCTTTTTTAAGGATTTAATAGCTCTATTTTTTACCTCAATTACAGGATTTAAAGCATTATTTTCACTATTTATTTTTTCTTCCATATAATCATAAAGTGATGCGAAGCCCAATTTCTTGGCCTTCTTTTCCTCATACCCTAATCGACCCTTAAGATTTGAAATTCTCTCTAATACTATATCGTTCTCCATGAGGCGTCTCCTTACTGAGCCGCTTGCCCTGTATTTTGTCAAGCTCTGCCAGAGCGATACCAGAACTACCAGTTTTTTTCAATGCCTTCATATAGACCCTTTTTACAGAGATTGGGCTCCATGGCATGTCTGCATCACGTACCCAACGACGCAAAAGTGGTGGAAGGCAATCAAATTCATGCATAGGATCGCCTTTCGTACGCTTTTTTTTAAGTTTAGTTTGCCCCAAGTTATCCATAGCAGAAATTACGAACGCAACTACTCCTTACGGTAAAAACTACGAACTATCTTAGACAGTTTACTAACGAAGAAGCCATGCCTTTTATTAGTTTAGTATATAAAGACACTCCAGGCTCAATTCCAAACCCCAATGGATCAATCACCTCAGTTTTAGCGTTAGTTCCTGCCATTACAGTATCAACCATGTTTGCGTTAAATTGAGGCTCAGATAAAACGCATTGGATATTTTCGCTCTGAATTCTGTTGGCTATTTCTGCTATCCTTGCAGCGCCAGGATCTGATGCGTCACCCAGAGAGATGGCTCCAGAAGCCGGAAAATCGTACACAGTCTCAAAGTATTGATATGCGTCGTGGAAGACAATAAATTTTCCACCTCGCACTGGATCCAACATCTCATTTACCTCNTTGTCGAGTGCATCAAGTTCTGTAATAGCCTCACTTGCATTGGAAAAATAACCACCTGCGTTAGCCGGATCAATTGATGAAAGTTTAGCTGCAATTACGTTCAGCCAGGTTCTTGCATTATCCGTAGATAGCCAAGCGTGAGGATCGAATTCTCCGTGATCATGACCTGCATGATCATCATGCCCGTGGTCGTCGTGATCATCGTGGTCATCATGTTCTTTATCGTGATCGTGGTCGTCATGATCATCATGATCGTCATGTTCTTTATCGTGATCGTGATCGTCATGATCATCGTGGTCGTCATGTTCTTTATCATGATCGTCATGATCTCGTGGTCGTCATGNTCTTTATCNTGNTCGTCATGATCGTCGTGGTCATGAGCGTCGAAAAGCGCACCTTCTCTGAATGGGAGCGTATTTGTCTCATCTAGCGCAAGAAGCTCTATAACAGTTGCATCGCCACTAAGGGAGTCAAGCGCCCGCTCCATCCACGGAGTGAGCCCCTCTCCCATCCAGAAAACCAAACCGGCATTTTCCAAAGCCTCAGCATCTGCTGGCCTTAATCGATAATCATGAGGTGAAGTTTCGTTTGGAACAATTAGATCTGGCTTACCAATTCCATCCATAACCCTAGAAACTAAAGAATGAACCGGAGCAATATCTGCAACAACTTTCGGAGCATCTGCAAGTGCAGCGGTCCCGGTAAATAGTGTAATTGCGGAAACAGTAGTAAATAACCTAGACATCTAAAACCTCATGATATAATATAACATTACAGTACACCTAACGGTCTCTATACGCTATTGCAACCCTGTAAATGCCTGTTGACTGTAAAAAATGTATCTGCCAAGAAATAGCGCATATTGCTTCGAATGCCGAAAACAAATGATAAAAAATATTGATAAATATTGTAAAGACAACAACATAAAATTGACGCCAGTTCGTCTCAAAGTTCTTGAATTGCTGCAGAATGAAAAAAGTGGGTTGGGCGCTTATCGTATTCTTGACCTGCTGAGGGACGCTGGATTTAACTCGCAACCTCCAGTAGCCTATCGTGCCCTAGACTTTTTAGTTGAGCATGGCTTCGTTCATAAAATTGAGAGTCAAAATTCTTTTGTGGCATGCACTGATCCAGGAGCACATCATTCGCCCGTATTCATGATTTGTAAAAAATGTGACAGCGTTTCCGAGGCACCGGCATCCGCAACAGCATCAGATTTATCTGAAGCATTAATGGCAACAGGGTTTAAGGTAGAACAAACAATCATTGAAGCTGAGGGTGTGTGTAGTACCTGCGCAGATACTTAATCAAGTGACCTTAATAAATATCAAAGATATAACGGTAAAATATGGTGAACATATTGTATTAGATAAGGTTTCTCTCGACGTAGCTCCTGGAGAAATCGTAACTATTGTAGGTCCAAATGGATCAGGTAAAACTAGCTTAGTAAAAACGATTATAGGCGCCCTAAAGTATGACAGTGGATCTCTAATAATTAAAAATAATTTACGTATTGGTTATATCCCTCAACGTTTAAATATAGACCATACTTTACCAATGACTGTTCAACGTTTTTTAAATTTAACTCATAGATTAACTAAAGACGAATGTTTAAAGGCTTTAAGCGCTGCTGGCGCAAGTGGGCTTTTGGAGGCACAAATGTCAAATCTTTCGGGCGGTCAATTTCAAAGAGTATTGCTTGCTAGAGCATTGCAAGGGGATCCTGAAATATTAATTTTAGACGAAGCAACACAAAGTTTAGATCAAGCAGGATCAGCGGATTTTTACAAACAAATAGAAAGCGTAAGAGATAAAAAAGGATGTGCAGTCTTGATGATAAGTCATGAACTGCATGTTGTTATGAGCGCATCAGACAAGGTCATTTGCTTAAATGGTCATGTTTGCTGTTCTGGCGCCCCCGAAGCAGTAGCAATTATGCCCGAGTATCATGACCTGTTTGGCACAGGCACAGATGGTACTTTAGCACTATATCGACATAATCATGATCATAGGCACGACAATCCCGTTCGCTCAGCTGAGGTTTCTGATTAATGTTGCCTGATTTTTTGATTCGCGCCACAATTGCTGGTCTCGGAGTTGCTCTTATTGCAGCACCTCTCGGATGTTTTGTAGTATGGCGACGAATGGCCTACTTTGGTGAGGCAACGGCGCACGCGGCTTTATTGGGTATTGCGCTATCTTTAGCGCTTGAACTGCCCATATTTGGAGGAACGTTATTAGCGGCACTTTTAATGGCTTATACCGTATCTCAACTTTCAGGCCGTGGATTAGCTTCTGACACCTTGCTTGGAGTATCTGCGCATGCNGGTCTTGCCGTTGGGTTAGTTGTTGCCTCCTTTCTCTCAGGTGTTCGCATTGATTTAATGGCCTATCTATTTGGAGATATTCTAGCAGTTTCAATAAGCGATCTTTATACAATATGGATAGGTGTAATTTTTGTTCTTTTATTGATTTATTGGCGGTGGTCGCCAATGTTAGTTTCAACTTTGAACGAAGAACTTGCATATTCTAATGGAATTAATCCGAAAAAAGAAAAGTTGATACTTACCATCGCTTTGGCGGTTACAGTTGCTGTCTCAATAAAAGTCGTTGGCTTGTTATTAATATCTGCACTTTTAATAATTCCAGCTGCGGCCGCTAGAAATACATCNAGCACCCCAGAAACGATGGTGATTATTACCGCTTTAGTAGGTATAATTTCTGCTATATCAGGTCTTCAATTTTCATATTTTTTTAATACTCCACCAGGACCATCTATTGTCTGCGTAAGCATAACTTTCTTCTTGTTTCTTAGTAGTAAAAATATATGGAAATTCCGGTAATACCATATAGTGGCGGTCTTATTTTCACCAATAATATAACAAAAATCACTTGAGAAAAATATTTTGAACGATACGAAAATCCCAATAACTATCCTTACAGGGTTTCTTGGCGCAGGAAAAACTACTTTATTAAACAAAGTTCTATCGAATACTGAAAATGGTAGAGTAGCAGTAATAGTAAACGAATTTGGAGAAAAGGGTTTAGACCATCACTTGATTGAACAAAGCACAGATGATGTTGTTCTAATGCAATCTGGGTGTTTATGTTGCTCAATAAGGGGAGACTTACCAAAAACTATTGAAAGGCTGATACGGAAAAATATACGTAACGAAATTAACTTTGAACGTATTGTCATTGAAACCACAGGGTTGGCTGAGCCAGGTCCAATCATGCAGACTTTACTCCTGGATAACGTCTTGGCGTCCAATACTCAGCTGGACGGTATTATAACAGTTGCCGATGCAGTTAACGGTTCCCAAACACTAGATGCACAATTCGAGGCGGTTTCACAAATTGCTTTGGCAGACTTGGTAATTTTAAGTAAAACAGACATTGCCCTTCCGAAACAAATTCAGGACTTTGAAAATAGATTAAAGTCGATTAATCCAACCTCTAAAATTATTCATTCTATTAATGGAGATGGCATCCAAGATAAGTTATGGGGACTTAATGCACTAAAAGAAAAGTCAAATTATAACGAAGTTCTAAATTGGACTACGGGTATTAATCCTAAACTCTCTGAATTAAAAAATCTTAGTGGGTTAGCTCCTGCAAAAATTATTTCAAAACCTGCATTTAATCATGATAGTAAAATAGAAAGTTGTTCGATTGTTTTNGACAATCCGGTATCAAACACAACTTTTGATAATTGGCTTGATACATTGGTTGCAATTAAAGGTTCAGATCTTCTAAGGATCAAAGGTCTTGTTTTCTTAGAGAACATTGATGCACCATTTGTNTTTCATGGAGTGCAACAAATTTTTNATCCCCCTATTCAATTAAAAAATTGGCCAAAGAAAGATCGCCAATCTCGCATTGTTGTAATTGCCAGAAATTTAACACAGTTTCAGTTGCAAAAGAGTTTAGAGATGCTGCGAATACAACCTGACAGTTAGAATGTTGTGACAAAGATCTTAAGATTCAGTCTTTACACCTTTTACCGCATTAGCAAATGCGTAAGTAATTATATTATCATCAGAATCTCGCTCTAATGTATTATTTAGCTTTACTTTAATCTCTGTGACAGTCTCAGGACTTAAAGCTTTCAATGTTCCTGACATCGAGGGGCCTACTGAATATATATTCCAGTAGTCATCAAAGTTTTTGAATGAGCGTTTTACATAAAAAGTTGTAGTTTCTACCCCAGACATTCNNAAATCAGTCCATATTTCTTTCATGTTTCTTTTTTGGGACGCATGCACGCTAGGAGGTAAAGGATACTCGATTCCAATCTCCCTCAGAATTTTATGCATTGGCTCCATAGGCAATCCTCCGGATATTACGTCCCAAGCGTATGCCGCCAAAGTTCCTCCCGGTTTAGTCACCCTCAGCATTTCCGCGACACCCTTTTTAGGATCTGGTACAAAAAATATAACCAATGCCATTATTGAAGCATCAAATTTATCGTCTTGAAATGGCAAGGACATTGAATCCCCAACCTCGAATTGGGATGGTACATTGATTTCCCGCCTGCTAGCATAATCAATTTGAGCACTTGAAGGATCAATGCCAGTTATGCTTGATGGGTTACATAACTCATCAATTTGAACAGAAAATGCTCCGTTTCCACACCCCACATCTAAAAAATTTAGTGATTTAGAAAATTTAATCCAATCAATAAATTGGGCCCCTACTTTACGGGACCATACACCCATAAAACGTTCATAACTTTCACCATCATCAAAAATAATTTCAGATATATTGTCAGTCATAATCAGAATCCGATTTTGGAAACTTTAAACCTCAATAAAGTTAATTTAAGAAATTTATTTATTCAATAACAAGCTAGAACGTTTTGAAAATAAAGTGTAACCAAGTGCAAATATTTATCATAAATATTTAAATTTCTAACGTGGTAATAGTAATTTGAACCCTGGCGTCGTTTTAGCACTTTTTGGTGCCTTAATTTTAACACCTGATACACTATTGATGAGGTTATCAGAACTGACTGGTGGTCAAATGGTCGCTTGGAGGGCAACCCAAGCCGGTAGTATTTTCTTTTTGATCGGGCTTATTCCATTTATTTTATCAAGAAGTGGGGTAAAACCAAAAATATGGTGTAAAAGCTTTGCGGCCCTTGTCGTTGTTCAAATGGCAAATGTTTTTTGTTTCGCATATGGTATCTACCTTGCTCCCGTAGCGATCGTTTTAATCGCAGTAGCTACTGTTCCTGTTTTCTCAATTATCTTAGGTGCAGTAGTATTAAAAGAAGCGGTGGATATTAGAACTTGGGCTATAGTTCTCATAGTATTTTTTGGTGTAACTCTATCTGTCATAGGTGATATCAACTCGTATGATGTATTTAACCCATCGTCTGTATTAGGTGGTCTGTGTGGCCTTGTAGTAGCCTTTAGCCTTGCCTGTAATTTTGTAATTATAAGAAAAAATAAAGAAGTTGCATTTCCACTGGCACTTGGAACTGGTGGAATTTTGTGCGGATTATTGGCGTTTTATTTTTGGCCAAGNGCATCAGAAATTAATCTGAAAGGTATGTTTTATATATCAATCACTGGCTTATTCATTCTTCCACTATCATTTATACTTTTATCAAAGGCCTCCAGAATGACACCGGCCTCAAATGTCAGTATTATTATGCTTTTAGAAACTATATTGGGACCGTTATGGGTGTGGACATTCACGAATGAAAGTCCCAAATTTCTTACAATTATTGGGGGTACTATTGTTATTTTGGCTCTAACTTACTTTTTCTTTATAAAGAGTTCTAAAGGAGACCCAATAAAATTTTATTATTAAATTCGCCTTTGCAGAGTACAGTAAATGTACTTGAGTAAATGCTCTGTTNNGCTCCCAATNANTACATTTAAAATAATGGAGAATCTAAATGACGGTTCGATTTACTTATGTGAATTATAAAGAAGATATCGCCATGAGTATGATGAAAAATGGCGAAGACCGAACAGCTAGTCTGAAAACGGCTGTTGAAAGCGCTGGTGGAAAGTTTTTGGGCTTTTACGGTTTAATCGGTCAGGACTTTGAGGTCGTAGTTATAAGTGACTTTGAAAAACAAACTGATTACATGGCGCTTGTAATGTCAGCATACCTNGGCGGAGCCGTTAGTGAAATAAAAACAGTCACCTGCTGGACAGGTCCAGAGTTGGTAATTTCATCTAAAAAAATGCAAGAAGTTTCGTACACTGTTCCAAAATCATAAAGAAAGGAAATAAATATGAGTGAATTTGAAATTTTAGAAAANAACAGTCTGAATTACATCAATAATGGGATGTACATGGTTGCTTTGGCTATATTAATTTTCATTGCTCTTAGGGCAGCGAGAGTTACTAATGAGTCTGGAGGAAATATAGCAGCAAAAATATTAACATCTATTTTTGGCGTGTTCGTCTCATTTTTTAGCCTTCAGCTTGCAGGATGGAGAGTTCTATTTGATACAAATACTGCGGCCCGGCTTGCCGAACTACAAGAATCAGGTGTGGAACTATCAATACAGGGCAAAGCATGGTTAAATAATTCTGGCATTACCAGTGGCGACTATTTAATGGAACCACCCATGTTTGCNGATATTCCNTCNGTACTTCTTACCCTTGTAATANTGNTNATGATACTNGGNACTACTTGGGGTCCAAGGATTAAAATTGGTGCGGAAAACTAAAGCAATAAAAAGTACATGTTACCTTCAGATAAAATAGAGATCGGAAGTAACAAATTTTCAACTCCAATATCGTTAAAGTCAAAAACACATAAGCGCCTCTAGATAAATCTAGAGACGCCTATGCAAACCAATCGGGATTATCAAAACCTCAAAATAGGTTGCCCTATAAATCTGCAAATTAAATAACTTGCGTCATATAATTCGCCCAAGCCTTAGCGGAAAATGAAAGATAACTTTCAAGCCCTTACCAGCTTATGTTTCGATTGTGGCAGTAAAATGAATTACGTTCCCCCCAACCAGCTTGAACAGATCTTTGAACAAATTTTTCTTATATCCAAGCAAAAAAAAGTAACTAACAAGGTTATCCACAACGAAAGCATTATTATCCACACATAAGTGCACAAAGTTCCCGATATTACTTGATAATTTCTAGATAAATTAAGCTAATTGATTCGGACGTTAAGTCTAATTTTTAATATGTCAGCAAATACAATCTGGCCAAAAAGTGACATACTTTTTGAAACAAAGGCGTGTCGCAAACTATCGCAAGAAAGCTTAGGCGTTTATTTGATTTAGATAATTTGCTATTTGCTTAACTGTTTAAGCGCCTAAGAACTTTATTTTTAAGGGCGATTTAGAGTAACCATTTATCAGCCAGTTAAGAGGGGTATATTTAATAAATACGTAATATAAAATAACACAGACAGTGAAACCGGCAATTACAGTTAGTGGCAATATACTAAACTGGTTCAACCCCAGATTATAAAATACAGCAGTCATCATAGTAATCGGGATAATATGTATGATATATATTGGGTAGGAAAGCTCAACAAACCAACTAAGAATTGCACTGCTTGATTTTATAAATTTCGACGCTAATCCAATAAACAACAAACAAAACAAAACAGAGTTCGTTCCAATCATGCAGGCATTAAAAAGTACCAGCATTGGATCAAACTCCATTTTTGCTACGTTACTTAAATTATCAGCCTGCCCTATGGTCAGATGATCTGAAAAAACGCGGACGAAAAATGAAAATATAGATAGAACGCCTAAGAGAAAAATAATTTTTGTATTTTGTATTTTGATGAGGATGTTTTGATTTGAGTAGAGTATTACGCCTGCCAAAAAGTATGAAAAATAGTAGAGCATATTTCCAATTTTTAGATCAAAGTAGCCGGATGAAGCCTTTAGTGCTGATGGATGCCACCAGTCATTCAGAATATATGCGAGAGGCACAGTTGAGATTAACCATAGCGCCAAAATTAACATAAATTTCACTGATATCTTCTTACCTAATAAGTTCTTAATGAACCTGAGCTTGTACAAAATAGAAAAGCAAAAAACGAAAATGATTAGCTCATACAGGAACCACAAATGCATTGTAGTATAATCAAATCTTCCGTCCAAGATATCATACAACGCAGAGAAGACTAAGCATGTTAATCCCACTCTGATTATGCGATCCTTCAAAAATTGTGAGATACCTTTTATTTCTATAACTCGAATTGCAAAAAAACCTGATAGTGAGAAAAATAAAGGCATTCGCCAGCTACTTATGAAACGGCCTAATATATTAACCCACTCTTCAGCTGGTGCTATATTCTCTATACCATAGACCTTCGCGAAATCGGGCGCCCAAAATAAAAGAGGTGCATGGATGATCAAGCCCATCATCATTGCGAACGCTCTTAAAAAATCCAAATTATGATGCCTTTGCATACTCACTCCATAAGGTAAACCGTGTAAATAAGGTTAAGATACTTTTATACAAAGACAACAATTTTGTTATGAATTTATAAATACATTTTCTAATGTCTATTTCTAATGCAAAAGCATGTGTCTTAAACCTTAAAAACATCCCTCCACATTAAGGCATTTATTTGAGTAAGGGCTTTTGCGAAATTTATAGCATTCTGTTTTGAAAATTTCTTTAAATAGATTTATGACTAGTGAAAAAACCAAGCGTTCTGAGTATCTTTTCAATCATATTTTCATTTTCAATTGTCAGAAGCAGTAGCGTTTGCAAAAATGTTTTCAAAAGAGGAGTTGCACAATGCCATATGCGCGAATTATAAGCACAGAATTCAAATCTGAACAAGATTTGGAAGTAGCAGTAATCGCATGGAAAAAGTGGTATCCCGACAATATGCCAGCTTCGCTAAGCAGGCATATCGTACGAACCGGTGACAAGTCGACCATGATGACATCTGTTTATGAAAACGAGGATTTGCTCAACCAAGCTCAGGCAATCGCTGCGCAGTGGTGGGAAATGTACGGTCATCATGTGTATGAGACTATAGTTTTTGATGGCCCAACGATTGACTGAACTCAATCAAAATACGCATTATTTATTATTTTATGTAAAATTTGTTACCGCCGTAAATTTTATGACTTTACGCCGCTATCCTGGATAGGGTCTTTCTCAGGCAACTGTGCTAGTAACGTTCCAACAGTCAAAATAGCTGCGCCCAAGACCTGCATCCAGTTCCAATCTGACCCAAATAAATAAACAATAATCATCACGTAAAAAGGAGTTGCATTTAGATGAAAGGATGCGATTCCAATCCCAATTTCGTCAACTGCCTTTATCCAAAAAATTTGTGAGATGCCCAAGGCGAGGCAGGCATAGATAATTAAAAGACCTAAGTTTGAAATATCGAATGCTCCCACCGTTGACCAAGAGTGCTGAAGAAACATAGCAACCAAGCATGGAATAGCTACAAACCCAAACATACCAGACGTGGTAACTGCAGTACGCGACAAAGGAGACAGGTTAGGGAAAGATTTTACAGTTTCCCGCGACCCCCAAGCAAAAATACCTGACGCCAATAGACCCAAGGCAAAGCCGGAGCTAACTAAGGACCCTCCCAGGGTTACACCAGTTGCTAATGCACCTCCAAAAAGAACTAGAGCAACGGCTAATAAAAAACGGGCACTTAACCGACGCCCATCAAGCGCCACCTCTAATCCGACGCCAAAAACTGGCATAGCGGCAGCAGCTAAAGCTGCGGTAGTTGCATCTGTCATTGCCTGAGCAATCAAAAGAAGCAGGGANCCAAACCCGAAACCAATCCCTCCAATCCAGAAACCCTTGAACCAAGGAAGTTTTCGTAGAACAACGCTTTTCTCTAGAAAAAAAATTAAAGAGATCATTACGAACAAAGCCAGTAAATTTCGTAGAGCAATGAGCGTGATTACTCCCCAAGTCTGCAACAATTTGTCCGCTGCTGGAAAGCCCGTAGCAAATAGAATAATAGCCGTCACACCAAATATATTACCGCGGATATTCAACGAAAATTACTCCTCAGGTCGCAATAGCTATACAAATGAAAATATTCAGACAGGTTCTTGGGGTTGATATAATGTAAATTTAGAGCAATCTTACATTATTCCGACACTGGTGTCGCAAACCGCAGTAAGACTTGGGAGGTTAAATGCTAGTTAATGTAACTATTCAAACATTTATGTCTGAAAATGAACTGGAATTAAGTGATAAACGCTGGACGGATGTTAAAGATGAATATCTACCAACACTCTACGAACTTGGATTAGAAAGGTACACGACCACGCGNATTTGGAATAAGTCNGACAAGCACCAATTAGGACATATTTTTGAGTATCGAGATAAAGACGCAATGGAAGCATGTTTACCCATTTGGAGCAAATTAGAGGCACGGTGGAGAGATAAGATTACAAATAAAACTACGAGCTATCGCGGTGTGCAGATTTCGTGCGATGTTGCACCAAAATAACGTAGCTTCGTTACAACGGTAGTAACAATGGTATGATGTTTATAAACTCTATACGATGGAAGAAATGACCGAATAGGTCTCAGTGCAAAAAAAATCCATAAATTAGTATGAAAAAGGGGTAAAAAATGGCGATAATAGTAAAGAGTTCTATTAAAATAAGTAAAGGTTTTGATACTTGGTCTGCTATGGTAAAATCACAAGATGAAAGATTAGCCAGTATGGGGATAAAGTTTTTATTCGCTGGAACAGAAAAGAATGACCCTACCCAGCTTCACGCAATAATGATGTTTCCAAGTATGGAAGTGCTTCAAGCATTTGGCGCGGACGAAGAGCTGACCGAAATAAGGAGGAAAGGTGGCGCTGTAATTGAGACTGGCGTCATGACGCCAATATCTGAAGATTACTTTACCAATTATCCAGATGCATTCATTAAACACTAAATTAATCTTAGCAAATGAGTTAAAGGATATTCTCAAGCGCTATTTACCACCGAAAACTGATAGCTAGTGTGGACCAGTGGACTATGTGGAGCATTCTGTAGGTAAGCGATTAAGTAACAAATATTAAGGAAACTATCCTTAACAAAAGGAATTAGTCACAAGAAAATTCATTAAACTTGATTTCATAGGGTATTGCCTGAATAGCAGAACATAAGCTTTTAACATTTCAATTTAAGCTTTAATCCTTCATATAAATTTTTGTGACACCGATACCAGCTGCTTGATAGGCATCATAAATTTCATCAGCTCCTGATGCTCTTAAAATATCGGGATCACCTTGCGATCTCGTAGCAACAATAATTTTTCCACTAAATCCACACTTTCTAGCTTGCTTGACTGACCAATTCTGCGCAGCGTATTCCGGCAGAGCTAGAACAATCGCATTTAAGTTTCCAAATCTAAAAGCTGACCAAAAACCGGGGTCTTCTGCATCNGCATAAGTAACTCGTCTACCCTCCTCTAAATGTTTTTTCACTCTATTNGTATCAGCATCAAAACCCACAACTTTAATATTATTTTGTANCAGATTTTCAAAGATGGGTCGCCCAACTCTTCCCATACCTATTAACATTACATCCGCGCCACCACATGTATGCGGTTGCTCGTCGGGATGATGTTTATTTCGCTCAAATTTTACCAGATATGGTTCCAAAAACTCGTAAATTTTATGTACATTCTTATTTAAGATTGCACCAATAACAAAGCTCATACAAACACTCAAAATCAAAATTGAATATTCGCGCTGAGAAAGCATTCCACTTTTCAAAAAATCAGATATTAAAATGATGGAAAATTCAGAGTAAGTTGCAAGTGAAATAACAATCAAGAATGAAGTATATGCCCTAAGTTTAAAAGCTAACAGTAAGCCAAACAAAATTATTGTTTTTATAAAGAGGAAGCTTACCATCATCGTAGAATGNATGGTAATATCAAAATTTATATTTAAGCCCATCCCTAAGTCGATAAAGAACGCCAAAAGTAGCAGCTCTCGGACGCTCCAAATTTGGCTGCTTAGTCGATCTGCTATCTTGTAATTTGCTAAAAGCATGCCAACAGTTAAGGCGCCTATTTCACCGGTAAGACCTGCATTTTTAAAAAGTGTAGCGCCCAGGTATAAAGCAACCAATATCGTAGCTAGGAGCTCAAGCTCTTCAGAAGTTTCCATTCTCTCGAAAGCCAACTTAACCAGTGGAATTAGTACCGGTAAAAAGAAAAGGTACAATGTTGAGACGCTCCAATTATTCTCACTGGTATAAATCAAAAGAGCAAGCGCTAGTATATCTTGGAAGACTAATATAACAAGTGCTAGTCTTCCATGAAAAGTAGTCGCTTCTCTGCGTCCCTCTAAAGCCTTTGAGGCAATTATTGTGCTAGAAAACGTTAATGCTAGGCATATTAAGATTTTTGAATGTAACGGTAATTTNAGTATTAAGAGAAAAAATAAAATCAAAAAAACTGTTGAGGTATGGATAAGAAAAACAATAAACAATGAACGATTTAAAAGAGATGAAGGTTTAATTTTCAAACCGATTGAGAAAAGTAATAATTCGACGCCTAATTCAGCTGGCACACTTAGCAAATTTTGCTGATCGCTCAGTCCAAATGATTGGAAGAGATAACCTGAAAAAATGAATCCAATAATAACTGGAATTGAAAAAAATTTACAGATATGACCTGCTAGGAAAGCTCCCAAGATCCAGATTAGTATTGTTTCCAAAATAGTTGTCCCTTTAACTTTTTAAGTTAGCATCTTCAATTCACTTTGCTATTCCTATATTTTTCATTTTAAAAACCGAAGCTTACGTTAAAACCACAACAGGTTTCAGTGCAAACAATTACGATAGATTTTTCTTAAATGTGAATTAATTGCTTTGCTTAAATTTTATTTCTGAAACTTATGATCTCTCGAGATAAAAGCAATGCCAAGTTTAATAACATGTGATGTAACAAGTTTATCTATTTGTACACTTAAATGCACAAATTATTATCAAATCAAAACGGCATGGCCATACATATAAGAAAGGCTTAAGGCCACAGAAAATACACACTAAACAGTCAAAGTTTAAATTCTGTTAACTAACCTAACGTCAAACCAATATTTATTATCTTTTTCACAATCTACTGTTAATTTGATTTAGTATTCAAACCGTGAAACTTTAAAATCATATTTAGTTTAGGGAATTAGCAATATTATGAAATTTGTAAGTACGTTTGAGATTACCAAGGGTTTTGATAGATGGCTTCATCTGGTCGATGTAGAGTTAAAAGAAAAATTGGAAAAGTATGGAGTTAAAGTTCATTTTGCTTGTGCTAACGATGAGGAAACTCGTGTTTATGATATGAGTGAAATAGATGACCCAAGTCTTGTGGAAGCTTTTATGGCTGATGAAGAAGTAATTAAATTACGAACTGAAGCTGGAGTTAATCTTTCCAGTGCTGAAGTGTTATCAACAGTTGATAAGTTTAAAATCTGGTAAGTGGTCTAAGCCTTGTGGCTCAGCCCTCAACAGGTAAAGATAAAAATTAGGAGATGTTAACTGACCTTGGTTAACTCGCACTATTTGTGTCGTGACACACAGAATATACGCGCTGTCATTAAGTTTGTATCATAACTGAACCTTTTTCAGAAAAAATGTGAGAGCAGTATATTTGCATATCTTACCTCCTCGACTTTTGACCCCCCCTACCTCTCAGGATGGTCCACATAGTCCACTAATCCACAGGTAACCCCACCCCAACTCACAATACCCCTGCTCACTCACAAAGGCGTTTATTTGGATCGGGTCATTTGCTACGGGTGTGGCGTCTAATGTTGCATGATTTTCAACTTGGGTGACTTTGCTATTAACATTGAAGGCG
>FUFK010041058.1_pt1 | contig 19292 bp, 21 predicted proteins | sample 1021851 | NCBI WGS metagenome assembly FUFK01 (sample SAMEA51879418, study PRJEB19060) | metagenome
AGAACACTTGCTAAAGCAACAGGTATGTTAGAAAAGCAAGATGATATGGACAAGCCTTCTGTAGTTGGTATAGTAATGCAAGGACCTGGTACAATAATAGAAAGCGAAGTAGAAGATGTTGCGTACAGTGAGAAAACTAACGAAACCAGAACAGGCGAAGATAATGAACCTGATGGTACAGAAAACCCTATCAGTCAAACTGATGGCACACATGATGGGGATGAAGGAAAGTAGTTACAAAGGATTGACGTTGCGTAAGTCTTTGGCTACTGAAGAAAAGATAAATAGTATTATAGAGTTCTTGGAGGAGCATGAGTAACGCTATTACAAATCTAAATCTTGACTTCTCTACCTCACCAATGGTGTGGAAGTTCTTGCAAGATAAATCATTTGTGCGTGGTATCATGGGACCTGTAGGTAGTGGCAAGTCGTACGCTTGTGCTGCCGAGATTATGCTCAAAGCAGTTAGTCAAGTCCCATCACCAAGAGATGGCATCAAGTATAGTCGCTTTGTAGTCGTCAGAAACTCCTATCCAGAACTAAGAACAACTACCATAAAGACATGGCAAGAGTTGTTTCCTGAGAATATCTGGGGACCTTTCCGTTGGTCTCCTCCATTGACACACCACATAAAACTTCCGTCAAGAGACAACGCCCCAGGTATAGACTGCGAAGTCATATTCCTCGCTTTGGATCAGCCGAAAGATGTGCGAAAACTTTTATCCATGGAGTTGACAGGTGCATGGGTGAACGAGGCGAGGGAACTTCCCAAGGCAGTTATAGATGGATTGACACACAGGGTAGGTAGNTATCCTACACTATCTGATGGTGGTGCAAGTCCTTGGCGTGGTATCATCATGGACACCAACCCTATGGATGATGACCATTGGTGGTACCGACTAGCAGAAAAAGAAAAGATGAGAGGTAAGTATAAGTGGTCCTTCTTCAGACAGCCTGGTGCTGTAGAAGAATGTGATTCAGATGAGTTGCCAGAGAATCCAGAGGCAAATGGCTTTGTGTTCTCAGCAAATACCTGGTGGGCAACTAACCCACTCGCAGAAAACAAGAAGAACCTGCCCACCGGGTACTATGAACAAACATTGCTTGGAAAGAACACAGACTGGATACGCTGTTATGCACAGGGTTTGTATACCTATGTCCAAGAAGGTAAACCAGTAATGAACGAGTATGATGACAACTTGATGGCAGAAGATGGACTAGAGCCTGATCCTTCTGTGCCGATACAAGTAGGTGTTGACTTTGGTTTGACACCTGCTGCAATCTTTGGGCAGAAGATGGCNAATGGCAGATGGCATATCTATCACGAGTTGGTTACGTTTGATATGGGGTTAGAACGATTTGGTTCTATGCTCAAGTCAGAACTAGCCTCACGATTTCCCAAGTATGATACACTCGTATGGGGAGATCCTGCTGGTATGCAGAGAGACCAGATATACGAAGTTACTGCTTTTGACCATCTCAAGTCTATAGGTTTGGTAGCACGACCAACAAACAGTAACGACTTCCGAGTACGAAGAGAGGCAGGTGCTATGCCAATGAACCGACTAATTGAAGGTAAACCTGGCATACTTATTGACAAGAAATGTCAAAGACTACGCAAAGCACTATCAGGTGGCTACCATTTCAAGAGGGTGCAGATATCTGGTGGTGAACGATACAGAGATACACCAAACAAGAATGAACACTCACACGTTGGGGATGCGTATATGTATCTTGTTCTTGGTGGTGGTGAGCATAGACAACTAACAAGGGGACATAATCCAAAGTTCAAACAAGCAGTTGCGAACACAGATTTTGATATATTCGCATGACAAGTTCAGCCAAACGTAAAGGGACAAGAGTAGAAAACAAAATAGTAAAGCTATTCCAATCTATGGATATTGACGCAAGGAGACAGCCATTGTCTGGTGCTTTGGCAGCTTTTCCACATGATGTTCAGGTAGATTTGATAGGTGGACTGAACTGTGAGGTCAAGGCTAGAAAGAATGGTGGTGGCTTTACAACAATCAAGAAGTGGAAAGGCTCTGCTGATTTGTTGATACTAGTAGAAGATTATGAACAACCTGGTGTGTATATGGACTGGGGATTGTGGAAAGAGATAGCTATGAGACTGAAAGAGCATGAATGAGGAAACACTAGAAACAATATTTAGAACTTCTGGTACATCCTTGTCTGTTGTGCCATTCAAGTCCTATCTTCTCAACATCATGGATCTCACCGAACATGACCAAAAACATCTGAAAGAAATGCCATACTATGCAGACTACTTAGATGATGCGTCAAAGGATGGGTATGGTTATGCTGTCATAGATGGTGGGAAACCCATGTTATGCTTTGGTGTCAGTCCACAATGGTATGGTGTTGCAGAGCTTTGGATGATACCAGATACTAAATTGGTAAGCAAAAATAAGATACGATTTCATAGAGGTGCATTACGATTCATGGACCTAATAATGGAAGAGTTGAATTTACATAGAATCCATGTTACAGTTTTAGCTAGTAATATAAAAGCAATCAAATGGATTGAGAGTATATCCTTTGTACGAGAGGGTGTATTAAAAAAATATACCTTTGATGCAAAAGATATGATAATATATAGCAAGATGCGAAAGGAATAATATATGGGTATGCTTGTAAAGACACCGAAGTACACACCACCTCGGCAAGTAGAAGAAACAAGTAAGGCTCTAGCAGCACGAGAATCAAGTGCTGATGCTGCTACTAAAAAAGAAATGAAACAATTAGCAGCTAGAAGAGCAGCCATGAAAAGAGATCCAAGAAGTTTGCTTGGTACGACTGGGTTACTTGGAGTGCAGGATAATCAGCCTGTTACAGAACAGATGTTTGTGCGTTCACCAACTGATAAAGGTCCGAGGTACACATAATGGGTGGTATATTTAGAAAACCAAAGAAGAGAACGCCACCAGCACCCCCAGATCCAAGAAGGGAAGAGACAGCAAAGAAAACTGCACCTGACCAAAAGAAAGAAGATATCAGGGGAAGAACAGGAACAAGAGGGGGTTTATCACAAAATTTTGTACCTGTTGATGATAATTCTCCAACTTCAACATTAAGCGTGAGGGATCCACTAGGAGGAGTAAGAAGATGACGTATATTAGAAATCCAAAACTTAGAATATTAGATGACACACAGGTAGAGAATGGCTAGAAAGTTTGCAAAGGTTCCAAAGTCAAAGAAAGGTGTGCCACTAAAGTATTTGTCTGGTGCGAAGAACCCAAAGGCAAAAGAGGCAGAGATATTGAGGACAAGACGTTTATACAAGAAAGGATTATTAACCAAAGCTATGATGGATGAGATATCAAGAAGGAGAGCAAATGCCTAAATACCCAAGTAGTTACACAGAAAAGTTTAGCAAGTCAACACTTGACAAAGTATACAAGAGAGGTCTTGGGGCATATTATAGTAGTGGTTCACGAAACGTATCAGCACAGGCTTGGGCTATGGGAAGAGTAAAAAGTTTTGTAACAGGTAAAGGTGGTGCAAGGAAAGCTGATAAAGACCTGTTACGTTCCAAAAGGAAAGGATTAGTATAATGGCAGAAAAAGAATTACACCCAACTGTGATGAGAATAAATCCAAAGACAGGCAAAGCAGAACCAGTCCGTTTGATAGACGCAATAGAGGATGAGCTACCGAGTGGGATGGGTAAGGTTTTTGGTGCAGTTTTAAAAGCGTATACTACAGTTATCAATACCAAACCAGGCAAAAGGGCTGTAGAAAAAGGTGCAAGTCGTATATATAAAATGAAGAAAAAAGAGGAGTAACACANTGCCAGGAACAATGAAAATGTATAACATGAAAAAGAAAAAACCATTGAAGGGTGGTCAAGCAAAGCTAGACGCAAACAAAGATGGTAAAATTAGTAAAGATGACTTTGCTATGTTGAGAAACAAAAACAAGAAGGCTTAGTCATGGCTTATTATACAAAAACAAAAAAAACAAAAAAGAAAAAGAAAAAACAAACAGCTCGTTCTGCTAGGAAAAAAGGTTTAATGAGGTATTAATGCCACTCATATTTAAAAAAGTATATGGTGATGTTGATGGCAAAAGGCAGGTCATCAGAACAGAAAAGATATCTGGTGATGCAGCAAGGGAATATGTTGCAAACAGAGATGCTGCAAGAGCAAAAGCAAAAGAAGAAAGAACTTTTGCTAATTTATTAAAAAAACTATTTTACTCAAAGGCTGTAAACAAAATAGAAGAAAAAGCAAAGGTTTTTACAGAAAGTGTTGGTGGTACATACAACGAACAAACAGGGGAAAGTATCATTCCATTAAATTTTAATCAAAAACTGACTAAATCACAAATAAAAAAATATCAAGAATATTCAGATAAGATGACGACAGAGGATAGCGTGTCTAGATTTAACGTAGATCTAGGTATGCCAAATTTAGATTTACGTAGGAGAATAGATGAAAGAAAGAGAAGAAATTTAGTAAGGGATCAGGCTTTAGCATCTGGTGCGAGGTTTGACCTTGGCTCCATGGGATTGATGGGTGAAGGCACTAACATAAATAACAAAGTAGATCAGACATTAGGTAATGCTTTTGGTAGTGGTGGTATATTTAATTTTAGGTTATTCTGATGGTAGCTAAAAAATATCAGAATCCAAAGGGTGGGCTAAACCAAGCAGGTAGAGATTACTTCAACAGGAAAGAAGGAAGTAACCTCAAGTCCCCTCAGAAGTCTGGTACTGGACCAAGAAGAGTCTCTTTCGCTGCACGATTTGCTGGTATGAAAGGACCTATGAAGGATGAAAAAGGCAGACCAACAAGACTTGCATTAGCACTCAAGGCTTGGGGATTTAGAAATAAAGAAAGTGCTAGAAACTTTGCACAGAGGCATAGGAAAACATGATGAAACTAAACGAAAGAGAAGTTCTGGACAGGTCAAAGAAAGCGTTTGGCAGAAAGGATTTGTGGAGAACAGTCTATGAGGATTGCTATAGATATGCACTACCTCAAAGAAATTTATATGATGGATACTATGAAGGTCATGTACCAGGTCAGAATAAAATGAATATGGTATTTGATAGCACAGCAGTTCATTCTACACAAAGGTTTGCAAACAGAATACAGTCTGGTTTGTTTCCCCCCTACAAGAAATGGTGTAGATTAGAACCTGGGGATGATATTCCACTAGACAGAAGAGCAGAAGTGCAACAAGCACTTGATGTTTATCTTGACAAGATGTTTACAGTTCTACGTCAATCAAATTTTGACTTGGCTATAGGTGAGTTTCTGCTTGATCTTTGTGTTGGAACAGCAGTTATGCTCATACAAGAGGGTGATGATGTAAACCCAATACGTTTTACTGCTATACCACAATACTTGATTGCCTTAGAAGAAGGACCATACGGAACTGTAGATAATGTGTATCGTAAATACAAACTACGAGTAGAGGCGATAAAAAGAGAGTTCCCAAATGCAGAGATACCAGAGAGCCTACTGAAACTTATGGAAACAAAACCACAAGAGCAAGTTGAGTTGTGTGAGGCAGTCATATACGACATTGAAAGAGGGGACTACTGTTATCATTTGATATACGAGAAAACTGCTGAAGAGTTATTGTTCCGTAGAATGGATGAGACACCTTGGATTGTATCGCGTTACATGAAGGTAGCAGGAGAAGTATTTGGTAGGGGACCTTTGGTAACTGCAATACCAGACATCAAGACACTAAACAAAACATTAGAACTTCTTTTGAAGAACGCATCTATAGCTTGTGCAGGTGTCTATACAGCAGCAGATGATGGTGTTATCAATCCATCTAACATTAGAATTACACCAGGATCCATAATCCCAGTAGCTAGAAATGGTGGACCTCAAGGTGCCTCACTCGCACCACTACCTCGCTCTGGTGATTTCAATGTCTCTCAAATTGTAATCAATGATTTGAGGATGAACATAAAAAAGACATTGCTAGATGACACGTTACCACCAGATAATATGTCTGCTAGGTCTGCTACTGAGATTGTGGAAAGAATGAAAGAGTTGGCACAGAACATGGGTTCTGCTTTTGGTAGATTAATTACAGAAACTATGGTGCCAATAGTAACTCGTGTTCTATCTATAATGGACAAGAAAGGGTTGATACAACTACCTCTAAAGGTCAATGGACTAGAAGTAAAAGTTGTTCCTGTAAGTCCACTTGCTAAAGCACAAAACTTAGAGGAGATAAATGAGATTATGCAATTCGTACAGATAGCAGGTTCGCTTGGACCTGGTGGTATAGCTGAGATGAAACCAGATGTTATTGCTACACATATAGGAGATAAGCTAGGAATTCCATCAAATCTTAGAACAACACCACAAGAGAAACAAGCCATTATACAGCAGAGTATGGAAATGGCTATGCAAGGTCAGGGGATGGCACAAGGAGGGCAGCCACCTGAACAACCACCTATGGAAGAACCAGCAAGTGCAGTAGCTGAAGAGGTTAGTGCATGAGTAAGACAGGGTGGGATGGCATACAGGTTCTTGATGAGAACCCTATGCAACTTAGAGATGATACTATTGCTATTGATAAATCTTTTGCTAGAACCTTTGATACAGAGGAGGGAAAGAAAGTCTTGAAATACCTTATTAGCAAAACGCTACATCAACCAACTTGGATACCAGGAGGGGATACTAGCTTTGGTTTTGCAAGAGAAGGACAGAATAGTATTATAAGAGAAATACAAACTAGAATTGAGAGGGCGAAAGCATGAATGACGAAAACGAAATACAACAAGAAGGACTGATGGCAGAGGCACCTGTGTCAGAAGAAAAACCTGTAGAAGAAGAGGTAGAAATACCACACAAAGCTGAGACAGAGGAACAGCCAACTATAGAACCAGCGTCTGAAGATGAGGTCTTAGAAAAGCCAGAGTTTTTAGAGGATAAGTTTTGGGATGCAAAAGAGGGTGTAAAGGTAGAGGACCTAAACAATTCTTATAAAGAGCTACAAAAACAGTTTTCTATGGGCAAACACAAAGCACCAAAAGAATATGATCTGTCTGTCTTTGAGGGTATTGATGTAGAAGAAGATCCACTCGCACAAGAATTTGTAGATTGGGCAAACGAAAACAAACCAACACAAGAGGCTTTTGATAAGTTAGTTGGTAAGTTTCGTGAACTAGCCGATATGCAAGAGGAAGAATCATCTATCAATGTAGAAGAAGAAACGCAGAAACTAGGACCAAACGCTCCACAGATTATTAATGGTATAAAGCAATGGGGACAAGGATTAGTTTCCAAAGGTGTGTGGTCAGAGGATGATTTTGAGGAGTTCAAAGTATTTGCTGCAACTGCTAGTGGCATCAACGCACTAAACAAAGTCAGGAAGTATTATGGAGAGCAACAGATACCTATAGCTACAGTTGAGATGGATGGTATGCCAAGCCAAGATGAGCTGTATGAAATGGTGGCTGATCCTAAATATAAGTCAGATCCATCTTTCAGGAGACAGGTAGAACAGAAGTTTGCACAGGCGTTTCCTGGTAGTGTAGATACTGGTGAAATATAGGCAACACCAATGGTAGGTAGGCGTAATGGTTTAATGGAGGACAACTTAGAGAATTTGATCCTTAGGAACTCCAATGTAAAATGGGTAGATAGATTTCTAAATCCTCAAAACTACCCAATGCCTACCGAGAACAAAGGCAGGATAGAAACACATAGAATGTCTGTTGATGGCAATGGACCTTATTATGTGTATCCCCAAATAACAGTACAAGGCGATAAATATGTTAAGCAATCTTTGGATGAGGCGATAGATAGAAAAGATTATATTATGCTAGATGACAAAGATGCAGCTATCGCACTTTCTAAAAACTACAAGAGTCTGATGATTGCCAAAAGGTTCAATGAATACTACAAATAAATAGTTCTTGTATTTATTTTAAAAATATCTTATCATTATATCCGAGATAACGAATGTCCTATTCGCCTCTGGCTGGTGTGGAAGTGCATCATTTTTTTAGCCGAGGTTCCCTCGATAACTAAAGTATATTTTTTTAATTTGTGTTAAACAAGGAGTAAACTATGGCACAGTCAATCACTAATGCTTTTGTTACTTTGTTTGATGCCGAGGTGAAACAAGCCTATCAAGGAGAATCAGTTCTTCTTAATAGTGTAAGGCTAAGACAAGGTGTACAAGGCAACACTTACAAGTTCCCAAAACTTGGTAAGGGTAGTGCGACTGCTCGTATTCCACAGACAGATGTAACTCCGTTAAACGTTACTTATTCACAAGTAACTGCAACAATGAGCGACTTCAACGCTGCAGAATACTCAGACGTATTCCACCAAGCAAAGGTGAACTTTGACGAGAGGTCAGAACTTGTCCAAGTAGTTTCAAAAGCTATTGGGCGTAGAATGGACCAACTAATCATTGATGCACTAGATGCAGAATCATCACCATCAACAGTTGCAAATACTGTTGTTACAACTGGTTCAGCAACTGCATCAAACTTGAACGTAGGTAAGCTGATAGCTGCTAAAAAAGCACTAGACGCTAAGAATGTTCCGTTTGATGACAGACATATTGTGATTCACGCTAACTCACTATCTGGTCTACTAGGTGATGAGAGAGCAATCTCAAGCGACTTTGCATCAATCAAAGCTCTTGTTTCTGGAGAAATCAATACATTCCTAGGTTTCAATTTCCATGTACTTGGAGATAGAGACGAAGGTGGTCTATCTATTGATGGCTCAAGCGACAGGAAAGTATTTGCGTATCACCGTTCTGCAATCGGTATGGCAGTCAACATGAACCAAAAAACAGAAATCAACTATGTACCAGAAAAAACTTCTTTCTTGGTCAACAGTATGTTCTCTGCTGGTTCTGTGTCTATTGATGGAGATGGTATCGTAGAAATCACTTGTAGAGAATAGGAGGAATATTATGGCTTACGATTCAACAGGACTACAACCAATCGGTGGTCAAGCTAAAGCTGGTAATGCTCCTCAAATGTGGAGCTACACATCTACAGATGCCAAGACAGCTATAGATGCCTCTGGTTACTTCAATGATGCCTCTGGCGTGTTGAAGGTCGGAGACCTAATCTATATCCATGGCGACACAGGTGGGACAGCAACATTCTCGTTGCACCCAGTTGTAAGCAACGCATCTGGTGTAGTAGACATTGGGGATGGCACAGCTATCTCAGCTACTGACTCAGACTAAGACTATGGGGAGGTGTAACAGCCTCCCCTAACTACAAGGACTGAATATGGCAAGTGGTGATACAAACATAACTATCTGCAATCAAGCACTCAATCTTCTAGGTGCAGATACAATATCTTCTTTTTCAGATACAACAAATGATGCAGCGACTGTGTGCAACAACATCTATGAGACTGTTCAGAAACAGACTCTATCTCTATACCCTTGGTCTTTTGCACTTACCAAACAACAACTATCACGATCATCAACAACACCAGTAAATGAGTGGGCGTATCAGTATGACCTACCATCAACAGCAGTAAGTGGGACACCATTACAAGTATACAACTCAAGTTCCACAAGAATATTGCCAGTACAAAACTATGAGATACTCTACACAGCTAGTGGTCCAACTATAGCCACTAACGAAGAAACAATTTACATTGACTTTGTAACATCAGCAATTACAGAGGGTGTCATGCCTTCTTACTTCGTACAACTTCTTGTCTACATGATGGCGTGGCATCTAGCAGAGCCAGTAACAGACCAAACAACAAAAGCCGATTACTGGAGAACTGTAGCTCTTGGACCAGCACCAGAAAATGGCAGAGGTGGGTATCTGAGACAAGCAATGAATATAGATGGCAGAGGCAGACCAACTTACGCAATAGTAGATTTCCCATTGACAGATATTAGGTGATGCCATGAGTAGGGCAATCACAATACAAACTAATTTTACTACAGGCGAAGTTGATCCTTTGCTAAAATCACGAATAGATATAAAACAATATTACAATGCTCTTGATAAAGCTAGGAATGTCTTGATCCAACCCCAAGGTGGATTAGAACGTAGACCAGGTTTACAGTTTATCAAACAAATAGATAGTGGTGGCTCACCAGCAAATGGTACACGCTTAGTTCCTTTTGAGTTTTCTACTACGCAAAGTTATATGCTGTTGTTTGTACACAACAGATTATATATTTACAAAGACAAAGAGCTTGTAACAAATATTAATGGTAGTGGCAATGATTATCTGACCACAACAATAACTTCTGCTTACCTTACAACTATGGACTTTGCACAGTCTGTTGACACTTTGATATTAGTACAAGAGGACATGACACCATTCAAGCTAGTGAGGGGTGGATCCCATAGTACATGGACTATCTCAGCAATTAGCTTTGACCACGTTCCCTATCATGCGTTTACGCTTTCAGCTAGTAACCCATCTGCAACTCTTACTCCTTCTGCTGTTGATGGTAATATTACACTCACAGCAGGTTCTGGCGTATTTAGTTCAGGCAACGTAAATCAATACATAGAGGCAGAAGATGGTCTAGGTAGAGCAAGGATTGTTGAATTTACATCTAGCACAGTAGTAAAGGCTATCGTAGAGATTCCGTTCTTTAGCACAGCAGCTTTGGCTAGTGGTGATTGGGCTTTGGAAACAGGCTATGAAGTTACATGGTCAGGCACGAGAGGTTACCCAAGAACAGTTGTATTCCATGAAGGCAGACTATATTTTGGTGGTACAAAGTCTAGACCTAACACTTTGTTCGCATCAAGAGTAAATCGTTTCTTTGACTTCAATCCTGGTGAGGGATTAGATGATGATGCCATTGAGGCTACGCTAGACACAGGTCAAGCAAACCCAATAATAGGATTATTTAGTGGTAGAGACTTACAAATATTTACCAAGGGTGGAGAGTTCTTTGTACCTCAATCATCCCTAGATCCTATTACACCTAGCAACATTGTTATCAATGGTGCAACCAGAAGAGGAGCCAAGGAAGGCATCAAGCCTTTAGGAGTTGAGAGTGGTACTATCTTTATACAGTCAGCAGGAAAAGCAGTACGTGAGTTTTTGTTTAGTGATGTTGAACTAAACTATGTATCAAACAATATATCTTTGCTAAGTTCTCATTTGCTCAATAGTCCAGTTGACATGGCACTACGGAAAGCTACATCTACTACTGATGGGGACTTGCTTATGGTAGTTAACACAGACGGAACTATGGCAACATACTCTATACTAAGAGATCAAAATATCACAGCACCCTCACTAGCATCAACAGATGGTGAGTTTGTCAATGTAGCTGTAGATGTTGAGACTATATACTTTGTTGTCAAAAGAACAATCAACTCAGCAGATGTGTACTATGTAGAGGCTTTCAATGACGATAACACAACAGATAGTGCTGTATTATTATCAGGCTCATCTAAGCCTAGCTCAACGTCAGTATCAGGATTAACGCATTTAGAGGGAGAGACAGTCAAGGTTATTGTAGATGATGCTATGCAAACAAACAAAACAGTATCTAGTGGTGCAATAACATTAGATGCAGTACCAACAACGTATGTTGAGATAGGTATGAACTACACGCCTACAGTAACAACATTACCAGTTGAATTACAGTTATCAAGTGGTAATATAGTTGCACAAAAGAAAAGAATAGTTGAGGCAACAGCGAACGTGTACTTGTCCCAAAACTTAACACTAGATGGGAATGATTTTGCTTTTACTGCTGCAACATTTTTTACAGGCAAAAAGAGAAGAAAACCTTTGTTGGGATATGATAGAGATGGACAACTTACGTTTTCACAATCTCAGCCATTGTTTTTTAATTTACTCGGTGTAGAATATAAAGTGAGTGTAGGACAATGAATTTTTTTACAATATTATCAGTTGCCTCGTCTGCAACACAATTATTCGCTAGTTTTCAACAAGCAGCAGCTATGAGAGCTTACTATCAAGCACAAGCAGATGTATCACGCTTACAGTATCAGCAGAAAAGGATTGAGGCAAAAGAACAAGCTAACAGAGTATTAAGGGATGCAAATAGAACATTAGGTAGTACAATCGCACAGGCAGCAGCAGGTGGTGTGCTATCATCAGATGGATCAGCATTTTTAAATCAACTCACAACTCTAAGAAACGCAGCTATTGACTTAAATGCAGCAGATTTCAATGTCAACATATTAAGTAGTATTTCTGATTTACAATATAACAATATTACACAAACAGCGAATCTACAAATACCAGGTGCTTTGTTAAATTCTTTATCAGGTTTTGGGACAGATTTGGTGAATATAAATCAAAGTGGTCTACTTAGTGGGAAAAGCAAAAAAGATATGGATTTCGTTACCTCACGAGGCACTTTTACGACACAAGACTTAGAGAACATGGATAGGGGTTTATAATGCCACCAAGGAGAACAACATTTGAATCAGGAACAATAGGAATGATTGACATTCCAAGTATTGAGTTTGGTCAGTTCAGAGAACAAGCTAATATATTTTCTGATTTAGAAACTAAACTTGATGCAATTACATCATTTGCTATTGAGAGAGGTGCAGAAGATGCACAACAAAGAGCTGCTACAGATTTCTTACAAGCGTTTGAACAAAACCCAAACTATGTAGATGAATTTCTAAAAGCTACAAGTGCAGAAAAAGAAAAGATACTTACATCTGGAGACAAGACTCTTTATGGTACTAAAACAAAACAACTTGGATTAGACGTTATAGAGAACGCTTTGACAACTGATGCAATCGCATCAATTAAATTAAACAAAGAAATAGCAATATCTGACAATGCTGTGCAACCAGAAGAATTTTTACAAAACCTAGATGCCATAACAGAAGAGATGACAAACCCACTTTTAGCTTATCCAGAAAGGTATCTAAAATCTAGGAAACTAATCAAAGAACAGGCACAAGAGGCTTACGTAGAATTTATAAAGAAAAGAATTGAAAGAGACGCAGCAATAGCAGCTGAAGGTTACATAAGAGAATCTGAAAATATTGTTGTTCCAATAGACTTTGAAAATGATCCATACAACAAAGTAGAGGAGTACAAAAACACAATTACAATGCAAGGTTTAAGTATCAACGCAAGTCCAGATCAAATAAAAATAGCCAAAGAAAATATACAATCATCTTTTGAAATCAACGCACAAAATATTTCACGTAGCGTAGCTCGTAGCACAGACATAAGTTCAAAAAAATATGAAAATAGAGCCTTGTTATACAGAGCAATAACAACAAAAAACAGAAATGGTGAATTCGATAAATTCATTGAGTCATTGACAATGGGTAACAATCTTTATACAGAAAAGGATCTCACAGACTTGTATAAGTTTCGTAATATGTTAGAAAGTTTAAGCAATGAGGATGTGTCATTATTAATAAGCGATATTGTAGGAAAAGAATTTGAAAATAATGATGCGATATTGGCAAACGAACAAACACGTAGAGAAACCGAAATAAAAAATGCAGTTGACGAATATGAATTACTTAATCAGTTGTCTAAAAAGCCAATAGAAGAAATACAAGAGAACGGATACGAAAATGTATCAGAATTGCTGAGCAAAATAGATGAATCACGAAATAATATACTGGCATTACCTGGTGGATCCAAGGTTTTGAATGAAGCCGACAAAGAAATACGAGACGCAACTAGTAGAATCTCTACAGCAAATATTGTAGACGAAATAAAATTTGCATTGCCAAGGTTTATGGGTGGTAGTGTAGATCGCATCAATACCTTAAAACAAAAACAAAAAGAACAAGGTTATATATCAAAAGATAATTTAAATGAATTGGGTTTTAATGATTTGGACTTGCCACCAAATCTAGATAGATTTACCATAAGCTCAGAGGATTTTACTACTTTACTAAGTGAGGCTGATACAGAAGATAAAGACGACTTCCTTGGATACAAACAACAAATAGCTGCAATGGTGAACAACCCCACTTTGACAGCAGCCTTAGAAAATTATAAATACCAACCTGATGACATAAACTTTCGTATGAATTTCCAAAATGGTAGTGAAGGAAAAAAGGCATACGAATTGTATAACACCTTAATAAATCAAGCGAGAATATTGTATAAAGATAACAAGTTAACTCCAGATGTATTAAAAAATATGTCGTACAAAGTCGGAAATCAATCTCTAAACAACAACACCTTAATAGAAAAAACACAAATTAGTGCCTTTGCAACAAAGAACACTAGGGAGTACGTGCCTAATGCAAAAAACGACAAGAATGTGTCAGCAGATATTATAGCTGCATTAGATACTTATGAGATACCTTTTGTCATACGTTTTGATTTAATTGACAATGATAGAATTGCAAGAGCGTATGATTTATCAAAGATTGTTGGATCTGTAAATACACTTGATGAAGTTAGAGTAGCAAAAGAAAATATTAGAAATTTAGAGTATGACATTAGAATTTTGCGAGATCAGAAAAAGGCAGATGTAACAAAAGCAATCGGCATAGAAAGCATGACACAGATGCTGGATAACTTGGAACTAATAAAGGATAATTTAATTAGACACGAAAGTTTTTTAATGGGATACGATATGTATACGGAGGGTTTTGATGAGTAACGAATTTGATACAAGGTTTGATGACATATATAATAAGGACAGGATACCTGGGCAAAGGACTGTCGGTTACGACAAACGTGGAAGGATGGTTCAAAATATTGACAGCACAAATCCAACGGATCTTGCAAAAATAGAAACTATAGAAAAAGGTAGTCGGCTAGACGAAATTAATGAAATGACAGACGGAGGTATAGACACGCTATACGTTTCCTTGCAGTATGCAAAAAAGAAAGTAGACTCTATGTTCAAGCAAGTAAATAGAAAATATAGAACTGAGCAAATTATAAACACAATAAAATACGCACTAACGCCAGATGATGAGACACCAAACTATGGGGGAGTAGATTTAGTAGAATTGTTTAGCAAACTATATTCAATAGACAAAAAACAAGCACAGTCCTATGTAAAAAACATGGGGGAATGGGCATTGTCAAGCGAGGGTATAGAGGAGTTAGTAGATAGAATTAGCGAATCATTAGGTGAGATTTACATAGTAGAAAATACTGGTATGATAGATGAAGGTATGATTAAAACAGCATTTATTGCAAGAGCTATAGCAAAAGAGAATGTGCCTATAGAAGATCAAGAGACGGAGGAGATGTAATGCCAATACCTGTAATACCAATACTAATTTCACTAGCGTCAGTAGCAGTTCGTTATGGACCTAAAGTTGTCAAGATAGTTAAGCAGACAAAAAAAGCAAAATCTGAAGGTGCGAAGAAAACAAAGGCAGATCCTAAGAAAGCAAAAGAAGAAATTGATATTGCTATAAAAAACTACAAACAAAACAACCCAGACAAAAAAACATTTGATACACAAGATGTTGTAAAGATAATAAAAGCCATTGAAAAAGCAAATAATGTTTGGGGATACAGCAAGTACAACATAGAAAGGGTAATAAACAAAAAATTAGAAAAACAATTCTTGTCCGAGTCAGACGAGGCTGATTTCATAAAAAAAATGGAACCACACATAGGTAAAGAACAAGCACAGACATTAGCTGGATTGTTGAGGTTTGATGTTGAGAGATTAAAAGATGAAGGTTATTTACAAGAGTATCAAGACAGCTTATTTAAAAATGTTGCCAACTACGTTGCTCCTTTAGATAGTTCTGCAATACGTGGTGAGGAAGTAGATGCAACTATAGCTAATGCAACCAGAGAACAAATTATAAAGAACACAGAAAATTTACAATGGGATTCTTTAATTACAAGTTTGTTAAATAAACCAAACGCACAAGGTTTCAAAAATAGATCAGAATCACTAAAAGCAATTCTACTGAAAACGTCAATAGAAAGCGAATTGGATCGCCTATCACAATTAGTTATAGACGGAGTTGCTGATGATGGTCTTAGTTTTGAAGAAACAAAGTTAAAATTAGCAGACACAAAAAACATAGCTAGTGATCTGTTACCTACAATTTATGGAGGTATTAGTGAGGCTGGTGCTATCTTGCAATCTTTTAGTAAAAGAGATACTTTCCATGCAGATGTACTAGCAGAAAAAGGCGTTGATAATAAAGCGTATTATGAAACAATAATAGAATTTTACGACAAATATCAAGGTTTGACAGATGTTGAGCAATTTGCACACGCTTATAAAAACTCTCCAACCAAAAGCAAATCATGGGTGGCTGATAGCACATTTTGGGACAGACCAAACAACCAATATGTATATAGCTTGTTGGGCAACCCCAATACATTGTTGAAAAACATTGAGAACAACACCTTTCGTATGGGTATGTTTTTTATTGAAGAGCCTACTGCTGCTTTGGTTAGTAAAATTAGGAAACAAATACCAGAGGCTAATTTTATAAATCCTAGCGAAGAGGGTGGTGTAGAATTTATTGATTGGTATATAGGTAACGTAGCTGAGATTTTGTCTTATAGAATGATGGCACAAAATGCAGCAGATGTTTGGCAAACTGGAGTACCAATAGATCCTGAACAAAAAATATTATATGCTGACAGAAATGTATTTATGTCAGAAGAAGATATTATGGCACAAGATGGTCCAATCACAGGCAACAATTTCTACAAATATATACACAAGAACAAAAATTATTTTCAACAGATTACAGGCAGAGCATTAGTAACAACTGATGAGGCAGCAAAAACTATAGCTTTTAACAGGCAACTAATTATTGATGCTTATAAAAAAGCACATATTGTACTAAAAGAAACAGGTGAGTATGACGCTGCTGTTGACGCATTTACAAACCACATAACAAATTATGATGCACGAGATATAGATTATGTTTGGGATGTTGCAAGGACTGAAACATTTACACAGTATAGGCAACCTAGCAATGCAGTAGAAAAATTTATTGCGAAATTCACAAACTATGGAGACAATCCAGTCCTAAAATATTATGTCCCAATAAAAAGAGTTTTAATCAATCAATTAGATCAAGGATTAGGGTACATACCAGGTATGGGGGCATTCCCAGAATCAGAAAACCCTATCCTAAATATACCAAACGTGGCACAAGGTATATTTTCAAGAACAGCTACTGACAACTACAACAGAGGTGGGGCAGCCAGAGACAGACAAATAGGAAAGCAAGTAGTAGGTGCTATGTTGCTTTACGAAGGCTATACTCATGCGTGTAACATAGACCAAAACAATCAAGATTTCTGCATAACTGGGACAATGCCAAAAGATGCTAGGACTATGGCTGCTTGGAAACAGTTAGGACTAAGACCATACAGTTTTCATTTTAGAAAAGGTCCAGACTCAAAATACAAACATCTATCTTACGAACTTATTGCCCCATACAATATACCACTAGCACTATCTGCAAATATGGGTATGGTTGGAAATAACTATGATCCTGACTATTATGATGATTGGGTAGATGATACTTATTCTATAACACAATTAAACTCTACGATAATACAACCATTATTGGAATCTGGTCCTTACGCAAACTTATTAGACGAATTGTATCTAGATATATCAAAATTTACTTCAGCAGAAAACAAGTTTGACGCAGCCGCTGCATGGCTAAGTAAAGCAGGAGGTCAATATGGTGGTAATGTTTTACAAATGGAACTGTCAGGTGGTTTAGCAAATCCAGGAACCTTATATTTTATAGAAAAATCTGTAAATCCAGAGGCAAAAATCACAGTACCAGCAGACTTACAAAATGATCCAAACTGGGTAAATTTTGAAAGAAGTTACAAAACATATTTCCAAAAATGGAGATCAAAAACGCCAGGATTTAGTGAGAATTTAAACGACAAGTTAGATTGGCGAGGCAACAGTATGTTGCAAAATCCTGACATGACTACGAGATTTATTAAGGGTGATTATGTAGATATACTTGGTATGGCAACTGGACTGTATGATGCAGACCAAGAGCAAGACGCAACCTTCAACTACTTAATACAAAACAATGTTTATCCAGTAATCCCAAATATTGGTGAGGCTAGTAAGATTTTTGGAGTACGACTTGACGCTGATGAATACCATGCCTTTAGAAATGCGTTGGTGAAAGAAGAGATAAGCGTTTTAAGTCAAGATGGTGGCACATATATTGAGGATAAAGTAACATTTGCAGAGGCTATGGATCGTTTAGTTGAAGATGAAAGTTTTAGAAATCGTATTAATGTATCTAAATTCGGTATTGGAAAAAATAATATTATAGATAACATAAGAGATCAATACATAGATGTTGCAAAAGAACGTACTTTGTTTATACATGGTGGGATACTAGACAGAGATCCAAAACAGACTTTTAAAATATCAGATATTATGGCAGAATAGAGGGTAGATAGATGGCAAGTTTTGATATAAATGAAGTAGCAAGAAGAGTACAGTCCACATCAACTGGGCAAGATGGACCATACACATTTAACTTCCAAGTCAATGCAGCAAGTGAGATACAAGTATTTAGAAACGACACACTACAGACAGAAAGCACCCACTACAATACATCACTCAATGCAGATGGCACAGGCAGTATAACATTCATAGATACCTCTGGGAGTGGTGGCACAGATCATAGTCCAACAAGTGGGGATGTCATTACTATCATAGGAGACCAACCACTATCAAGAACCACAGTCTTTTCTACAGGTTCTGTCAATCAGCCAGCTACGCTAGAGACGGAGTTTGACAACGTAGTCATAAGACAACAACAGCTCAAAGAGATGATGGACAGGTCCATACAACTCAAAGCATCAACAAGACGTACAGTTACAGGCACAGGCACTTCTGGTCCACTACAGTTTCCTTATGATGACACAGCCTCAAACAATGCAAGTAAGGTTATAGCTTACGACAGCAATGGTACATCACTAGAGCTTGGACCAACAACAGCCAATCTGACTACACTAGCAGGTATTGCAAGTGATATAAGCACAGTCGCAGGTATCTCAAGCAATGTTACAAGTGTCGCAGGCAATGCAACCAACATCAATACTGTAGCTGGTATCTCAAGCAACATCACAACAGTTGCAGGGATATCAAGTAACGTAACCACAGTAGCAGGTATCAGTTCTGCTGTATCTACAGTAGCCTCTGCAAACTCAAACATATCTACAGTCGCTAGTGCTATCTCAAATGTAAACACAGTTGCTGGTAGCATATCAAATGTAAACACGACAGCAGGTAGTATCTCAAACGTCAATACAGTCGCAGGTTCTATATCTAACGTCAACACAGTCGCATCAAATGTAACTGGTGTAAACAGCTTTGCAGAGA
>FUFK010041541.1_pt1 | contig 19289 bp, 17 predicted proteins | sample 1021851 | NCBI WGS metagenome assembly FUFK01 (sample SAMEA51879418, study PRJEB19060) | metagenome
CTGTCAAGCTTTGCCAATTGTACCTCTTCATTCTTTGCATTCGAAGCAAATTTTTGAAGCTGGATCACATCAGCATAAGAATGAAACAAAAGNGTTTCAGATTCCAGNCCATCTCTACCNGCACGTCCAATTTCCTGGTAATATCCTTCCAGGTTCTTNGGCATGTTATAATGAATGACCCAACGNATATTCGANTTATCGATACCCATTCCAAAAGCGATGGTNGCACAGATGATCTGTTNTTCATCATTGATAAAGTCATCCTGTATCTGCGAACGTTGATCATGATCGATTCCTGCATGATAGGCTTCAGCTTTGAATCCTTTTGCCTTCAGTTTGGCAGCAAGCTCTTCAGTAGTTTTTCGGCTTAGACAATAAACGATTCCACTTTCAGAAGTACGATTGTTGAGAAACTTAGCGATCTGCTCAAATCTCTTGATCCCAGGTTTTACTTCCAGGCTCAGATTCTTTCTGTCAAAAGAAGCAATATGTTTTTTNGCTNAAGGNATATTCAGCTGTCGGCAAATATCATTNCTNGTAGCTTTATCTGCAGTTGCGGTAAGCGCTAGAATTGGAGTTGAAGGGAACCTGTTCTTAAGATACCCAAGTTGTGTATANGCNGGNCGAAAATCATGTCCCCAACTCGAGATACAGTGTGCCTCATCGATGGCGATNAGACTAACTTTTCCATCTACCAGAAATCGATCNACGATTTGNAGACTTTCCGGAGCAACATAAATGAGTTTAAGCTCTTTATTCTCAATTTGCTTGAAAATAGCTTCACGTTGATCTTCGGTCTGGCTGCTGTTGAGGTAAGCGGCAGGAACACCATTGGCNTTCAANCCATCTACCTGGTCTTTCATGAGTGCTATNAGNGGGGAGATTACCAGCGTAATTTCANGTAATAAAATTGCGGGAAGCTGATAACAAATAGATTTCCCACCACCGGTAGGCATGATCACCAGGTTATCTTTTCCATCGAATACAGACTGTATGATCTTCTTCTGTAAGGGTCTAAACTTCTCATATCCAAAATACTCCTTCAGAGTATCCAGCAGCTTAACTTCATTCATGGNACAAAGGTAAAATTAAAGGCTCAGAACAACCAGNTNCAAGGTCAATTTTCAGCAGGAATAAATANTCNCTTAGCNAATGTGTNATCAANAGTATTGACAGATTATTCCTATTTTTATGAAAATTAAAAGTTTATATGGCGAAACGAAGAAAGCTGTTNCTAAGGCGTCCNAAACATACAAAGACGGTAAACCAGGTGCCTGGAACNATGACCTATGTAGGGCATAAAGAATCTTCAGAAACCAAACTGGAAGTGATTGATTATAATGCCGATCANTACGAAAGGTATACTTCCAATTCGCCANATGANGCNTTTAATTATGTAGANGAAAAAAGTGTNACCTGGTTNAATATTGACGGACTAAANAATATTNGNGAGATCGAAAAACTNGGNGATTACTATGAATTGCATCCCCTGGTNATGGAAGATATNGTAAATACCGGGCAGCGACCTAAAATTGAAGAATANCAGGATTATCTTTTCATAGTTGCGAAAATGCTTTACCACAAGGATGGTGAAATAGANAATGAGCATNTNAGNATGATCGTTGGTAAAAANTATGTCATNACCTTTCAGGAATCTGATGGTGATGTNTTTGATCCTATNCGTGAACGTNTGGAAACTTCNAAAGGAAGAATAAGAGGNAANGGAGCAGATTATNTNATGTTCGCGCTTCTGGATGCCATTATAGATAATTATTTNCTNGTAATNGANGATATGAGCGATCGTATCGAACTACTNGAAGAAAGNCTTTTNACNAACAGACCAAGTGATGATATNGTTTACGAGATCCAGGATCTTAAAAGAAATATTCTTCGAATTAGACGTGCTGTATTTCCTCTGCGNGANGTGATAAGCCGACTGGAAAAAATGGAGAGTGANATCATAGACCCACATACCGGAAATTATATTAGAGATCTNTACGATCATATAATTCAGATCTCAGAGAATATCGAAATCTATCGGGAAATGATNTGGGGTCTTATGGATATGTATATGACNACGATTAGTAACAAAATGAACGAGGTCATGAAAGTACTTACCATTATGGCGAGTATCTTTATTCCGCTTACCTTTATCGCTGGAATCTACGGAATGAATTTCGAGTATATTCCGGAGTTGCAATGGAAGTATAGTTACTTTGTGCTTTGGGGAGTAATGATCATCATATTCCTGTTAATGCTTTATTATTTTAAACGAAAAAAATGGCTTTAAAATTCACTAAGATCGTTAAGATTACTGCCTGCAGTGTATTTATTCTGATAAGTTCTAATACTTCAGCTCAATCTGAAGCTGATGCAGACAAGGAAATGAATAAGATGTATGTAGGAACTTATACAAAGAAAGAAGGCCATGTAGATGGTAAAGCTGAAGGGATCTACTTACTACATCAGGATCCAGATAATGGAAGTCTGACTAACTGCGGGACCCAGGCTAAGATCGTTAATCCTTCGTTCGTAAAGGCAGGAAGGCAGGGGAAGTTTCTTTTTGCGGTTAGTGAACTGGGACCGGGAGATGATAAGTCTGGATATATATATTCTTACCAAATCCAGGAGAATGGAAACCTTAAGGAAATTAGTAAACTTTCTACCGGAGGACATGCTCCCTGTCATATCGCCCTGGACAGATCTGGAAAGTTTGTATTTGTTAGTAATTATATGGGTGGAGTAGTAGCTACTTATAAAGTTATGTCTGATGGAGCCCTTGAAAAGGTCAATGAATTAAAACTTCCTGAAGCTGAAACCGCTCATGCACATACAGTTAAAATAAGCGGTGACAATAGAACTGCATATGTTGCAGATCTGGGTAATGACCGACTTTTAGTCTACAAATTTGATGTTGCGAGCGGAACACTTTCAAAACATGAAAATTTCAAGGTGCAACTTCCTGAAGGAGCTGGTCCAAGGCATTTAAGTTTGAGTAGAAATGGTAATTTCGTTTATAGCATGAATGAGCTGAATTCTACAGTGACCACTTATAAGGTCTTAAAGGGAGGCGCACTTGAAATTGTACAAACTCTTAGTACATTGCCAGAAAGTTATTTGGATAAGAATTCTGGAGCAGATATCCATATTGGTAAAGATGGAAAATATCTATATGCCAGTAATCGCGGTCATAACAGTATTGCTATATTTAGTATAGATCAGGTCAACGGAAAATTGAAGAATGTAGATTTTGTTCCGGTAGCNGGAAAGACACCACGAAATTTTGCCNTATCNCCTTTCGGAAAATACTTATATGCCGCCAGTCAGGATACTGGAAATATNACCACCTACACGATCAATCCTGAAAACGGAAAATTAAAGATTCAGGAACCTATTTTNGANATNAAAACTCCGGTATGTCTGGAGTTTCAGAAATAAAAAAAAGCAGCCATTTGGCTGCTTTTTTTCTATACGTCCTGTACAACAAAGAAACCATCGTTTCCCTGTGACTGGTATAGCGGCATGAAAATATAAGCATCCCATTCGCTATAAACTTTCTCNCCGTTCTGTTCNGCTAGTAGTTCGCCTTTTTCAATTTTCTGAAANTTCTCATANCCTTCNTTCATTTTGAAAGTATCTCCATCCTCCAAACCATGGCGGTGAATTATTTCGAAGGTTTTTTGATCTGGAGCATTCTTTTTACTGAACCTTTCNACACANTCGGGATAGGTNGAGATTTNAGAAAGATCTAATTTNTTNGCTTCCTTCAGAGCCAACCAGATCACCCCTTCNTGATTTTCTTCCGAAGTATCATCTGTATGNTGACCAGCTTCGAAAACAAAACCAGTCATTCCGGTTCGGCTTAAATAATGGTCGATGTCTCCNGTAATNATATCACTAAAACCTCTAATGATATAAGTCGGGAAATTATGGGCCCAATCATCATTATCGTTCACTTCCTGCACCGATACATACGGTAAACTTGCAGATGAGGTAGTATGGCAATCCAGAAAATACCTTTTCGTATGTTCTTTTTCAGAATATTCATTTAGTACCTCAATGATCTCGAACATTTCTTTTTGCTCATGAGTTTGAGGATCATTTTTCTGAATATTTTCTTCTGTCCAGGTTCTGTTGAGGTCTTCGTCTATATAACGTTTGTTCTCATTAAGTGCTTTCTGATTCCCGGAAACTCCAACAATTTTACCCTCAATCTCAGGTTTGGTTTTATTCAGTTGTTTAAAAACTTCCTTNAGNGCGAATACACCACTTGGTTCATTTCCNTGGATCCCAGCTGTTACGAATAATAACGGTCCCGGTTTTCCTGAAGAATATTCTCCTATGATCCTGTCTACATTCTCTTCTAGCTTCTCTTTCATAAAATTAATCCATTGTGGCCAGAGTCCTGTTGCTCAACTGACCTTTATACATATTCTTATACTCAACTTTTCTTTCGATCGCCTCGATGATATAATCTGTAAAAGGTGAAAGTCCGATATCCTTAAAATGCTCCATTCCACCAGGACTTAGTACATTGATCTCGATCAACTTATCCTTTACGATATCAAGTCCCACGAAAAATAATCCATCACGAATTAATTTAGGTGCTGTTAGATCAACGATACGTTGCATTTCCGGAGTTAGCTCACTACTATCTGCAGTAGCTCCAAGACTGAAATTACTACGGAATTCTCCTTCGCCTGCGACTCTTCTAATAATTGCTTTTTCGCCATCTCTTTCCATTATTTTACCATTTAGTAATAAGACACGCACATCACCATCTTTAACATCTGGTAAAAATTCCTGCGCNATTACGTATCCCTGAGAGCTTAAATGATCAATAATCTGGTTGGTNTTTTTCTCATGTTCATCTATAAGATACACATCCTGTCCTCCTGAGCCTTCCAGTGGTTTCAATACCATCTTTTTATTCTGTTTCTCCCAGAAGTCTAAAAGTTGATCCTTATCTCTCGTAATGATAGAGGCAGGTTTGATTTCCTGAGGTAACTCTTNGAAATACAACTTATCTATAAAGGCATGCGATAGGGCATAGGCATCATTTAGAACCAGAACATCCAGTTGCTGGATCATTCTACCAAATGCTACTCCAGCTTGCTCAGCCCATTGTCTGCCTTCTTCTTCGGTAGGATTGTTTCTAATAAAAAGGACATCCAGTATCGTGCAATCAATTTGCTTTTTTATAGCCTTGGGACCCTGCAAGGCTTCCAGAAATTTCTTAGTAGACTTGGTTTTGGTATCCTTTGGTGGTTGAGTAGAATTTATAGTGATAGGTTTATCATGATGGAAGTTAAAATCGCCAACACCCATTGCATAGACTTCATGACCTCTTTGATGAGCCATCTGCATTAGCGCGTTCGATGTACCATCTTTCTCTGTTGCGACATCATTTAATACAAAACATATTTTCATTTACATACCATTTGTGGAAGGCTTAAACCATTCCTGATTAATTTCAATTTTTCGAACATTTGTTCACTATGAAGAAACCGGGGTTTTATCCTTAGCGGTTCCAGAACTTTTCTGTCTGTTAATTCCCGGATTATATTTGTGTGCTTAATTCCGTATTTNCCGGCTAGCAGAATATCATAATCATCATTATTCTTAAGGTGTTCTTTCAGTAGAACAAGCCCCTTTAAATAAATAATGTCTTTAATAAATCCCCCGCCCTGCATGATTCGGGAAGTAATATTGAAGGCTCTTTCCGCAGAAAAGCCGTAATCCATTTTTAATAGTCTGAATATTTCCTGGAAATTCGCACCATCTATAACTGCCTGTCCTGCCAGCACTCTTCCGGCAAGGATTCTAAGTCTGTTAGCCGTAAGACCATCTACCATAAATTCAGACATTACTGCCAGACCTTCCTGCAGTGGATCATAATCTGCAAGACCAATACTTAATTGCTTAAGCGGTTGTCTGCTTCCATTGTAATGTGTGAGAATATGTGTTCCAACTTCGTGCTGGATGAGTGCCTCCGCCTCGATACGGCTCATTTCTTAATCTGCTGGAATGTATAATTCTCCATGCGAAACCATCATTACGTTGACATCTTTCCGAATATGCACCTTGCAGTTAAAGTTTTCATCCTGTTGTTTAAAATAATCGAACTCCTTACGGGCAAGGCTACTAAATGCTTTAGCGTCAAGAATATCATTCGATTCGCTATAAGTTTCTTCCGGTACTTCGTTAAGTATGTTCTGAGCCTCTTCACATAATTGTCGATCCACACCTTTATAGAGCCGGATGCTATCGTACATAAAGTTGCTTGACCCTCGTTCACCCAGCATGGTGATTTGCATATCCAGTTCTTCACGCTTTTCGCGGAATAAATAGGACATTGCAGGATCGTCAATGTCTTCGATCTTTAGATTGTACAGTCTACGCTTTAAAATATCGGGATCAACCGGCAGCAGGCGATAATGATAGTCCAGAACATTCTGATATTTGCTTTCAAAGAACTCTTTCTTGATCTCGTGGATATTTGCAGGTGAAACTAGCCAGAGGAATTGATATGATTTTTCGATATCTGCCAATTGCTTATCAATATCGAATACCACCTGCTTTAGATATTTCCTTCCCAGAGCGTTAAAGCTGGCTACGCCGCCCGTAGTTTGTACCCTGATAAAATCAAAGAAGGACCTGTGCATGGCCTTGATCAGGAAGTCTTTAAAATTTCTAAAAAAGACAGGATATAATTTATTATTCTCATTTCGATATATGGGCGGAATTTCAAGGCTAACGAGAACAGCTCCACAATTCTTGGCTTCCTCAATAGTCATAAGATCTTCGGAATCTTCCGCATGCCTGTGTATAGTATCTACAATCTCTGTATCCAGATACAGGCCAGCAAATACTTCATTTATGGTTAATAGATCCTTCTGAAGGGTTTCTAAACTGGTAGGAAGCTTTTCAGCAGGACCTTTAATACGTAATTTCTGAGAGTCTTCGGCTCCCGCATAGATCTCGAATAACAAGTATGATTTCATTTCTACTGAAAGCAAATTGGAAATAGCGATCAGTAATTTTTGATAACCGGCAAAATCTGAATTTCCGAAAACCATATAAGAAGATTCACTGGTAATAAACCTTTTGGTGCCTTTATCATTTGACTTTTTACGGTAGATGACCAGGTAGGGTAATTCTTTTTCAATATGCAAAATCCCCATGCCGGGAAGCATACAGCTTATCTCCTTATTTTCTTTAAGAATTGTTAAGATTTGTTGAATGGAATTTTCAGATAGATCAGGTATTTCCTGCATAATTTGAAAACTTATATTTTAATCTTCCATAAACGCCATGTTTAGAGAGGATTTGGTTGGTTTTATAACATTTAACTTACTCCAATTTAGGAAGAATTAACCGTTCAAATCCTGTCTGGGATCTTTTGACAAATTTTTATGACAGGCTTAATATAATTTAGGAAATGGAGAGCAGACTATAGAAAACAAAAAAGCCTTCCGTGAGGAAGGCTTTTCGTGATGGCACCAGGATTCGAACCTGGGACCGCCTGCTTAGAAGGCAGGTGCTCTATCCAGCTGAGCTATGCCACCGATTTGCGGTTGCAAATATAAACCACTTTATAAATTAAACAATGCTTTTTTTGGGAAAAGTTCAGGTAAGTTTAAAAAAATAAAAACTCCCAATCGGAAGTTTTTGATTTTCAGTGTAGATACGGTTTTAGAAGTTTAGCTTTCTCTGATCAATTTTTTTTCCAGACCAACGGCAGCAACTACTAATTGGTGCAGTAAACTTGGATTTTCATCCATTTTTTCAAAAACCTGTATATATAAATGATTGAATCTTCTTATTAATTCAAGTGTTTGAAGTGAAACACTAAAAAAGTTTCCCGATTCGCGAAGCTCTTCGATAGAATCTTTTACAGATTCAATATGAGATATTTCTTCCTCGGTACTCTGGATGTAATGTTCTTGCTGTAGCATACCACTAGTTATTTGGTTAGCCAAGGCAGGTGTATTCTAATAGATTGGGTGTTCAAATATAATTTGATATTTTAATTTATCCCTGAGCCACAGCCACTTTTAGTTGAAGTATGAGAAAAAATCGGTAAGAGGTATAATATTCCTTAATTCGAATATTATTTTACATTTGTGTTATCGGCCAGAAAAATTCCTTAACATCACTCAAACTATCATTTTCCATTGCACTGCAACTCATATAATTTCATAAAATCGCGATATACAGAAGTATGAACGATTGGATAATTTACCTACTGGGATTTATTGCTCAACTACTTTTTTCAGGGAGAATGATTGCACAATGGTTGCTTTCAGAAAAGAATAAACGAGTGGTTACACCTCAATTCTTCTGGCATATTAGCTTGCTAGCATCTTTCTTATTATTCATATATGGATACCTGAGGGACGATTTTGCCATTATGCTGGGTCAGACGCTTACCTATTTCATATACATCAGGAATTTACAGTTACAGGGAGACTGGAATAAGGTAAATAGGTTTGTAAGAGTTTTTCTCTGGATTTTTCCCTTGTTCGTGGTGATCTATGGGTTTAATAACAATCAGTATGACGCTGCAGCTTTATTTAGAAATGTGGATATTCCAATGTGGTTATTGATCGTGGGAACTGCAGGACAACTTATATTCACCCTTAGGTTTATCTATCAATGGGCTTATTCTGAAAGAAGAAAATCTTCATCCTTACCACTTGGCTTCTGGATTCTGAGTTTGCTTGGATCATCTTTGATCATCTACTATGCGATCCTTAGAGAAGACCCTGTGTTACTAGCAGGTCATAGTTTTGGTGTTATTATGTATCTTCGAAATATCTATATTCAGAAGAATGAAGTTAAAGGATAATTACTTTCTGCTTTTACTGATTGTTTGCTTCGCGATATTTTTTGTGAATCTCGATGCCATTTTTGTAAATATCATGGAAGCAAGAAATTTTGCCACGGCTCGGGAAATGATCAATCTTGATCACTGGATCTTCACGACCCTGAATAATGAACCACGCTATGAGAAACCGCCTTTACCAACGTGGTTAACTGCTATATCCATGATGCTCTTTGGAATGAAAAACCTGATCGCCGCAAGATTACCAGCCGCTGTCATGGGAAGCATCGTAAGTATCTTTTTGTATAAACTAGGCTTCAAATTTACTAATAATAGCAAGTACGCATTCATTAGCGGACTTATAGGCGCTACCAGTTTTTATATACTCTTTTCAGGTCGGGATGGCCAATGGGATATTCACACTCATGGCTGGATGATCATGGCGATTTATTTTTTGTTCCAGATCTTTCAGGATTCAGGAAATACCATGAAAAATGCTGTTTTAAGCGGAATCTTTATTGGATGTTCTTTTCTAAGTAAAGGTCCGGTATCGATGTATGCGCTTCTTTTACCATTTTTGATCTCTTTTGGCTTCGTATTTTGCTATAAAAGTTTAAAACATTACTGGAAGCCAGTATTGCTAACAGTTAGTATCGCACTGCTAATTAGTGCTTCCTGGACGATCTATGTATATCTTCTGGATACCAGCGCGGTGTCTAAGATTACTGAAAAAGAAACAGGTCGGTGGTTAGATTATAACGTAAGACCATTTTATTATTATTGGAGTTTTGTGATCCAAAGTGGTATCTGGACCATTCCGAGTTTCGTGGCACTTTTATATCCATACCTTAAGAATAAAGTTTTTGATAAGAAAGCTTATACGTTTACCCTTATCTGGACTCTTTGCGCAGTAGTCCTTCTATCCATCATACCCGAGAAGAAGTCCAGGTATTTACTTCCCGTGATGCTTCCAATGGCATTGAATACAGCATTCTATATAGAGTATTTATTCCGAAGGTTCGATATGATTCCGAAGAAAGAATCCTGGATCGTATATTTCAATTTTGGACTGATTGCGTTGATCGGACTCTTATTTCCACTGGCAGGATACCTATATTTTGGTGAGCAGATTCAGAATTTCCTAGGCTGGTATATTACGATCTCTGTGATACTGTTCACAATTGGGGTCTTGATTATTTGGTATTTAAAGAATAGAAAGATCAAACCAGTTTTTTATCTTACGGTATGGTTTATTATTAGCGTAATATTCTTTGGTTTACCTATAGCTTCTAAAATTGAAAAGAACCCAGCATATCAAAGTATTTCCATTGTCGATGTTTACAGGGAGCGAATGGACGTTAAAGTATATGAGTTTCGGGGTTTTACTCCGGAAATGATTTGGGAATATGGCCAGCCAATAGAAATTCTGTATGATGGTGAAAATTATAAAAGACCTGAAGAATCTCACTTTTTGCTGTTGGCTACGGAAGAAGAAAAAGAAGAAGTGATCGAAACTTTTGAAGGTTATACTATTGAAAAAATTGAAGAGATCAATATGAATCCTGTTGGTAATAAACACAAGGAACGGTTATACAGAGATCTTTACAAAATTGACAAATTTTAAAAAAATTCAGGCATGGTTGATTATCCAATTAAATTCAGACCAATACTTCAGGAAAAAATATGGGGCGGGAACAAGCTTCGTGATATTCTCAATAAAAACACCAATAAGAAGAATGTAGGTGAAAGCTGGGAGATTTCCGGGGTAAAAGACTTTATATCTGAAGTTAGTAATGGTTCAGAAGAAGGAAAAAAACTAACAGATCTTATTAAGGAGTATAAAGCAGAATTAATGGGGAAGGAGATATATAAAAGATTCGGAGATGATTTTCCGCTGCTTATCAAGTTTATTGATGCTAAGACAGATCTTTCTGTTCAACTACATCCTAATGATGCATTGGCTAAGCAAAGACATGATTCATTTGGGAAAACCGAAATGTGGTATGTGATGCAGGCCGATGAAGGTTCTAAATTGAATATTGGTTTTAATAAGAATACCAATAAAGAAGAATATGTAAATCATCTCGAAAACAAGAAAATTCTCGATATTCTCAATTTCGAAGAAGTAGATAAAGGAGATTCAGTTTTCATAAATACCGGGAAGGTTCATGCGATAGGAGGAGGGATCTTACTTGCTGAGATTCAGCAAACTTCAGATATCACCTATAGAATATATGATTGGGATCGTGTAGATAAAGAGGGGAATAGCCGTGAACTACACACAGAACTTGCGCTGGATGCTATAGACTTTGAGAAGAAAGATGATTATAAGCTGGAATATGAGCATGTAGAAAATCAATCTTCAGAAATAGCCAGCTGTGAATACTTCACTACGAACTATCTTCCGGTGAAAGGTAAACTNACAAAGAACCTTTCAAATCTGGATTCTTTTGTTATNTATATGTGTGTTTCCGGCGAAGCTAAAATTACAATCGGTTCTAATTCCGAAGAGCTTAAAGCTGGAGAATCGGTTTTAATCCCAGCCAACACAAATGAAGTGGAGATTTCCGCAGAAAGCGCAGAACTTCTGGAGGTCTATATCAAATAGATTCCAGAAGTTCTGAAAATATCAAAAATTGAGAATATTGTCTATTTCCTTAAGTTCTTCTGTACTAAAATGAATNTTCCTGATNGCTTTCAGGTTGTCCTCTAACTGNGACTTTCTACTAACACCAACTAANACAGACGTTACNCTTTCNTCNTTNANNAGCCATGCTACNGCCATTTGCGCAAGACTTTGTTCACGTTTTNNAGCTAACTCGTTCAGCTGCTGAATTTGTGANACAACTTCNTCTGTAATTTGTGATTTATCCAGATAACTACCTTCTNTAGCAGCTCTTGAATTCTTCGGAATCCCATTAAGATATTTGCCAGTTAAAATACCTTGTTCAAGAGGAGAAAAAACGATACTGCCAAGTCCGTTTTGTTCCAGNGTATCCATTAATCCATTTTCAACCCAGCGATCGATCATATTGTAACGGGGCTGATGAATTATAAATGGCGTTTTAAGCTCCTTCAGAATCTTGGCGGCTTTGGCCGTGTCTTCAGCATTATATTGAGAAATACCAACATACAAAGCTTTTCCATCTCTTACNATTTGGTCCAGAGCACNCATGGTTTCTTCCAAAGGGGTTTCCGGGTCTGGCCTGTGATGATAAAAGATATCTACATAATCAAGACCCATTCTTTGCAGGGATTGATCTAAACTCGCGATCANGTACTTTCTGGAACCAAAATTTCCATATGGTCCGGGCCACATATCCCATCCAGCTTTGGAAGAAATGATTAGCTCATCTCTGTATTGCTTAAAATCCTGTTTAAAGAACTTTCCAAAGTTACTTTCGGCAGAACCGTACGGCGGGCCGTAATTGTTAGCCAGGTCAAAATGCGTAATTCCATTATCAAATGCGGTATGAAGTATTTCCCGCGCATTGTCCTGATCATCATTATCTCCGAAATTATGCCAGAGACCTAANGAAAGTAAAGGCAACTTTAAACCACTTTNACCACATCTTCTATACTCCATAATATCATATCGGGAGTCTGCTGCTTTATAATTACTCATATTATGATTTTCCCGGCAATTTAGAGATTTACCGGGCAATGCTAAACATTATGGAGCTAATTAATTTCTGGCGAAAGATAGATATCCGGAATTGCCCTCAGCATTTTCCTCCAGCTTTAAGTTTATCTCAGCACTATTAGCAGAGATGACATCATAAGCATTGGTAAGATCTCCCAGTTTTCCATTAGGGGTGAAAAAGATCATAAAATCGAGATCATTGGAGGGATCAAATTCGGTTCCGTTATCATTGGAGACTCTCCAGGTTCCATTAAAAGATCCCAGGTTAGAATCTGCAATCAGTTCATTCGAACTTTGAAAAATAAATGTATAATTTTTAAGATCATCGGTCTTATTCTGACCGTTTTCAGTAAAACTGGTGATTCGCCATTCAGAATTCAGTAAAATCTCATTTAGAGCGATCATTTCTGTTTCTACCAATTCCATATCATCATTGTCTGTGTCGCAGGATACGATAAAAAACATAGCGAAAATTAATAACAAACAGTTCAATCTTTTCATAGGGTGGGGATTTTTTTGTTCGGTTTAAACGTAAAGTTATAAAGAGAAATAGAATAAATTAAGATATATTTAAGAATTAACATTTNTAGTCAATTANTACATNTTCAGCTGNATAGCCNTCAAATTTTTTAAGGANGTCAAAAATTTTAGGATTTCAGTTATAATATTAAGATACCGGATTTGCTTCAATGTTTAGTCTAATTCGTACGCATAGCTAATCTTAACAANGCNTTAGGCTAAAGCATACGCATTGTACCCTAATTTTGCTGTTTAGTTTTCGAATCAGTTAAAGCAAATTTATTAAGGACNATGAACCTGGTTAATATTTCCAAAGANGAGAATTGTTATAANATNAAANGTGTCAAATACGTAAAGGTNTTTGGAGCNACTTTGTATAGTTATGACAAANTATTTGTGAAAGAAACAGAATCAGCTCAATGGATAAATCAGAATACNAAAAAGAAAGCNACACAAGCTGAATCTTTCAAATTAAATAAATGGTTGAAAGACCATCGAAAATTTATCGAAAAAGGCTGATTTCNTAATTTTAATGACGAAGGCGTAAGTCTTGAAGCTGAATTAAGCTAAAATTAGCCTAAAGTTTGAGGTATTGTTTAGTCAGACGTTCAATTTCCGATAACTTTAAAATTGATTAACCAATCAAATTAATTAAAATGAGTAGTAAGAAAAAGAATTTTGCGCGGTTTGGAATGGCTGCGAAAGGTGCAGTTTATTGCCTAATCGGAGTGTTAACAGCAATGGCTGCGTTTGGTCAGGGCGGACAAAAATCGGGAAGTAAGGGTGCANTGCAATANTTAGCACAACAGTCATACGGGCAGGTTTTACTTGTAGTTATGGGAATCGGACTTCTTGGATATGTATTNTGGAGAATGTACCAGGTATTTTATAACCCAGGAGAGTTTGAAGACAATCTAAAAGGTTATGGAAAGCGGATAGGATATTTTATTAGCGGACTCATCTATGGTGGTTTGGCTTATTACTCTTTCAAATTGGCTTTCGGTAGTAGTAGTTCAGGTGGTTCTGGCGGAATGATGGGTGGAATCATGTCTGGTTCTAACGGAGATACGATCGCTATCATTATTGGTATAGGTATGGCNATAAANGCTATCTATGACTTGTATCGGGCNTACTCTGGAAAATTCCGAGAGGAAGTGGAAGAAGCAGGAATGGATCAAAAAGANCAGAAGTTGCTTATTAATGCCGGTAAATTTGGACATACCGCCAGAGGACTAGTTTTAGGTCTTATGGCTTATTTAACATTAAAGTCCGGACTTTCCAGTGGTAGCAATGTTAAAACTCAAACCGATGCATTTAGTTATATTCAGGCAGAATTTGGTTCGGTTGCATTAGGTATAGTTGCCATAGGTCTGGTAGGTTATGGAGTTTATATGCTAATAAAAGCAAAATATCCTTCTATTACTGTAGCCAGTCTTAGATAGAAGCAATATTAGATATAAAAGAAGCCTGCTAATTTAGCGGGCTTTTTTTATGAGTGATTTTATCTGATACCTTACTGATCTCGATTGATTACTCAATAAAACACCGTCCTTTCAGGTCAATCATAAGANAATAGTTGTNAAGNGATCTACAAATGGNTTATGCCGGATGATGCTTAAAGCGCCTGNCAATAAACATTTATGCAATACCTAAAAATTTAAGATGTTTGATCTCNTGATACCTCANGCAAGCTTTAANACANTCCTTTAGTTCATNGATAGGTNTTTCCTGATCTAAATTAAGAATAATAGCTCTGTTTCCTTCAAATCTCAATTTTGGTTCGTATAATAATCGAAAAGTTTCAATCAACCTGCTGGAGCATGGAAAGTAGAGTGCGTATTGTTCGGGATTTTTTGATTTCCAGTCTATTCTTAGCGTACTTCCAATATTACTCCTGAAAGCGGGTTCGCTCCACTTTAAATTAAGATCTAGCTTGACAACACCTTGANTTTCCTGAGCAGTTTGAATGATCAGTTCACGTAAGTATAAGAGTCTCTTTTTGGGCAATTGAGGATAAACTTTAAAAGCAGCTTCGAATTCGNGAGAAGTTTGAATCTTTATTGTTTTCGNTTNCACNTCAGAATANCTNAGGAATGATAAGCTTCTAAATTAACTAATTTATATATCAGACCTACTGAANATAAATTAGTTAACCAGTATTTACTGAAATTTTCAATTCCTAAGATTANANNATNTTGTTNTGANNNANTGNTTGGATNATACCAGAAGNGNAATTNGTTNATNNATGCNTNTAAGNTANAATGATCTANCAGNTNCNGAATANAACGAGCCNGGAANANGCANNGAANAAACCNNAAATGAAAAAAGCCTGTCAATCATAAGATTAACAGGCTTTAGTCGGGGTGGCAGGATTCGAACCTGCGGCCTCCTGCTCCCAAAGCAGGCGCGATAACCGGGCTACGCTACACCCCGAAAGGTCAATTGTGTTTTTAGTCTTTTCCGTTCCAAACTATCTTAAAAGATATCCGGGAAGCGGAGGAAATTTATTCCAATTTTCCGGTCGAAAAGAGAATAAAAGAACCACAGACTAAAAATCTAGCGGAGAGTATGAGATTCGAACTCATGCGACAATTGCTCGTCGACAGTTTAGCAAACTGCTCCATTAACCACTCTGGCAACTCTCCANTTATTTAAGAACTTCGCAAGTAATTTTGCGGTTGCAAATCTAAGTTTTACTTACGTACCAACCAAACCTTTTTTATTTTTTTGAAAGAAAATTTAAGCTAAAATTGAGCTGCTTCCCTTAAACTACTTGACTTCAATTAAATAGCCGAAATAATTTTATTGAAACTTTTCTGAATATAAAAAGTTGTGCAAATTTTTGATAGCCTTCTCATGATTTCGAACAAAAGGATTCTTATTATCCCAAACATATCCTGCAAGTACAGAACAAATTTGCATTTTAATGTTTTCACTCGCATTATCAGTAAAAAATATATCCTGTAATCTTCCTGTATACCATTCTTTTACATAGGTGGCGAAAACATTAATAGCCTTTTGTATATGCTCAGTATACTCTTTATCCCAGTTTATAATTTCTCCAGACAATTGCCTTGCCACTAGTTTTGCACTTAATAATCCGCTTTCTGTCGCAAATGCAACCCCGGAAGAAAATACTGGATCGAGAAATTCAGCTGAATTTCCAGCCAGCGCAAAACCATCCCCATGTAAAAGCTGAACATTCTTGGATATACCAGATAGTTTTACAGGCTNAAACAAGTATTCCTGCTTTGAGAACCGATNTTTGTAAAAATCGCACTGACCCAGCATTTGCTTAAACATTTCACTTCTTGNTCCTGAGAATGTATTGAACCAGTCGTTTTCTCCTACAAAGCCTAAACTTGTATTCCCATTAGAAAAAGGAATATACCAGAACCAGGNACCCCTAGTAATGATCTNAAAGGTAATTTGAGTTCCTTCCTTACCTGGAGGTCGGTTATCTTCCTTTATGTGAGTGAATATGGAGGAATGATCATAAATTTTTGCGGGAGCTTCCAGTTNAAGCAGTCCGGCTAGGACTCGTCNATTTCCACTGGCATCAATTATAAATCTGGAAGTAATGTTGCTTAGAACGGCGTTCGGNTCTTTANATTCTATAGTCCATAGCTTGTTTTCCCATTTCGCAGAAACCACTTCAGCTCCAAAATNGATCTTCACGCCCCTTTTCTGAATGCTTTCTGNAAGTTTCAGGTCGAAATCGGCTCTGGGTACCTGCCAGGTCCAGTCCCAGCCTTCCCCGAACTTTTTACTAAAATCGAATTCAGCGATTTTCCCATTTTTAACGAAACGGGCGCCTGTCTTTTTCTGGTAATTTTGTTCCTGCAGGTCTTCGAGTAATCCGGCTTCAGAAAAATTATCCATACAGCGGGGGATCAAACTTTCCCCAATGGTAAACCTTGGAAAAAACTGCTTTTCCAGCACCAATACAGATACACCGGTTTTCTCCAGGTAACCTGCTGCAACCATACCAGCCGGTCCCGCACCAATAATTACAACGTCATATTCTTTTTNATCCATAATCTGTCAATACAAAGCTAATGGAAAATATGCTTCAGTAGAATTCACCAAAATAAAAAGCTCTGCCAGTTACGGCAGAGCTTTCGTGAGATATAAGCAATCGATCATGCCAATTGGCAGATCTATTGGACTAATGTATCCTATTGAAATTAATTTTAATAGCTGATTCTTCAATGCTAACTGTTTAATAACTTCAGCAATAATTTGATAAAATTCTGGAGAGGTTAAGTTCATAATTATGAAATTATCAATACTTCTAATTTATCCCGCGATTGATACCATATGCAGCTTTCCCACTAAAAATATTACATTTGTCCAGAGCACAATCTATATATAATCCTGAAATCAAGCAGCTACTTATGATCAACCTGGAGAAGGAACTTACACTCTCAGAATTTCAACAAGTTGTTTTTCAAAGAATAAGGGTAGAATTAGGTGCTGAAGCCAGAGACAGGATTATTCAAAGTCATCAATTTCTTGAGAAATTTTCGCGAAATAAGATCATTTATGGAGTAAATACAGGGTTTGGACCTATGGCTCAATACCGGGTTGCGGAAGAAGATTCTGTCAATCTCCAGTTGAATCTTATAAGAAGTCATGCTACAGGAGCAGGTGCTNTACTTTCTGAAGTTGACGTGCGGGCATTGATGTTAGCCAGGCTTAATACTCTAAGCTTAGGTAAATCTGGAATCGATATCTCTGTTGCTGAAGTTCTAATTCAATTGATCAATTTAGAAATNACACCTTTGATCTTTGAACATGGTGGAGTGGGAGCTTCAGGCGATCTCGTACAATTAGCACATCTCGCACTGGTTCTTATTGGAGAAGGTGAAGTTTTCTACGAAGGTAAACGTAGAAATACTAAAGAGATCTTCAGAGAAAAGAATATTCAGCCAGCCAAAATTACGATTAGAGAAGGGCTGGCGATCATGAATGGAACTTCTGCAATGACTGGGCTTGGCCTGGTCAATATTGTTTACGCAAAACAATTGCTGGACTGGTCGGTTTTTTGCTCTTCTGTGATCAACGAAATTGTAGAAGCTTATGATGACCATCTTTCCGAAGAATTAAATCAGGCAAAACTTCATAAGGGTCAGCAGCAAATTGCCGAGCTTATGCGAAATCACTTAAAGGACTCCGGCCTCACAAGATCCCGAAAGGAAGAACTTTACAATACCGATCATGCAAAAACGGAGTTGTTCAAAGAAAAAGTTCAGGAATACTATAGTTTAAGATGCGTTCCACAAGTTCTTGGCCCTGTAATGGATACTCTTTCACATAGTACTAAAATTTTACTGGAAGAGGTGAATTCTGCCAATGATAATCCAATTATCGACGTAAAGACCGAGCAGGTTTACCACGGTGGTAATTTCCATGGTGATTATATTTCTCTGGAAATGGATAAACTTAGGCTGGTAATGACCAAAACATCCATGCTTGCTGAAAGGCAGATCAACTATTTACTGAATCCAAAACTAAATGACATTTTACCGGCTTTTGTCAATGGATCGAAATTAGGTTTGAACTTTGGAATGCAGGGTGCACAGTTTCCAGCGGTTTCGACTACTGCTGAAAATCAAATGCTTTCTAATTCCATGTACGTTCATAGTATACCTAACAACAATGATAATCAGGATATTGTAAGTATGGGAGCAAATTCAGCAATGATGACCCGTAAGGTGATCAACAATTGCTACGAGGTTTTAGCTACTGAAATGGCTACGATCCTTCAGGCGCTTTATATACTTCAATATGATGATCGTTTATCTTCAGCGACTACCTTGAAAATTAAGGATCTTAAAANGATTTTTCCGCAGATAAAAGAAGACAGAGTNCTATATAAAGACATTCAGAATTTAAAGTTATATCTCAAAACTCATCAGGCTTATGACTAAGAAAAGATTTGCTTTGGTAACCGGCGGTTCTCGCGGAATTGGAAAAGCGATTTGTCTGGCGCTGGCCAAAGATCATAAACTCAATATTCTATTGAATTACAGGTCTAATGAGGAGGCGGCTCAGGCGGTCAAACAGGAAATTGAATCATTCAACGTTTCCTGTGAACTTCTAAAATTTGATGTTGCAAATCCTTCGGAAGTTGCAGAGAAGATGAGTACGTGGAAATCTGAGAATAAGGATTCCAGTATTGATGTTCTGGTGAACAATGCTGGAATTAGCGATGACGGACTTTTTATTTTTATGTCTGAGAATAGCTGGAATTCGGTTTTAGATACTAGTTTGCAGGGATTTTATCATGTGACCCAG
>FUFK010040574.1_pt1 | contig 19288 bp, 31 predicted proteins | sample 1021851 | NCBI WGS metagenome assembly FUFK01 (sample SAMEA51879418, study PRJEB19060) | metagenome
GCATTTCACCCTCAGCGTGCTATAATATTAGTATACAGACAGAGGACACCTTGCCTAACAAACACCTTGAACACCTTGAGGATCTGATCTTTTCTGGTCGTAAGGAAGCGTTGGATGCAGCGTGGTCTGCACTTAACAAACCAGAACTGAGTGTTAAGTGGGATGGTGCTCCTGCTATCGTCTTCGGCACAAACCCTGCAAATGGCAAATTCTTCGTTGGAACCAAATCCGTTTTTAACAAACACAAGATCAAGATCTGTTATGATCAAACAGATATTGACGAACTTTACTCTGGCAACCTTGCGGACATTCTGCGCTTATGTCTTTGGAAGCTTCCTCGTATCAGTGGAATTGTCCAGGCTGANTNNATNGGNGTCGGAGGGGGCAGTGTTTATCGCCCTAATNNTTTGGAGTATCGTCTTCCCTCTCCGATCCTTAGCGATATTATCCTTGCTCCACATACTTCTTATACCGAAGTTTCTCCAAATGCTGTTGGCAGCATTCGCCACGATCTACCTTCTACATTATCTAATTGTTACTTTATAGGTAAGAAAGAGGCAGATGCATCTGTTGCTAAGACTCCTTTCTTCAACTGGGTCAAGTTTCTCAGCAGGTTGCCTAGATGTAAAGTGCCTAGCGAGAAGGTACGTCCACATATTCAGAAGCATATCAACAGGTTTTTCCGTTGTGATTTACCAATTCCTTCAGCAGAATTTTTGTATACTACTTTACCTGATAAATATAAGTATGAAGTTAATGTTACCACATTCAAAGTGTGGCATATGTTGTTTCAATTGAAGCAGAGTTTATTGAAAAACATCGTTGTTGATGGAACTGTGAAATGCTACATAGATGGACAACCTTCAGAACATGAGGGTTTTGTAACTGTTTCAGATTCTCCCTACAAAATTGTAGATAGATTGACTTTTAGTAAAGCGAACTTCAACCTTAGTAAAAATTGGACGAATGAAAAAATTTAATGCTTTTCTAATAGAAGCACAGAGATCGTTTGCTGCTAAAGCAGCGGAAAAATTAAATCTTAAACATGTAGGTTACGGTAAATACGCAGACCCATCTGGGAATGTGACTCACATGTCTAAGGATGGTAAGCTTGTAAAAATTACAGCAAAAGATGCAGCGAGGACACAACAGAATGGAGGAGAAGAAACGGAAGGTGGCGAAGGTCAGGTCGATCAAGGCGCAATATCTATTACATTTGGAAGATTTAATCCACCGACTATTGGGCACGAGAAACTTCTTAAGAAAGTAGCACAAGAAGCAAAGTCTGGTGGAGGAGAGTATAGAATATATCCTTCAAGAACTGAAGATCCTAAGAAGAATCCTCTTGATTCTGGAACTAAGATCAGGTTTATGAGACAAGCATATCCAGACCATGCAAATGCGATCATTGATAATGAGGACATGAGAACTATCTTTGATGTTCTTACTGCTCTTGACAATGATGGGTATAGTTCAGTTAATATTGTAGTGGGTGGTGATAGAGTAAGTGAATTTAATTCATTAGCAACGAAGTATAACGGTGACTTATATACATTTGATGAGATTAAAGTAACATCAGCAGGAGGTAGAGACCCTGACTCTGAAGGTGTAGAGGGTATGTCAGCATCTAAGATGAGAAAGGCAGCGATGGAAGGTGATCAAGATTCTTTCAATAAAGGTATACCTAAAGCGATGTCTAAGAAAGATAAAGAAGCGATGTATCTAACACTCAGACAATCAATGAATGTGCAGGAATCATTTGATGACTTCGCTGAAGCATCATATCATCTTTATGAGATCGCTCCTAAGTTAGATCCTCAAGGTTTAAGGGAAGCATACTATGATACTGGAATGTTTGAAGTAGGTACGTTTGTTGAAAATATCAACACAGGTATTGCAGGTAAGGTTGTTAGTCGTGGTAGTAACTACATCATTTACATTGATGAGCATGATAATATCTTCCGCTCATGGTTGAAAGACCTTGTTGAGACTAAGAATTCTGTTTATGGATTCGAGTTTACACCTGCAGGTGAGATAGGAACCAACGAATTAGCTGCATATTATCGTAGAATGACGCCTGGCGAGTTCCTAAAGAAGATAAATAAAAAAGTAAAGGTTACTAAGTAAGATGGATTTAAAGAACTTACCTGACATGAGTGCTGCATACCAAGAGGTGCAGGAAAAAGCAAAGAAACTAGATCCCGTTGGAAAAGAAGACGGTGATGTAGATAATGACGGTGATAAAGATTCATCTGATAAGTATCTTATGAAGCGTCGTAAGGCAATTGCCAAAGCAATGAAGAACGAACATCATCAAAAAGATGAGAATGGTAAAGTCATCGAGCATGATGTTGAAGAGGAAGAAGTAAAAGAAGCATACACAGTAACGAATGCTGACAAGAAAGGTAACACCAAAGCATATCAGAACTTTAAAGCAGGTATGAAGGGTAAAGATGGTAAACCTTTATACAAAGCAGCAGATCACATGAAAGAGAATCAAGAGATTCATCCTGATGACAACGTTTTATCACCAGAAGAACTAGAGAAAGTAGCAGAACTCTCTAGACAGTGGGATGCTAAGATGGAAGAAGGTTATGGTATGATGAAAGGGTATTCTAAAGGTGGAGAGGTAAAGGCACCAAGAATGCAGAAAGGTGCTATGGCATATGATGGTCCTAACAAGGCAGCAAGTGAAGCAAAGGATAGAATCCTTGCTAAAACTAAGGCAAAACGCGAAGCAATGAAAAAGTAATGTTATCTTTCAAACACCTATCTGAAAAGAAAACTAAAATTAAACTAAATCCTAAGAAGGAGGATGTCATGGAGGGAGATAAAACTCTCAACCATGGCGAAGATTGCGGGTGCATGAAATGCGACAAAAAACGTCGCAAGGATGAACTTGGCGATGAAAAATCAGTATCTACCGAACAAAAAATTTATGACAGTAACGAAGAAGTCTCAGAAGAAAGCACAGAAAGCAATGCTCAAAGCGATAACTCTGAAACGAACTTGTTAACCTTCAATCAATTTCATGAAGGATCATCTTATGGATTATATAAAGGATCAGGTAAACCATCAGGTCCTATGGCTGCCTTTGCCAAACCAACTAAACCTAACCCTAAAGCAAAAAAACAGAGAGTGAAGAATGTAGGTGTAGGTGAAGAGACTAAGTATGAAGTCATGAGTAAAGAAAAGTATAAGAATACTCATAAAGACTTCAAGGGTGGCACTAAGAAAGAACCTAGGGTATCAGTTTACGATCCCGAAAAGAAAGCAACAGTATCAAGATTGGTTAAATTCTCTGAAGCAAAGTATGAGAGAGGTGCGTCAAACTATGGTAAGATGTCTATCAGAAATAAAAGAGCAGTAGGTTACGGTGGTAACGCTGCACCTCCAGAGGAGAGAAGGAAGGCACATGATGAGAGAATGAAGAAGCATAAAGCATCTCAAATGAAAGAAGAAAAGCATAGAGATGCTGCACTTGATGCTGTAAAGAAATCAATCATTGCCCAGTATGGTAAAGGTGCTATCATGAGAAAGGGTAGCAATCAACAGAAGAAAGTCAGAGGTGCTAAGTCTACTGCAGGAACTGGTAAGTATAAGAAGATGGCAGATCAGAAAAAGCAAACTGCTGCAGACGCTAAGAAGCGTGGGTTTAAGTCTGTTCAGAACTACACTGATACTATGGCACGTTATGGTGGTAAAGATAATTACGACAAGGGTAGAGGATTAGGGTCATGAGCACACCTCTTGACCTATCTCATTGTCCCGATGGTCAGTATTATTGCTTTGATGATAGAAAATGCAAACCAATACCCAAAGGTATGTCAGTAGGAAAGAATGGTATGTTGGTCAAAGAAACGACAGAGTTAAAGAACGAAATAATTGCGAAGGCACAGAAAAAACATACTATGGCAAAGTCAAAAAAATTCAAGGATGTCATGGCAAAAGGAAAAGAAGCAAAAGATAAGTTATATAAGACTACTAGAGAAAAAGGCGTACGTTTCTATGACAAGAAAGGTTCTGGTTACATGAAGGACGGTAAGAAAAAATACGATTGATAGCCTATATACTGTGTAATTACATATTAAGATCATGATTGGTAATTTTTTAATGCCACTGGCATACAAGGTAATCGATTCTGCTGTCAAAAAAATCCCTGATGATGCAGAACTCGGAGAGAAACTAATCGATATTTGTTTATTGATTATTGGCAAGGCAGTGAAACTCACTAAGACGACCGCTGACGACGCTCTATTTGAAAAAGTAAAGGAAGCACTTGCTGCTAAATAAGTAGCGTTTGCGACCCTTTTAGAGGGGTCTCAGAGACCCCTTTTTTTATAAATAACTACAGGAAAAAACAGAATTTTAGGAGCATAACCATGGCACTTTACGGTGTAACTGATGCAGACGAATCTAAGCCAAAGTGGGCTGTGAGAGGGAGCGGTGTAGACCCCCAAAATATTTTTGCAACCGCTGATGGTTGGGTTCTTCGTCATTACAAGAATGCCGCGAAGACAAAGTTTTGGGATGAAATTTTAGTCTCAGTTGATGGTCTTGTAGGTGCAGGTTCTCGTGGAACCAATACCTTGGGTGGTGCAGATATTACTGCAGTATTCTTTGAAGAGACAGGTTATGCAGGTGGAGCAACAGGTTCTGTTGTTGTCATCTATAACGAACAGGTTGACGTCACAAACGGTGCAACTTTAGTCGTTAGAAATACTACTGACAGTGCCAACATCACTGCAACTGCTGCAGCACAAACAGGTGTAAACCGTGTTGAGTTTACATTCACTGCTGCTGCAACTGGTAAAGCACATGCTATCCAAGCACAAACAATCTCTGGAACAATCGTTGACTCCACTGGTGGTGCAGCATCCGATAAGGTATTTGTTTCTGGTGATGTAGTTGGTGCAGGTGGAAGTGGTTCTACCGCAACATTTACTGCAAGTTAACTAACATATGAAATTTGACGAACTAAATGAGGATACATTCCTCATGTTCGCCATTAAGCATTATGAAAATCCTCACTGTGTGACTAGAGAGGATTTTGATGAAGATTTAAAACGCTTCAAGTATCTTAAAAGACTCTTGAAGCGTTATGTGAGAAGAGGTCCGTTAAGGATTCATCTCGTCATCAATCATATAATCATCTTATATAATGTTTTTGGTGAAGCAGCAACTCCTCTTCTCTTCTTTAAATTAGAAAGAGAATATTGGAGTTTAATAAAGACTCTACTGATCTATTTGAATAAATATCCAGTAGGGATGCTTCCAGACTTGGAAACAGACCCCGATTTAGAAGAAGAACTTAAACAGGTATAGGCTATGATGACAGCAGGAACAGGCGGATTTAGTGGTAGCGCAGCTGCCAAAGGTCCTGTTGCGGGTTTTGATCCTGTCATGAAGATGAGAGGTAAACTTAAAAAAATTAAGGCACAAAAATCTAGTTGCTGTGAAGAAACAGATAGAGTAAACCCTCAAGGTCCTTCTAGATTATTCCAATACAAAATTAACGTACCTGAGGTTGGTGAAACAATCGTGTTTGCTAATAGTCCTGCTGAACTCAGGATGAAATTAAGGATGGCAATCATGCCTAAGTATAGGTCTGGTATTAATATTGAAAGAATCATGCCTGGTGGTGCTGCTAAATTCTTCATGGACAAGAGAATGAAGCACATGAAGAATGTGAAGGAAGAGTCTGAACTAAAGAAAGCAAATATAAACTATAAGACTACTAAGAGCGGTGGTAAGACAACTCATCATGTCAATAAGAATGACGAGGCAGATGCACAAGCAGCGATGAAGAATGATCCAAAATACATTCTTGGTAAGACTAGAGTAAAACCTGTTAAAGAAGCTGCAGGTGATCAGCAGATGAAGAATCAAATGAATCAGCAAAAGATTCAGAACATGAAGAAGAAAGTCATGTTAAAAAAGCAAGAATTACAAAAACAATTACAACTAAAAACACAACAACTTAAAAAACAAGCAAGGACTGGAGTAGAACAAGACGCAACAAGGTAATGTCTGACCTTAACACCGCTATAATAGAGAGACTCGAAAAAGTAGTTGATTCATTGCAGGAGAATTCTGTAAAAATGGGTCAACTTCTTGCTGTGCATAATGAGAAGTTAGATAAACAAGACAAGATCGATCAAGTTTTGTTTGAAAAGGTTGATAGATTGCATGCAGATATTAATAGAGAGACAGAACAGATAAAGAAAGGTTGTGAAAGAGACATCCGTAAGATAGATGATCGTCTAAGGTTGATGGAAAAGAAAATGTGGACTATATTTGGAGCAGTTTCAATCGTAACGTTCCTTGTTTCAGCACCAGGACAGGCAGTTTTGAAGCAGTTGACAAACAATCAAAATACTAGTATGATAACGACAGAGATTATTAGGTCTACTTGATTGACAATTTTTATGCGAACCTACTCTCTGCTCGTCTTGACAGATTTAAGCAGGTCAAGAACGGGACGTACAACTTTAGGTGTCCCTATTGCGGTGACTCCCAAAAACGTAAGAATAAAGCACGAGGTTACTTCTTCACTAAGAAGAGTGGTCTCGTTTTTAAGTGCCATAACTGCGGTGTAGGCAGATCGTTTGGTAACTTTCTAAAGGAACAAGCGAATGACCTTCATGATGAATACATCATGGAGAGATACAAAGCAGGTCTTACTGGTAAAGGTACGAATGTAGCAGATCCTGAGTTTAATTATCAAAAACCAATATTCAAAAAGAAGGGAGAACTACAAAGTATTTCAGAGCTAAATACTTCGCACTCAGCATTAGCATACTTAACCAAACGTGGTATACCGAGGAAACATTTCTCGAATTTATACTATGTCGATGAGTTTTGCACATGGGTTAACACACAGAAACCGACCTTCCGAAATGTCACAAAGGATCACCCAAGGATTATTATTCCTTTTGTTGATGAAAATGGAGAATGGTTTGGATTTCAAGGGAGGTCTCTGAATCCCAACGATAAACTTAGGTATATAACTATCATGTTGGATGAAGATCGAATCAAGGTTTATGGTCTTGATCGTGTCAACTTCAACAAGACCGTGTATATTACTGAAGGTCCTTTCGATAGTCTTTTTATCGACAATGCAATTGCTATGGCAGGTGCTGATGTTGATTGGAAACTAATAGATGGAAAAGAGGCAGTCTTTGTTTACGATAATGAAAAACGTAGTAAGGAAATTGTTAACCGTATTGAAAAAGCAATTGATAAAGGATATGAAGTAGTAATCTGGCCTAGTAGTCTGCAAGAGAAAGATCTAAATGACATGTTCTCTTCTGGACACGACGTGCAATCTATGGTAGAATTTAATACTTACCAAGGATTAGAAGCAAAAATTAAATTAACCGAATGGAAAAAGGTATGATTAGTCCAAGGACACCCAAACCAATCAACGTCACAAAAAGAGAAGGAGAGAAGACACCCTTAGACCTTAATAAGGTTCATAAGATGGTAGAACTTGCCTGTGAAGGTCTTGCAGGGGTCTCTGAATCTGCTGTAGAGATTAACAGTGGTCTTCAATTTTTTGACGGAATTAAGACAGCAGACATTCAAGAAATTCTTATTCGTTCAGCGAATGATCTGATCTCTCTTGATCATCCTAACTATCAGTATGTTGCTGCAAGATTGCTGCTGTTCGGTCTTAGAAAGGCAGTATATAATGGTCACCCTGATGGTCATCCTCCTTTACTTGAGCATGTCAAGAAGTGTATAGACAAAGGTGTGTATGATAGCAGTATTGTTTCCAAATATACTGAAGAAGAATGGGAAAAACTGAATAGTTATATTGATCACGACAGAGATTATTTGTTTACATATGCAGGTATTCGTCAGGTAGTCGATAAATATCTCGTACAAGATCGTTCATCAGGAGAAGTATACGAAACTCCACAGTTCATGTATATGATGGTGGCGATTACTCTCTTCCAAGACGATGATAAATTTTATCGCTTGGAGTATGTAAGAAAATACTATGACGCAATCTCAAAACACAGACTCAACATTCCAACGCCGATTATGGGAGGAGTGCGTACGCCACTCAGACAATTTGCAAGCTGTGTTCTTGTTGATGTTGATGACACCCTCGATAGCATTTTTAGCAGTGACATGGCTATTGGCAAGTATGTTGCACAAAGGGCGGGTATCGGTATCAACGCGGGTAGAATCCGTGGCATCAACAGCAAAATCCGTAGCGGAGAAGTACAACACACAGGTGTTGTACCTTTCCTCAAAAAGTTTGAAAGTACTGTCAGATGCTGCACTCAGAATGGCATTAGAGGTGGATCAGCGACTGTCCACTTCCCAATCTGGCACCAAGAAATAGAAGATATTATTGTTCTAAAGAATAATAAAGGAACAGAAGACAACAGAGTAAGGAAACTAGACTATAGTATTCAGATTAGTCAGTTGTTTTATCAAAGATTCATTGATGATCGCAGCATCTCTTTGTTTAGTCCACATGATGTGCCAGGTTTATACGAAGCATTTGGAACTCCTGAGTTTGATGATCTATATGTAGAGTATGAAAATGATCGTGCTATTCCTAGAAAGACTATGAAGGCACAGAAACTCATCCTTGATCTATTGAAGGAGAGAGCAGAAACAGGTCGTCTTTATATCATGAACATTGATCACTGTAATAGTCACAGTTCATTCAAAGATAAAGTAAACATGAGTAACCTCTGTCAGGAGATTACTCTTCCAACAGATCCTATTCAACACATAGATGGATCAGGTGAGATTGCTTTGTGTATCCTATCTGCTATCAACGTAGGTAAGTTAAAGAACCTTGAAGAACTTGATGAACTATGTGAACTTGCTGTTCGTGGTCTTGATGCATTGATTGATTATCAACAGTATCCTGTCAATGCTGCAAAGCAAAGCACATTGAATCGTAGATCACTTGGTATTGGTTACATTGGACTAGCACATTATCTTGCTAAGAATGGTGCTAAGTATGATTCTCAGAAAGCATTTGATTTAGTTCATAAACTTACTGAAAGATTCCAGTATGCTCTTCTAACAGCATCGAATCGTATGGCAATGGAGAAAGGTCCTTGCGGTTATTTCGGTAAGACAAAGTATGCTGATGGAATTCTTCCTATCGATACATATAAGAGTGAAGTAGATGAGATTGTTCCGAATGACCTATCATGTGATTGGGAGTATCTCAGGGGCAGGATCAAGGAGTATGGACTCAGGCACAGCACTTTGTCCGCACAGATGCCTTCGGAGAGCAGTTCCGTTGTGTCAAATGCCACAAACGGAATCGAACCTCCTAGAGACTACCTGTCCGTTAAGAAATCAAAGAAAGGACCTCTTAAGCAGATTGTTCCGTCTTATAACTCTCTAAAAGCAAACTATACCCTGCTATGGGATATGCATAACAATGATGGTTACATCAAAGTAACTGCAGTTATGCAGAAATTCTTCGATCAGGCAATCAGTGGTAACTGGAGTTACAATCCAGAGAATTATCCTGACAATGAAGTGCCTGTATCTGTGATGGCAAAAGATCTTTTGACCACATACAAATATGGTTGGAAGACTTCATATTATCAAAACACTTATGATGCTAAAAAAGATGGTGACGACGAACCAAACGTCGATAAATTAATCAACGACATACTCACCTCGGAGGAAGAAGACTGTGACAGTTGCAAGGTCTGATGCAGAAGTAAAAGGAATGACAGTATTTAACAAGAACAAAGTAAACACAAAGAAACAACCAATGTTTTTTGGACAACCATTAGGAGTCCAAAGATATGATGAATATAAGTATCCAGTATTTGATAGACTTACACAATCACAACTAGGATATTTCTGGAGACCCGAAGAGGTGTCTCTACAGAAAGATAGATCAGACTATCAAACTCTTACACCAGAACAGAAGCACATCTTTACTTCTAACTTGAAGTATCAGATCATGCTTGACTCAGTTCAAGGTAGAGGACCAGGTATGGCATTCATTCCCTACTGCTCTCTTCCTGAGTTGGAAGCATGCATGACGGTATGGGAGTTTATGGAAATGATTCATAGTCGTTCCTACACATACATCATTAAGAATGTATATCCAGATCCTTCAGAGGTATTTGATACTATCTTAGATGATGAGAATGTAATGTCTCGTGCATCATCTGTAACTAAATCGTACGATGAATTTATTAATTCAGCACACGAGTTTGATAATTGTCAAACATGGGATCTTGCAAGACAAGGACATTTAACTGGAACCTATGAAAGAAAAGAACTCAAAAGAAAACTCTATAGGGCAATTGCAAACGTTAACATTCTTGAAGGAATTCGTTTCTATGTCTCCTTTGCGTGTTCGTTTGCTTTTGGCGAAAATAAACTTATGGAAGGCTCAGCTAAGATTCTCTCTCTTATCGCTAGAGATGAAAGTCAACACTTGGTTATCACACAAAATATCCTCAAGAACTGGGCAAAAGGTGACGACTCCGAAATGGCAGAAATCGCAAAAGAAGAAAAACCATTCGTCGTAGATATGTTCAAGAGAACTGTTGAAGAGGAGAAGACTTGGGCAAACTATTTGTTTAGAGAAGGTAGTATGATTGGATTGAATGATCGCTTACTACATAATTATGTTGAGTGGATTGCCAATCGTAGAATGAAAGCAATCGGATTAGATCCTGTGTTTGATCAAGTTGCTAGAAACAATCCTTTGCCATGGACTCAACACTGGTTAAATAGTAAGGGTCAACAGAACGCACCACAAGAAACGGAGATTGAAAGTTATGTCGTCGGAGGAATCAAACAAGACGTCAAAGGAGACTCCTTTGCAGGATTCTCTCTCTAGCACAGAGTGGTTAGATAAAACTTATAATGATCTAGTGGAGTCAGGAAATGACTACGGTCCAGACATTACTGACATGATCTGGACTGCTGCTAGGAAAGAAGCAACTAAGAGGTTGCACGAAGACTTAAGAAAAGATAAAGATAAGGATAAAATGTGTTAAAGTGTATCATAGTGAACTACCAATGTCAGGAATCTATGATATAAATATAATGTACAGGTAACAGTTGTTACCAAACGTTCATCCAATGCACGGACTCGCACTACTGGTATTGATGTTTGCGGAACACGATGCTTCCCACTGGGAACTATCATGTAACGAATGGAATCAATCAAGGATTGAGATACTCAGCGATGAGAATCTTAGTTCAGATGCTCATGAGTATCTTATAGATTACTTCTATACCAAAGTATCAGAACCAAATTGCGAAGCTTGGCAACTTGGACGCAAGTAATTCGCGGAACGGAGCGTTCATCCCATGATCCCTATTTTAATTGCTACTGCAGTGACATGTGCTGATATTCAACCATTAATCGAGCGTGCTCGAATTTATGAGGGAATTGATGAACAATCAAGGCAAGAAATCATTGAAATTTATCAAGTAGATTTTGCCAATGCTGTAGGACTTGAGTGTGATTGGGACGCAAACGAATAAAGGAACGGACCTTAAACAAGTCACTAACTTTAGGAGTAAAATCATGACTACAATTACTTACAGAGGCGTCAAGTATGACGCTGAAGCATACAAAGCAAAGGTTCTTGCAGAGCAAGCAAGTAACAACCGTCACGATCTAATGTATCGTGGATTGAAGGTCGAGCGTAAATTCGCATCCCAGTCTTAATCATGACAGAACTACAAACCATCGGGATCGTATCCCTAGGGTCTGTTGTTTTCATGATTATGATCTATCTGGAACTGCGTCTTTTGCCTCTCAAGAGACCAACAGTTGCTAAAGATTAATTTTGAGTGGGATTATGGTCTTCCCGAATATGATTCCACTAAACACGATCCAGTCAAGACCTTCGCTTTTTTAACTTATCGTGGAGTGCACTATGCTAAGTGGGTTTACCTCAAGGTAGACTTCGGTGGTGCACAACCGTGGAACATAACATCTTAATTATGTTAAGATAAACACTTAAACCCTAGTCCTTTACGACTGGGGTTTTTTATGTTAGAATAAATATTATGAATTATGCGAAGGAGCACCATGAAAATTTTTCTGGATTGTTCTGATGCCGAAACGATCTCTAATGCTTTTGAGACAGGTTTAATTGACGGTGTAACTACCAACCCATCTCTTATGTTAAAAGCAGGACAAGATCCTATGGAAGTCATAACGGAAATTTCAAATATATTTCCTTTCCATGCTTCAATCTCTGCCGAAGTGGTAGGTGATACTGCCACTGAAATGTTAGATATGGCAGAGAAGTATATCGACATTGGACCNAACATCACAATNAAAGTTCCATGCACACCAGAAGGTCTTAAGGCATGCAGAGACCTCACTAACGATGAAGTTAGTGTAAATGTCACATTAGTATTCTCAACAGCACAAGCAATTCTAGCATCTAAAGCAGGTGCAACGTACGTTTCTCCTTTTGTAGGAAGAGTATACGATAACTCTTTCGATGGAATCCAATTGATTGAGGAGATTGCAGACGTATTTGCAACTCATGGACGAGACACAAAGGTTCTCGCTGCTTCAGTTAGGGAAGTTCAACAAGTATCATCTGCCTTTAGAGTAGGAGCAGATATATGCACTCTCCCTGTTCCTGTTTTCAATAAGATGTATAAACACATTCTTACAGATAAAGGATTAGAACTGTTTGATAAAGACTGGCAGGAATTGCAAGGATGTCTGAAGAAATAAATCGTAGATATCCTCCCTCTGGGAGAGGTCAAATGAGAAAGATTGATATCGAACCCAGAATCTTTAGACTCAAACACGAACTCTATAATGAACATGGCGGTGCAAGTAATGACTGGAAAGCAGGTGCACACTATTCACTCGATAGAGTTCTACAAATCCTACAAGAATATTACTCATGAAGAAAAGAAATTTAAAAACATTGATACATGACCTTGAGGTTGCAGTAGCAGAGTTAAAATCTGAGGTCTATTCAGACACTGGAGCATATCGTATAAGTAGTGATACTGACAAGCACACTACTTATCGTGACATCAACGACGAAGACGGACTCTGCGATTGATTATGAAAATCCCTGGCTATGTGAAGGTTCAACTTTCACTTCTAACGATATTGGCGATTTCTTCGGTTTCGTCTACCGTATTACAAATAAGGTTAATGGGAGAATCTACATCGGAAGAAAGTATTTTTATGCCTTTAGAACACCAAAAGGAAAGAAACGAAAACAAAAACAAGAATCCGATTGGAAGAAGTATTATGGATCTTGTCCAGAATTAAAAGAAGATATAAAATTGTATGGAAAGGAACAGTTTAAACGAGAGATTATAAGCCTACATAACTCGAAGGGTCAATGCAATTATGAGGAGACCCGACAACTATTTTTCAATAATGTACTTACGGAGGCAACAAAAGATGGAACCCCTGCATTTTACAACTCGAACATACTTGGTAGGTACATGCGTAAAGATTATTTCAATGCTTGACAACTGCTGATAACTCTTCTATAATCTCAAGGTAGTCAAGGGAGTTCTCTTATGGACGAAGAATTCAACATTTCAGATGCGATGATCGACATCATGATCGATCAGTTGCATAAATGTGCTGAGCTCGAAGAGGAGGAACTTGAAAACCACTGGGACAGTAGCTCAGCGGAAAGAGCAACTGCCTTCTAAGCAGTCGGTCGTAGGTTCAATTCCTACCTGTCTCGTTGCCTTCGGGCAAATCGGTCTATACAGGTTAAAAAAATGACTACAGCACAACGTTTCTCGTCTTGTCTCGATATCCTTACCGATGCAGTAGACAGACAGATTATACTTGACACCGAACATCCTATCATATATAATGAACTAGTAAAACACTATGAGGATAAAGGTGTTCAACTCTACGGTGATGTAGATGAGGATTACGAAATCCTTTTATCCAAACTTGAAATCGATCTTTATTATGAAACTTGAAACCATTTTAGAACGGTATCCATACCGTTATGTGTCAGTTGGAACTCTTCCAAACGGTCATCCAGACTATCGTATCCAGAAGTTTCACGAATGGACACAACGCTACAGAGACATGTATCTTCTTGACAATTCAGTTCAACTGGATTATGTTATTGAAGACTTTGAATACACAAAATGGTTAGACCCTGATCCTGAGGTCACTGCGTACGGCAGAAAACGGGATGTTGTTTCCGCATCTAATTAATGAGTTCCGAATTGTTATTGAGGATCTACAGAGCAGTGACTAAAAAACCTGTCTCTCCTCCACGAAAACATTATAATATCCTAACATACGGATAAATCCCGTCTTTGCCAATAGACGTTAAACTAGATGGTTTTAGGCGCGAAAGCAACTCATAGTCCTAGTCCTAATCAGCACCCTTCGGGGTGCTTTTAATTTTCTTATATGTTGAATCAGAAATCTTAATATTTCAAACGCTTGACAAATGTTAAAACATTATATATAATTGTAACAGTTCTTAATAAAACTACACAAAATGACAACAACAACTGAATCAGGCGGAAGACAAAATATGTTTCCAACTGAAACTCGTCCTTACATTGATGAGAACTATCAAGGATACGGAAAGAACGCTGAACTACTCAATGGTCGCTTGGCGATGCTTGGTTTAGTTGCGGGTTTCGTCTCTTACGTTACCACAGGTAACTTCTTCTTCGGTGGTCTTCTTGGTTTCTAACCATGGAACTTATCGAATCAATTATATACACACAATCAACACACAACAGGAACACTATCATGACTCCAGAAGCAGAAAGATTTAATGGATGGGCAGCAATGCTCGGTTTCGTAGCAGCAGTTGGTGCTTACGTTACAACTGGTCAAATCATTCCAGGTATTTTCTAATGTATCCATCAAATACAAAAGAAGTAGAAGCACAGAAAGTAGTTGCTGAGAAACTTAACGGTAGATTAGCAATGCTTGGTATCATCGCAGGAATCGGTGCTTACTTAACAACAGGTCAACTCATTCCAGGTTTCGTATAATGAAACATTGGATTTTCGCAGAGAAATTAAACGGTAGACTAGCGATGATTGGTCTACTCGCAGCAGTAGTGAACTATGGTTTCACAGGTTGGATCGCACCAGGTATTTTCTAATGAACTATCACGACGTCATGGAAACGTATAAGAGACCTATGTCTGTACGTTACATTCCATTCTTATACTTTATTATCGCCACAGGTTTAACAGCAACTGTTGGATTACCTGTATACGCTCACGGATTAATTTAATGTATATTGATCAACAAACGTGGATTCATACAATGTTGTTTCCGTTTATGCCTGTCATAACGCTCTTCATTGTTAGTTTTGTCATGCTTGGTGATCTTCCTTGGGACGATGATGACGATGATGATGATGGTGGCGGGGGAGTAATGACTCCAGTTTATAACTATGCACCTCAAGGAGCATAAATAAATTATATTATTAGCATCAGGAGTTGACGATGCCAAATCCTAAAGCACTCTATGAAGATATGGAGACCCTTAACATGCTCTATGAAGAGTTACTATGGGATCCTGATGCAGAGTTAGAGTTTAAAGCAGATTACAGTAACAACAGAATAGTTATACAACCTAAAGAGGAAGCTTGACTTCCTCTTTTTTTATAAATAATCTTATGATAACGTGTAATTAATCATGGCAGCAGATCCAAACAACACTTCCGTATGGGTAGCAACCCGAAGGACTGACGATAAAGTAATTGAATACTTAGTTTCACATACTGCATGGAACCCCGACAAAAGATTCGCAAAAATTTTTGACACTCAAGCAGGTGCCAGAAAGTTTCTTAAAGAAGGGGGTATGAAAGGTACCGTACGAAAACATTCATGACAATTCCCGCATCAGACAAATTACCTTATGATGGATGGTTTGATGACAACCCTTTAAAAGGAACAAAATACATAGACAAACCTGTCTACGAATCATGTGATATTTCTATACACCAACAGATGTATGACTTCTGCACAAGACATCTGAGTAGAATAGGTGGATCAGAAAATAAGTATTAATACTCATCTTTTTCACTTGACTTATTCGTAAAGATATATTACTATAAATAAATCAACTGGGTGAGGAAATCCTCACCTTTTCTATGTGCACCCGTTTAACCGAGACCTATGGGTGGGTAAATTACGTCTCTCATATCCATCAGTGAAGGGATTGATGGAAATATAGTATCGCTCTACCCTTTGAGCCCTACTTAACAACGTCCTAATGACAACTCTTTCAAGACAAGGCAGACAAGGCGGACTCCTACAAGGATGGCCTGAGTTCTGCGAATGGGTAACAAGCACTAACAACAGACTTTATGTTGGTTGGTTCGGTGTCTTAATGATCCCATGTTTATTAACAGCAGCAGCATGTTTCATTGTTGCATTTATTGCTGCACCACCTGTCGATATCGACGGAATCAGAGAACCTGTAGCAGGTGCTCTAATGTATGGAAACAACATCATCTCAGGTGCAGTTGTTCCATCTTCAAACGCAATCGGTCTACACTTCTACCCAATTTGGGAAGCAGCTACAATCGATGAGTGGTTATATAATGGTGGTCCTTACCAGTTGGTAATCTTCCACTTCCTAATCGGAATCTCTGCCTACATGGGTAGACAGTGGGAATTATCATACAGACTAGGTATGAGACCTTGGATCTGTGTTGCTTATTCAGCACCAGTATCTGCAGCATTTGCAGTATTCCTTGTATACCCATTTGGTCAGGGTTCTTTCTCTGATGGTATGCCTCTAGGAATTTCTGGAACATTCAACTTCATGTTCGTATTCCAAGCAGAGCACAACATTCTTATGCATCCCTTCCATATGGCAGGAGTAGCAGGTATGTTCGGTGGATCTCTATTCTCCGCAATGCATGGTTCACTTGTAACATCTTCTCTAATCAGAGAGACTACTGAGGAAGAATCTCAGAACTATGGTTACAAGTTCGGTCAAGAAGAAGAAACCTATAATATTGTTGCAGCACATGGATACTTCGGTAGATTAATCTTCCAGTATGCAAGTTTCAACAACTCAAGAAGTCTTCACTTCTTCCTAGCAGTGTTCCCAGTTGTATGTGTATGGTTAACCTCTATGGGTATCTGTACAATGGCATTCAACTTGAACGGATTTAACTTTAACCAATCAGTTGTAGATGTTAACGGTAAGATCATTCCTACATGGGGTGACGTACTTAACAGAGCAAACCTTGGTATGGAAGTAATGCATGAGCGTAACGCTCACAACTTCCCACTAGACTTAGCATCTGCTGAGACTACAGAGGTTGCTTTAACTGCACCAACAATCGGTTAAATTAATGCTGAGGAGCACAAGCACAAATGACTCAATTTCTCGTAAAATACGGAGGATACTTTTCAATATTTGAATTCATATTCTTTATTGCAATAGGTATCACGTTAGGACCTGTCCTAACCTAATCTAAATAGAGGGGTAAGACCCCTCTTTTTTTATGGCATTTTATTATCCAGAAGGTAGTTTTGGTCCTGTATGTGATCTACCTCCCACTGATGCTGAGATAGCACAGAGGGCACGATTTGCTGTGTCTGATACTGAGCGTTTAGGAGAAGACTCTGAACGTGTTGTTACTCTTGATTTGACAGGTTTATATGATAGTATGCAAGAAGTTATTGGAGAAGTGCCCTCCTTCTTAAAGCGTCAAAGATGTAAACAAAGAACGTTACCTGATGGCACTATAGAAAATTACGATTGTGTATGGGAATATCAAGGTGACCTTGGAGAGAATTATGATAGTGGTTGGAATTCTGCAGAGGCAAATAATGAAGTTAGTTTAGGTAATTCTTTTCCTCAACCAACATTATCTCCAACAAGTTGTTCACAATATCAACCAGACATTAATATTAGACCTCTAACTTTCTTCAATGCTAACGGAACTTTAGTTACAAAAACTGCTACTGAAGGATCTTCACCAGTAACATTTCCAGTTGAATCTGAGTATCTATGGTCTTCTGAAGCAAATGAATATGGTGTATGGACTAACGCAGGAGAGTGTACGTTACCACTCGCACCTCAATCAGTAACATATAAAATTAATATCACAGAAGCAGGAACTTATGGATTTACTTTTGCTGCTGACGATACTGGATCTGTAACTATTGGATCAGAGACTAGTGCGTTCATCACAAATAGTGGTGGTATGACAACCACTGGAACTCCCACTACTGCTACAAGATCATTGTCAGTAGGTGTTTTATTAGTGACAGTTATATGCACGAATGAAGTCGCTAATCCCCCAACGATAACTGATGATGAATATCTTTGGAGAAATAATCCTGGTGGATGGTATCTCAAGATATGTAAGGGTGGAGCATGTGGAAGTGCAACCAGTATTTCTTGGGTAACCTCAGGTCCTCATCCTCTATGGTCATCATTCATGAATACTTACGCAGTATTCCCAAGTGATAATGATCCTTTACTAGATGCTGCTCAAACAGCAACTTATAATATAAATATTCCTACAGCAGGTAATTATGATTTTGAATGTCAGGCAGATAACACTGCTACATTCACACTTGATGGAACACAGATTGCGACGTCCAGTTCATATACAACAAGTAGCACTGCTACACTTTCTAACTTGAGTGCAGGAATGCATACTTTAGTTGTCTCAGTTACTAACACTACTACATCTGGTAACGTAGCTAATACTTGGACAGATAATCCTGGTGGTGCAGCATGGACAATTTCTCAATCTGGTGCTATAATAGCTTCATCATTAAATCTTTCTACATCTGGTGACGGAAATCTTTTCTGGCACACTAGAAAGGCAACAGGATACACATACTCAATCACATAATGGAACTCCCCAAAATCCCAAACGATCAACTACCTAAAGAGATAAAAGAAATTGTAGGTGATGCTGATGCACACTTTGATTTGGTTGTAGATCCTACGGAAATCATTGACGTACCCTTAGACACAGATGAATACTTTGAAGGAAAATATCAAGTGCAAAAAATGTTAATTGAAAACCGTAAACGAACACACGAATACCATGAATCCAAAAGAAACAATCAAAGCAGCAAAAAGAATCATCAAGGAACGCAAGATTAATAAAAAATTGTGGACTAAAGAAGATGCTCTCTTTGCCAAATTAATCAAAAGAAGGGCAAAGAAAAAATTGGCAGAAGAAAACACTTGACAGATCCCAAAGAAAGTGTTAGTATAAATACTCGAAGCGAAGGACGCTTCGCGAACAAAGATTTCCGAATGGCTCAATTACTCCCGCTAGGTCTCTACAGTTCAA
>FUFK010060906.1_pt1 | contig 19278 bp, 19 predicted proteins | sample 1021851 | NCBI WGS metagenome assembly FUFK01 (sample SAMEA51879418, study PRJEB19060) | metagenome
CAGTTTACCCCCACACTTCGAATGAACAATCTCTTGCAGAAAAGTGTGGGGGTAAATCGATGGGCAAACTTTCGGCGGTAGCAGTAAAGGCTGCTTTGGCGAATCCGGGCACGTATCAGGACGGCGACGGACTATTCCTGAAAGTGGACAAGCGCGGTGGCGCTTACTGGAATTTGCGACTCCAGCGAGATGGCAAACGGCAAGACCTGGGGCTGGGCAGCGCAAAGCTGGTCACGCTGGCGGAGGCACGCGAGAAAGCGAACGAACTGCGCAAGGCCGTGAAGGTCGAAAAGCGCGATGTTCTTACGGAGCGCAAGGACGAGGCTGCCGCCAAGGTGACCTTCCGCGAAGCCGCTACACAGTATCACTCCGAAAACGAGGCGGGCTGGAAGAGCGCTGTATACGCGCGCCAGTGGCTGGCCAGTCTGGAGAACTACGCCTTCCCCAAGCTTGGCGACATGCCGACCGGCAGTATCGCTGCAGCTGACATCATCGATGTACTCATGCCGATCTGGCAGGAAATCCCGGAAACCGCGCGCCAGGTACGCAACCGGATTTGCGCGGTACTGGACTACGCACACGCAAAGGGCTGGCGGTCGACCGAAGCGCCGTCTGGGAACAGTAGCCTGAAAGCGGGGAGGGGTCTGCCACGGCAGATCAAGAAAACCCAGAATCGAAAAGCGATGCCTTATGTCGCTATCCCATCGTTCCTGACCGCACTGAGGCGCAAGCCATCCTTCGGACGCTTCGCGCTCGATCTCCTCATCCTGACCGGCACGCGCTCGCAAGAGGTCCGACTCGCGACGTGGGAAGAATTCGATCTGGAAGAACGCCTTTGGACTATCCCCGCCGAACACATGAAGCGAAGCAAGGCGCATGTGGTCCCGCTCTCCAAAGCCGCACTGGGAGTACTCGCGAAGGCGGATGCGTTCCGTGTCGAGGGGGCTGAAGTAGTATTTTCTGGGGCAACGGGCAAAGCGATGTCCGACATGACGCTGCTCAAGGTGCTGCGCGACATGCAGGAACCCTTTCACGTCCACGGTTTCCGCTCGGCATTGACGGACTGGGCGGCAAACGAGGGTTTTCCCAATGCAGTTGTCGAGGCAGCGCTCGCGCATAAAACGCCAGACGCGGTTCAGGCGGCGTATCGCCGCACCACTTACCTCGGCACTAAGGAGAATCCTGGTATGCGTGTGAAGCTCATGGAGGCTTGGGGAGCCTACTGCGCGGGCAACGTAGCGTCATAAGAGGGCAAATTTGAGGGAGCGACTGCTTTCATGTCTAAATGCTTCAAGCTGGATGCGATGGGCGGCAGGCAGTTGAAGCATGCGCTTTAACGGTTCCCTGAAAGTCTTCTGATATCGGAATTGCGTCATGATGCTGGAACCCACGAAAGCAGAGATAGCTCGCAGAAAGAAAGTGGCAGCTCGTTCTGCATTAGCCGATGCCGTCAGCAGGAGTTCGAGCGAGAAAAAGGTTGAGCCTACACGGGCAGATTTTGGACTGCCGCCAGACTTTGATTTTGAAGAATTTGACGCGTTCCTGAAAAAACGGGAGCGGCGTTCGCTTGCCGTAAAGTTGATCATATTCGCAATCCTAGCCGCTGCGTTCGTGTTCGCGTTGCACGATGACAGCGAGGAGCGCAGTTTCCTGACGAGCTATCTGGGGCCAGTTGCTTTTAGCTATGTCCTGATCTTCGTACTGCCTTTCGCAGATTATATGCTGAAATCGATTTATGGCGATGAGGCCTATATCAACGACGCCTGTGATTTCCGCGTCGCATTCCAGAACTGGAAGCATTTCCAGACGGTCTCGGGTGAAGGTTATTGGAGGTCCTTACGCGGCAGAGATCTGGAATGGGCAGCCGCCGGAGTTTTTCGAGAGCGGGGCTGGAAAGTTTCGACAACTCCTACGACAGGGGACGGAGGGGTCGATCTGGTCCTCAAATACGCCAACACGACGTTCTTCTGTCAGTGCAAAGGGCACGTAAAACCAGTATCGGTTGGCGCGGTGCGAGAAATTGCCGGTGTCTGTGCGGCTTCAAGCGCCATTCCAATGTTAATTGTTGTGAATGGGGTCACCGGACCGGCCTTTAAAACAGCTAAAGAGTTGTCGGTGGTCGTATGGGACAGGGCGCAATTGGCGGCATTCGCACGCGGTGATCTTGCACTCAGCTAATTGTCATCGTCGCCGACTGGGCGGCGAATTAGGCCTTTGCGAATGCGGTGGTCGAAGTAGCGTTCGCCCGCAAGACGCCTGACGGAGTGCAGGCTGCCTATCGCCTCACGAGCAATCTCGGGACTAAGGATAAGCCAGGCGCGCGATTAGCCTATGGACTCACCGGGTGACTACCGCTCGGCACAACAACATGGAAACCACCGCGCGACGCAGACGACTAGCGCTCTGTGCCCCACAGACAGACCACCTGCACCACCGGCGCGCATGGCTTCGCCATGCCGCCTGCCTTCCGGCGAGGATGGGAGGGGGAGGGAAAACCGTAAACCGATGCCCTGGCGCGGGCCAGCGGGCGTCAGCCCGCCACCCGGGGGCGTCTGTTTGCGGTTTCGGGAACGAGAGGGCGACGCCCTTGGCGTTCCCGCGCAAGGATCGCAGCCGCGATCCGCACAAGAAACGGCACCCTTGCGGCGGCGCGAAGCCACCGGACGTCCTGCGCGCGCGACCGGTGCGTCAGCGGGCGTCCGGCAATGAGAGAGGCAAGAGTGCCTGCGTGTTAGCTCAAGAACGCCGCGCACTCAGGAGCGCGAAGCGCGGGACAGAGCGCGTCCTCCAGAAACTCCCGCTCAACCTAGAACTGCTCCTGATCGTCACCCAAATGGGCCGGGACTTCAGGCCCGGTCCGCGAAGCGGATAGAGCAGGTCGCCCGCAGGGCAGCCTGAAAACACAACCGGGATCTGATGATCGCAACACACCGAACAGCCGACAAAGGTCTACGGAAAGGATCACAGACTTACTCAGTGGTAAGGGGCCTAAGGTCTAAACCTGGTGGCGGCGCCAATGGCATGCGGGGCGGGGCAGTACGCCACATCAGCGCGATTTCCTCGTCCGTCAGCCCGTATGCGCGTTCGACCATGGCAGCGAGTCTGCGCTCATATGCAAGCAATTCGATCCGCGCTTGCCTTGCGGGCTCAGCGGTTTCGCTGAAGGCCTCGCGCAATTGACGAAGCTGCGTGGGAGTCAGTCCTTGCCGTTTGGGCAGTGCAGATCGAACAGCAGCGACAAAGCCATCGCTGTCGAGTTTGCTTGGTTCGCGGAGTACGGGAGGGAGGCGCTTAGGTTGGAATGTCTGATCAATCCAATCCGCCATAGCCTTGTCGGCTTTCCGAATAACACCGAGCGCAGTTTGAAGCGCCGCCGAAACTTCCGGCGCCTCCTGCGCATCATTTGGCAAGCAAGGTGGTATGGGAAAGGGTCTAATGAACGAATCCATGAAGCGGAGAGCTTCGTCCTTACCGTGCTGTGCCTTTCGCCAAGAGTACCACCAAGTCAGTGGGGAATTGAGAACCGTTGGTATCCAGGAATCTTCAGAGGAAAGTGCATAGGCGGTATTGTTGATGTAGTGATTGTTATTATCGACAGCAAAACTGTTTGACCAAGTGATCTCTGTGTAGACCAACTTTGGTTGTTCCAGCTTTTCATAATAGGCACAGGGCCGAAGCTCCCACCAGAAACGCCCCTGATCCTCGCGATGCCGCAGGCCTTTGAGTTTGCCTTCTTTGCGGAAGCTCTCGAGTGCCTTGAATCGTCGATGGATCGACGGATAGCGCTGCGCAAAAAGTGCTTCAGCTTCGCTTTCCGATGCGGCGTTTGCCCAGGGCCAAGCATGGTCGCCACTCGACTTCATAACGATCATCCATAGGCCAGCCCATTCCGGTTGCCATCGTTCAATGTCCTGCCCGCGCAGGTAAGGCTTTATGATTTCGGCAGCTTTCGGATCTTCGCTTACCAGTTGGTCGCGGATGGCGGTGTCGATCAGAAACGCCTCATTAAACCCGGTCTTGATGCCATAAAGTGGGCTGACTCCGGCATATTCCTCCAGCGGGACTCCGCGCTCGCGAATTTTCCGGAGAAGATCTGCAACGTCGGGCGGCTCAAGCACCCATGCCTCTTCCGTCAAATCAGCACGCTCGGCGCGATAGGTGGCTGCATGGACCGCTGCTGACAGACCTTCACGGGGCACATCATCACGCGGAATGACTGCGAGATCGTACTGCTCTGGCGCTGCGTCAGTATCGGGCTTCTGGACCGAGATGACGCATGGAAACACGTCGGCGTCCGGGAACAGATGTCGCGCGTGGCCGAAATCGGCGAGGAACTCGATCCAGACCTCTTCCGCAAACATCCGGCGGAGTTTTTCGGCATAGCCGGCCCTCAGCCACTTGTTGGTCACGACATAGCCCATACGCCCGCCGGGCTTGAGCAGATTGATCCCCTGCTCGTAGAAGTAGACGTAAAGATCGGCACTGCCCGCATAGGTGTCGAAGGCTTTCGAAAGGGCAGGCTTTATGGCGCTGATCTCCTCCTGACGGACGTACGGCGGATTGCCGATAACTGCGTCAAATCCGCCCGTTCGCTCCGGCGAGGAAAAGTCGCTCCACACGCCAGGAAAGGCTACCTCCCAATGGAAAAACCTTTGTTCTGCTGCGATTGCGCGTGCTTCGCGCACGAGACTGTCCGCCAGCGCGCGCCTCCGGTCATCCGGCCGGTGGCTCGGCATCAGACTGCCCTGGACCGGCTCTGGCCCGCCGAGACCAAGTTCGGTGCGCGTATCCGCCGCTAGCACCTCGATGTCTCCGCTCGCGATCCGGCTAGGGTCACCGAAAGATCCTTCGTGCACCAGCTTCATTGCTTCGGCCCGGTCGAACTTGCGCTCGGCATCGATGGCTCTGGCAACAGCGCGCTGGATCTTTGTCGCCTCCTTTTCCTTGTTCGGCCCTTCCTTCATTTGCGCCAGTCGCTTTTCGCCGTCTGCCTGTATGGCATTCGCCGTTTCGCGCGGACGTCGCACGGTTGTTTCCAGCACACCCATGAGGTCGTCTGCCTTGGCGAGACTCAAAATTGCTTCGAGCGGTGCGCTGGTTTCGGATATCTTTGCAAAAAGCGTTTTTGACTGGTCGACCTGCGTAATGTCGGTGTCGGTCAGTCCTTCGATCTCTCCCATGTCCCGTACGACAGCTGCAAGAGATGAGATATGCTGATTGGATATCAGGGCACCGCGTTTTCGCATCCAGTCAAATGTAGGTTGCACCCATGCGCCGAGCACACTGTTGCCGCAGCGCAAATGGTGGTCGAGAAAGGACAACGGCGCCCCGACCGTGAAGCTGTGCAGCCAGAGCGCGACCTTGGCGAGTTCAACTGCCATCGGGTTGAGGTCGACCCCGTGCACGCAGCGCTTGAGTACCATGCGGCGCACGATGTGGCGGTCGTCCAGCTGTTCTTCGACGATAGGCCAGTCATGCGCGCGCGCGTTGGCAATGATCCCCTCTCGCAGATTGGCGATATGCTTGACCAGCGGAGACGTATAGTCGCCCCCGGCCATGCTTTCAGCATCGCCAACCGCAGTGAGAACCTTGTCTGAAAACCAGTCCACCAGACTGACAAGGAAATGCCCGCTCCCCATGGCCGGATCGACGATGCGGAGCGAAAGCAGAGACATCGCGGGATCGTGGCCGCGAAGCGTGTCCCCCGTCGCGCCGCTTTCGAGAGCGGCTGCGAACGCTTCTCGCTTCTCGTCGACGAGTGGCCCAACGGTCTTTTCGATGATCAGCGAGACAAGCGGCTCAGGGGTGTAATAAGAGCCCGACCGGTGCCGCTCGTGCACAGCGAAGTGCGGGGCAGCCAGACTCGCCAAGCCATTGCATGCTCAAAGGCTTACCAGTCCACAGCTTGCTTTGGACTTCGATCTCGTGGGGAGGGCAGTGCGCTCGACGACAAGGCAACACCAACTCAAGTACGCTGGGACACTGTGCGAGATTTCGGATTGGGGCCAATTACGGACCGTCTGCCAGTGGGCGAAGTCCCCAACCCAAGAGACATTGAACCGCGTCAAGCTGCGGCACGCGAAAAACCGGGTGAAGCAGCGTAGCTTGCTTCACCCGGTAATCGCCTCCTTTGCAAACACTGACGCACCCCAGTCAGCAGTCCGGCAGGTCATCCAGATTGTTTTTGTTGGTCTCGTCCCGGTCCGTCCGTAGGTATTTGCCGTTGGGACCTTGAACGACTCGGATCCGAGTTTCCGGATAGTGCGTCCAATTGACCCAGTACTCGTGAGTACCGTTTTCAATATCACGGATCGCATCGACCTTCGCCCGCGGAGACCACGGTTGGCCGGAATTGCAAAGGCGAGTGATGTCACCATCCTTGTCCTTGCCAGTCTGGCGCACATAACGCTTTGCCATAATAGTTCTTCCTTAGCATTTTCTGGTTGCTGAAGCGGAGCGAGGCATCGCTCCGCTTCAGCGATTACTTCCGATTGGGACGCTGCGTGAGCGCCGACGCTGCTGCCGACTTCGCGGCCTTGCTTGACTTAGGGTCGCGCAAAACCTTTGACGCCGCAGAAGCCGCCTTCTTGCTCGTCACTTCTGAACTGCTCTTCCTTCCCGCCATTCCAAATCACCTCCTTTCGATTGACATTCTGCTGATTCGTCGTAAAAACATCTACGAAATCGTAGGGCAATATGGCAAAAACAAGCGCCCGGAGCGGGCGCGCTTCTATCTACCATTACGTAGGTATAACTAGTTTTGTCCCGTAGGTCAAGGAGCGTGATGAACGAGGATCAATTCGGAGAGCGGTTGACGAAGGCCCGCGAAAAGCGCGAGCTTACTCAAGCGGATCTTGCCAAGAAGGCTGGCCTGCAAGTTGCCGCTATAGGACATTTTGAACGTGGTCGCCGCAAACCCTCGTTTGCAAATGTGCGGGCGCTCGCAAAGGCACTCAATGTGAGTTCGGACTACTTGCTCGGGCGGACCGAAAACATGGCTGGCGCCACGACTGCGTTCCGCGGCGAAGAGGATCTTACTGACGCAGACCGCGAGCATATCCAGCTCATGATAAATCTCATGCGCGAGAGACGCGAGCAGTCGGATCAGTGAGGGGGTTTCGGCCGGAGTGGGCGCGCAAGCTTGGCGAGCGAAAGGCCCGAGAGTGCGGCTTCGATTCCTTCCCGATCGATCCCTTCGCGATAGCTGCTGACGAGGATATATTTGTCGAAGAGCACAAAGCCGCTCAGCCCGGAGTTAGTGGCGGCATCATTTTTGATGGCCCGAATGTCGGCATCTTTTACTCTACCGCGATCAGGAGTCCTGGATTTCATCGCTTCACCATCGGTCACGAGCTGGGGCATTATTTCCTTCCGGGCCACCCCGAGGAATTGCAGAAGGTCGGTCCACTGCATGCATCGAAGGCTGGGTTCTCCGCAGGCGATCGACCTATCGAAATTGAAGCAGATCACTTTTCGTCTGGTCTGCTTCTCCCGGGCAAGCTTGTTCGCAACACCCTCGACGATGCGCCGATAGGCCTTTCTGGGATAGAAATGCTTGCCGAACTGTCCGAATGCTCTCTGACCGCTTCTGCCATCAGGTCTGCTGAATGCAGTCCTTATCCAATGGCCGTCGTGGTCAGCCAAGGTGACAGGATATGCTACGGATTCCTGTCCGAGGGCTTCAAGCAACTAGGACCCCGCGCATACCCTCGGAAAGGCGACCTCCTGCCCGCCTCGGCGACCAGACAGTTCAACGCCGCACCTGAAAATGTGATCTCTGGCGCCAGAGCTAGCGGTGAGACTACGGTCTCGGACTGGTTCGAGGGTTCGTCATACACCGTTCTCGATGAGGAGGTGATCGGTCTAGGTTCCTACGGCTTCACTTTGACCGTGTTTTCAAGCGAAGAGCTTCCTGAAGACCCGTATGAGACCGAGGACGAGGAAACCGATTTAATCGAAAGCTACCAGCCTAAATTTGCCCGTGGGCGGTGACCGAATTGGGGCCGTTTCCGGAATGTCGGCTGTGAAGCTCCGGACAGGGCAAAGCTGACGGTCCGTTGGGTTTCTGCCTCGGCCAGTAGCCTCTCTTATTTTACACCAGACATGCCCCGCCACATTGCCGGCAAAATTCGCCGGTCATTTGTGCGGCGTCGATGCGATTTACACGGATGCCCTTCTGCAATATCCAGCAGTATATGAGCAAACGCGACCCTAACCTTGTCACTTCCGGCCTATCGGGTAGCCAATCGAAAGATGGGGTTTCTGTCGAGGTGAACATTTTTCGTCTGGAGGACGAAGGTCAATGGACCCTCGAAGTCGTCAATGAGAAGGGTACCTCGATCGTTTGGGATGACCAGTTCGCAGATGATGACGCGGCATTCAGGACGTTCGAGCAGGTAGTCGCTGATGAAGGTATGGCGACCTTTCTTGATAGCGCCAATGTCATCCCATTTCCCGGCCAGTGAAAGTGACCAGAATTCCCGTGAACCAATCCGACGTATGAATCGTCTGACCGGCTTGGTTTCGGGCGCCGGTAGTTTAGCTGCCATATCGTGGCGAGTTCGGGGCCGTTTGCGGTCAGTCTGCTTTTAAGCGAGAACTGCATCAATGCCGACATTGGTCCGGTGGGTCGAAGCATATCTGACCGCTGGCTCGACCCTTTGAAAGCGGTAGCCTTGAGACTGCTGCTAAATGTCCGGCAAACTTTGTACCGCGAACCCCCATCCAGCGAGCGATTTCGATGCACTGCGGCCAATCAGTTTGTTGGCATCAGCTATGCCGAAAGGCTTGGCATTCTCCGTTGCTTTGAGCTCGTTCCAAGTGATCGGTACGGCGACTGGTGCTCCGCTATCCGCAAATAAAAACGTGCTATCCTCGTCGTGAATTCACGTCATGATGCGGCTATGACGGGGATCTCAATTATCCGATCCTGCCGTTAGTTCAAGGTTTTGTATCAAGCGAATGCACTCACTTCGAACCTTGCAAAAGGTTTCGACGAATATCCTCCGGTCGCCCGTTATCGGTGACAGCGATAAAATTTGAATCGGAAATCGCTCTTCGGATTGCGTCGGGTGCGCAATGTCCGAACCAATGCGTGGAGGGTCCAGCGATCTAAGCGCGTATTCAGGTACTGCAGATGGGTATGTGAGGGTGAACATCTCACAATTCTGTTCATTCGAACACGATACCGATCCCGATTCCTGTCCTGCTGTCATCCTCAAAATATAGGAGTTACCAGCGATCTGATAGCCGCTCCCACCGTGGCCGACAATCTTTGTGACGACCGCTCCCTCAGGATATCGAAAGCTAAAGTCAAACGAACTGTCTTTTGAGGCTAAAGTAACGAAACCAACGTCCCGTCGTACTTCTAGGTTCGGTTGAGAGCTTTGTCGCGGAGACATGCTCGGCGCAGTAGCGCACGAGGCCAACATACAACACAATGTTAACAATGAGCCCACTCTATTAATCATACAACCACCTAAGGCTACGTTTGTCGGCTTCAGACAGAGTGCTCGGCCATGCGCCGTTGTATGCATAGCCATACATGATGTCTCTGGTTGTCTGGGTAGTGAGTTTATGCCCCAAACCTTGGGTATGGCCTAACTCGTGCGCCGTTAACCCTCGAATATCCTTCATATTGCTAGGTGTGGTACTGGTGCCGCAATAGCCAGCGCTAAAGGTTGCTGGGCTGATAACCACATCGCCATCCAGTCTGAAAAACCGCTTTCGTTCGCCAACACCTGTTTCATTCCAGGCTCCCCAATCGAATGAAGTTTCTGCAGCGGCGTCTACCGACCCTGCCATGCTTCCCATCGCGACTTCGGCTGTGTCCGTGCGGTTCGCAGACGTTGCTACTTGGCGACCATTCGAAGGTGTTCGAGATGGCGAATACTGGGATGTGTAGCCCGACCAGGTGAAGGTGTACGCCATACATCACGCTGATTGCCTCGAACGACTTCAACAGGGCTTGATCAATCGTGCCGAGGCGATTGTTGCATTCGGCGCAGGTGGTGTCGCGAAGTTCCAGATCGGGCGGACAGCCGAGCGCCTCGGGAATCCCGTGCTCAAGCGAAAGCTTCGGAAAATCGTTGAGGCACCAGATGCAAATCACTCGCTCAGTTATATGCTCTTTTCCCGGCGAGCAAGATAGAGGGGGATTTCGCTCAATGCCCGAAAGCGACCGGGCCGGTTTTTATCAGCCCTGCGCCGAATTGGGTCTGACCGAATGACAACTTTCAGGCACGATCTGCGTCAATCCGAGTGTCCGAGATGGGGGCGCGAAGCCGACATAGCTTGAGTGCACTAAGAGCGCCGCGAAAGTTCCACGACTACGCTGGCTGCCAATGCATCTTCGGCTTTCTCGCGTCGCTGCTGAACCGTCGACACCAGCTGACGCTTCGAGTGGTCCGGCATCCTGATGATGGCGGCGAGTACGATGGCCTTCATGAGATCGGGATGCATAGTCACTGCCCAATACGTGCAGCCGGATCATCTTCTGGTTTCCGCCTCCGCTCAACCAATGATCGGAGACTGGCAGTCAGCACCAGCGTTGAGCTGCCCAGCTTGATGACCTCGACCTCGCCTTCACCGATGAGCACAAAGAGCGTGCTGCGCCCGATCCCGAGATAGCGGCAGGCTTCGGGCACACGCATCGCGATCGGTTCTATCATCTGCCGCTGTCGTTGCTCGCGAAGATGATCTGTCGTGCCTGCGGATGGCATGCCGGTCGGTCCTTTCATTCATTCGGGTGATGACGAACCGACCTGGGGGATCATGGAGAGGAGCAGACCGGCCCGCCATCGACACCGAGTATCGCTCAATCGGGTGCTGCCATGCCACATGACGTTTCTACGCCGGGACCGCCCCTCCTACGCTAGCGCGCCGCTCTTCAGGCAACTGTGCGCAAGGTGTATCCGAACGTGTCTACGAGGACGAATGCGGACCTCATCTCAGAAGCTCATTCGCAGCATTGCTGCTCGATTATGAGAGGCGCCGTCGCACTCTGTATTGAAAACAAAAGGATTTCAGAGGGCAGCGCCAGCAGGGCACCTTCGGTGCAGTCGGCAAATGATCAGCAAAACCAACCACCTGCAGCCCGACCGACGGCGCTGCTTTTATCTCGCAGTCTTAAATTCCTACCCACCCCAAACGCCCACGGACACTTGACCTGAACGGCACGCGATGCAGCGTCGTTGCAATTACATCCCACCGATGTTGCGAGGCGAGCGCAGCGATTGCAGCGGACCAGAAACGGCGTGAGTGCAGGCCGAATGCACTTCTACCAGCGCTGATCTGTCCTCTCGATTGCAAGTTCACCGGTCCATGGCTTGCAAAGACTACGCGCCTCTCTTGTCGAACCATCGGTCCATTTCGACCAGTCGTCCTGCGCCAGCAGTACCGGCATACGCGAATGACATTCCGCTGTAACGCCTGCGCTGTCGGTCATCACCATGGAATAGACGAGACCCCATTCGTCGCTGTTGCGCCACAGCCCTGCCGCTGCAAACAATTCGCTATCGGGACGGCTTAGCCAGGTCCGCGTTTTGCTTCCCGGCGTGCCTTCTGCCTCCGCCCAGGCCGTCAACGGAATGAGGCAGCGGCGTTCCTCGAAGCTGTAGCGCCACATGTAGCTGTCGAGCTTATCGGTGCGAGCGTTGTTAACCGGCTTCGGTTTGAGCGGCTCGCCGGTGCGCTTGCTTTTGAGCGACAACGGGAAACCCCAGGTCATCTGCGAGAGCTTGCCATCTGCAATCACAGCGCCGGGATATCCGGGAAAGACTTCGGTCCCAAAGTTGGCGTTGCCGAGATGATCGGCTGCATTGAACCAGCGCGCAACTTCGTCGTTCGCCTTCGTCATTCGGTAGAGATTGCACATCGCAAAGCGCCTGCCGCGAGCATGTTTTACTGTCAATCGGCAGCAGGGTAGAAGTTTCGAATTGGCAATTAGTTCCTGTTATGTTCTAACTGCAAGAATGATGATTCGACCAAGCGATGATGAGCTTACGCAAGTGATCGGGGCTGCACTCGGTACGGCCGAAACCTACGCGCTCAGCGACGTGCTTTCAGCAACGAGAGCATTCAACCGGCGCGAAGCGGTCGAAACCCTCACTGCACGGATCGTGGAGGCGCTCGAACCTTATGAGATTACCCGGCAGGCAAAGCAGGCGGGATTGGACGACGAAACTCTGCCCCTCTTTCCTGAAGCCGAACAGACGAGTGTGCACAGCGCTCGGTAATCTTGACGACTCTCAAGCCAAGGCAGCAATCGCCTAAGTGCTTTTCTCACCCTCGGCTTTGAGCTTTTCCAATCGCTCAGAACACACTTCGTGGACGACGCGGCCCAGATCCTCGACCTGCTCACCGAGCCATTCGAGCTCCTCTGGAGTGATACGGTAGTGCTTGCTGTAGCGCGCTTTCACATAGGCTTCCTTGAGCTTCTCGAACCGCGCGCGGTCGCGCTTCGTATCGCGTGGCCACACGTAAGTGAGCCGGGGATCGATGCGCTCGGCCTGAGTGCGCAGAAAGCCGAGGTTGTGAACGTGAGGCGTGTAAAAGGTGCAGACCAGTAAAACGCAATGATAGAGCCGCTCGGTGGCTTGGTGCATGTTGAACGCAGCCTCACGTAGGCCACCTTCGCCAACCAGAAATTCTGCTGCTTTCTTGAAGCGGCTGGCGCTCGGAAACCACTCGTCAAAATACTCCTGCGCCATCGCCAAAGCTTGCGTTGCCGTCTTGGGCTTAGGCGTGTGCAGTTCGGTGTCGTCGAACTGGTATAGCGCTACACCCTCGGCCTTCACGTCCATGAAAAAGTAGCGCCCGTGGGCGAGACCGTCGTTCACCTCTTGGAGCGTGTGCACGATGAAGTTGACCGGCGTGTGGAGCGTGCCCGTCACACCGTACTCGCGCATTAGGCGGTCATCGAGCTTCGCCCAGTACTTAACCCTGTCGGTCAGGCGCTTGTCGTTGACGATGATGAGCAGGTCATAATCAGACTGGTAGCCTTTGGCGGTGTGCGGCTCGTCGACCCAGGTCCCGCGCGCATAGCTGCCGTAGAGGATGACCTTGAGGATCCGGCCGGCCTTCTTCCAGTCATGCTTGGCCAAGGCGAAAGCGTCGTCAAACTCTTCAAAGATCAGCTGGACGACGCGTTCCAGCTCGCGCTGCTTTTGCGGGGGCAGGTGATCGAGATCGGTCTTCATCGATCTGTGCCTAGCAAGCTGCTGTGAAGCTTGCACCTATGCATCGCGGCTAATCCTCATCCAACAATTCTCCGAGACGTTTGCTCATCGATAGTGATTCATCGAGACGCGCGTGCGTCAATACCCAGAACTGGGGAGGGGGGCGTTTTTCTTCCTCTGACCGACTTTGAGGGGCCAGTGCTCGACGGCAAATGTGAGTGCCTGTAGAAAGAGTTTGCTAAGTCTCGAACGCGCGTGGAAACGCAGAGGGGGCTCCAGACGAAGGCCGTTTCATTCAGATTTCTCGCCGAAATGCTGAATCGAACAACGCTTATATGAACAAAAATGTGGGGGAGAGTGTGGGGGAGCGTCTACGCTCTGTCCGAGTACTAAATTGATTTCAAAGCGTTATTTGTGAAGTTCGATTCAAGCCCTGCCACCACCGCCATTTTCATTCTCGTGTAGAAGTCCAGGGGCGTTGGGCCCTTTTCTTCGGGCCGGCCTATCCGGCGATATCTTGCAGTTCTTCGATCATATCGATCCTGATCTCGCGCCGAGATGAAAGCGTAATGATGCCTTTCGCCCGCAACTGGGTCAGCTGCCGGCTGACGGTTTCCACTGTCAAACCGAGAATATCTGCAATCTGCTGCCGCGAAAGTGGCAGGAGGACGGTCGTCGATCCATCTGCTTCACTCGTTCCAAGGCGATCTGCCATCTCGAGCAGAAAGCTGGCGAGTTTCTGTTCTGCGGTCATGCGGCCGAGTAACAGCATCCACCGGCGAGTCCGGTCCAGTTCGCCCAGAGTGCGTTCCAGGAGCTTGTGTTCCAGGCGCGGATGTTCGCGGGCGAAGCGTTCGAAATCCCTTCGTTCGAACACGCAGATGTGGGAATCGGTCAGCGCTTCCACGCCATAGGGGGACGTTTCGCCGAATGGCCTGCCCAGGAAATCGGATGGATACACGAGGCCGAGTATCTGTTCCTTCCCGTCTGCCGAATGGGAAGAAAGCTTCAAAATTCCCTCGATCACATTTGCGACGAGGACCGCTTCATGGCCCTCCCACATCAATTGCTCGCCCGCGGCAAGCCTGCGTCGACGGCCAATGCCGTTGAGAATGCCGATTTCCCGTGGATCGAGATCGGAGCAGATCGCCTTGTTGCGAATGGCGCAGGCCTGGCAAAGGTCATGTCGCGACGATGCGGGCGCTTCCTCCATAAATGCGGGGACTATCCATTGTCGCATGAGATGCCAAGACANGGTGCAAGGCATCGGCGGGNGAGCTTGTCGGGATTGGCCAGTCGGCCTAGTCAGCTGCAATGACTCAGAGCGAAAAGCTGACCGGGCGTCCTGTCATCTCTGCCACAGGGCTGTTTACGCCATCCGACACCATCACGAACGAGGAGCTTGTTGAAAGCTTCAACCGCTATGTCGCGCGTCACAATGCCGACAACGCTGCTGCGATCGAGGCAGGGGATGTGGAAGCGCTTCAAACCAGTTCGGTGGAATTCATCGAAAAGGCGAGCGGGATAAAGGCGCGACATGTCATGGCGAAAGGTCCGATACTGGATCCGGAGATAATGGCGCCCCGCTGGCCGGAACGGTCCAATGAAGAGCTCTCCATGCTGGCAGAGATCGGGGTAAAGGCCGCCCGGCAGGCGCTAGAGCGGGCAGGGCGTGATGCTGCGGAGATCGATGCCGTCCTTTGCGCTGCCTCCAATATGGAGCGACCCTACCCGGCAATGGCGATCGAAATCCAACAGGAGCTGGGCATCGATGGTTTCGGTTTCGACATGAATGTCGCTTGTTCATCGGCGACGTTCGGCATTCAGACGGCTGCGGACTACATCCGGTCGGGCAACGCGCGAAGCGTGCTGGTGATCAGCCCCGAGATAACCAGCGGCCACCTTAACTGGCGCGATCGGGACAGTCATTTCATTTTTGGCGATGTGGCAACCGCGGTGCTCGTCGAAGATGCTGGGATTGCACCGGCCACGCACTGGGACATTCTCGGTACGAAGCTGAAGACCGTCTTTTCGAACAACATCCGCAACAATTTCGGCTTCCTCAATCGTGCCTCTCCCGACGGCGAGGGAAAGGCGGACAAGCTCTTCGTTCAGGAAGGGCGCAAGGTGTTCAAGGAGGTCGTTCCGATGGTTGCCGAGATGATCGTGACCGAGGCGGAGAATTTCGGGCTCGATCCACAAGGACTGCGGCGCCTGTGGCTTCACCAGGCCAATGCCGGGATGAACCGTCTTATCGCCCAGCGCGTGCTGGGACACGAAGCGACCGCCGATGAAAGCCCCACGGTACTCGATACCTACGCCAATACGTCCAGTGCCGGTTCGATTATAGCTTTCCATAAGCATAGCGACGATCTGAAGGCAGGCGATACCGGACTGATCTGCAGCTTTGGTGCCGGATATTCGGCAGGGGCGGTCTTCGTGCGCAAGGTGGCATAACATCTTGTGACTATTGGCCGTAGTCCCTAGGTGTTGAACATGCCTGGTGATCTTCTTGACAATCGTGGCCGCGGCGATGCTCGCTGGTCATGGCCCCCCATCCATCCCGAAGGACGCAAGTTCGGGATTATCGCAGTCATCGTTAGCCTGGTTTTCCTGCTCGGTCTCGACTGGGAAATCATTGGCTGGCCTCTGCTGCTGCTTTCTCTGGGCGTGTTCGCGTTTTTTCGCGACCCGCAGCGCGTGGTGCCGCAGGACGACAGGTTCATCGTCGCGCCGGCCGATGGGCTTGTCTCGCTTATTGCCGAAGTCGAGCCCCCGGCAGAATTGATCGTCGATGATGGTAGCGAACATGCCGGGCTGGAAGCGGCCAAGGTCACGCGGATCTCGATCTTCATGTCGGTCTTCGACGTGCATATCAACCGCACGCCGATCGCGGGGACCATCCGCCGTGTCGTCTACATTCCCGGAAGCTTCGTGGACGCCGGCCTTGATAAGGCAAGCGAGGAAAACGAGCGCCAGCATATTCTGGTCGAGCGGACGGACGGATTGAAGCTGGGATTCACTCAGATAGCCGGCTTGGTTGCGCGGCGGATCGTTCCCTTCGTCAAACCGGGCGACACCGTGGGCGTAGGGCAGCGGATCGGCTTGATCCGGTTCGGTAGTCGGGTCGATGTCTATTTGCCGGCAGGTACCGATTCGAAGGTTCTGCTGGGTCAGAAAGTGATAGCAGGCGAGACCGTTCTGGCAGAAATTGGAACGCAGACGCTGATCGAGGGCGTTTCCCAGTGAGCTTACTCCCGCCGCAGGCCCCCGCAGAGCCGGAAGAGCGCGCACGTTTGGGCCCGAAGGCGGCGGAAGATGAACGTCCGGTAATGGGTCGCTCGCGTGCATTGACGCTCAAGGCGATGGTGCCCAATGCGATCACGGCTGCTGCTCTGTGTTCCGGCCTTACCGGCATCCGCTTCGCCATCGGTGAAAACTGGGGTGCGGCGGTTGTCGCGATCATTCTGGCGGGTCTGCTTGACGGGATCGACGGACGAATAGCGCGTGCCCTCAAGGCGCAATCGCGGTTTGGAGCAGAACTGGACAGCCTCGCTGATTCGCTGAGCTTCGGCACTGCGCCCGCGATCATCATTTACCTGTGGTCGCTGTCAGCCGAACCGAGACTCGGCTGGTTCGCAGCGCTGGCTTTTGCGATATGTTGTGCTCTCAGGCTTGCACGATTCAATGCTCAGATCGATGTGAAGGAGCAGCCGCATAAATCCCTCGGTTTCCTGACTGGCGTTCCTGCGCCTCTGGGGGCGGGGCTGGCCTTTGCGCCATTCTATCTCTGGATGGCTACGGGGCTTGAAGAGCTTCGTCATCCGCTTCTGGTCGGCGTTTGGCTGGTCGCGGTAGCATTGCTCATGATCTCGAGCATGGCCACACCCGGTTGGACGTCACTGCGGCCACGGCGCGGGATCAGACTCGAGATAATCGCCTTGGCCGGGCTTCTGTTTGCCGCTCTGCTGGTCGAACCATGGTGGACCTTGAGTGCGATTTGCGTCGGCTATCTCTTGCTGCTGCCTTATACTCTGCTCCGCTATTCCCGGATCAAGCGGCGCAGTTGATCGTGCCCTTCGCGGCGCGGCCCGCGGCCGATCTATCGAACGCGGCATGACCTCCCACCGCGATGACCGGACGAAGTGACGGCAGAGCGGGGACGTTTCCGTTCTTCAAATCGCGGCGNAGTCTGCCGAAAGCGGACCACCACCGTAGACCGCTATCGGCGAGAACNCCCACTGCCGNCAGAGCGGTNGCGGCGAGAAGGATGACAAGAAACAGTGCGAACATTGCGATATCTCCAATCCCGGCTGCNGCCAACTATGTTGACAGACTGGGGAAATCNGGTGGAAAACCCGTACNGACCACCGTCGGTTCCGGTGATTTGNGCAATGTTCTCTTTTTGTTCTTGNCTGTCAACTGCTTTTCGCGTCCGGATTCCNTTTTTTAGCGGTGAATCGAGGCTGGATTTCCTGCCCGAACAGCGCTAAGGGCGCCCGGTTCGCATCGGAATCGGTCNTTTCAATGACTGTTCCGNTCGGGCAAATCCACATGGAAGGCACACCATACCGGTGCCCTGCGCGGGACATGACCGCATTCGGGTTCCAGCTTTCCAGAGGCATAACCGGAAAGGAATATGATTATGGCGGCTCCTACCGTCACGATGCAGCAATTGATCGAAGCCGGATCGCACTTCGGCCACCAGACCCACCGTTGGAACCCGCGCATGAAGCCGTANATCTTCGGCGCGCGCAACGGCATCCANATCATCGANCTGTCGCAGACCGTNCCGCTNTTNGCGCGCGCGCTCGACTTCNTCCAGCAGACNGCNCGTTCGGGCGGCAANGTGCTGTTCGTCGGNACCAAGCGCCAGGCGCAGGACGCGATCCGCGACGCCGCGCTCGCTTCGGGTCAGCACTTCGTCAACCACCGCTGGCTCGGCGGCATGCTGACCAACTGGAAGACCATCAGCGAACGCATCAAGTACCTCAAGACGCTCGACGAGCGCCTGTCGGGTGACACGGCTGGCCTGACCAAGAAGGAAGTGCTCGACCTTACCCGCAAGCGGGACAAGCTCGAAATGTCGCTTGGCGGCATTCGTAACATGGGCGGCATTCCGGACGTTATGTTCGTGATCGACGCGAACATGGAAGATCTGGCGATCAAGGAAGCCAATGTTCTCGGCATCCCCGTCGTCGCCGTACTCGACACCAACGTCGATCCTGAAGGCATCGCTTTCCCGATCCCGGGCAACGACGATGCTGCACGCGCCATCCGTCTGTACTGCGATGCAGTCGCCAATGCAGCCAAGAGCGGCAAGGGCGAAGGCATCCAGGATTCGGGTGCCGACGTTGGTGCGATGGAAAATCCGCCGGAAGAAACTGCGGCGGCCTAAGCTCTTTAACGACCGGGCGCCATCACGCGCTCGTCACAAAGCGGAGTTACGCGCCGGGCCGCTATCCAGCTGGCCCGGTGCCCGCACATCATCTCTAGAAGGAAAATACCATGGCTGCATTCACTGCCGCTGACGTAAAAGCCCTCCGTGAAAAGACCGGCGCGGGCATGATGGACGCCAAGAAGGCACTCGAAGCCGCAAACGGCGATATCGAAGCTGCGGTCGACGCACTGCGCGCCAAGGGCCTCGCCACTGCTCAGAAGAAGTCGAGCCGTACCGCCGCCGAAGGTCTTGTCGGCATTGCCGTCGAAGGCACCAAGGGTGTTGCCGTCGAAGTGAACTCGGAAACCGACTTCGTTGCCAAGAACGACCAGTTCCAGGATTTCGTCCGCAAGACCACGCAGGTCGCGCTCGGCACGGCTGGTGACGACGTCGAAGCGCTGAAGGCTGCCGATTATCCGACCGGTGGCACCGTCGGCGACAAGCTGACCGACAATGTTGCGACCATCGGTGAGAACCAGCAGGTCCGCCGCATGAAGACCGTTTCGGTCACCGACGGCGTCGTCGTCCCCTACATGCACAATGCAGTCGCTCCGGACCTCGGCAAGATCGGCGTGCTCGTCGCGCTTGAGAGTGAAGGCGACAAGGACAAGCTGGCCGAACTCGGCAAGAAGCTCGGCATGCACATCGCCGCTGCCTTCC
>FUFK010041145.1_pt1 | contig 19261 bp, 26 predicted proteins | sample 1021851 | NCBI WGS metagenome assembly FUFK01 (sample SAMEA51879418, study PRJEB19060) | metagenome
CCATTAGAATTATTGATAGCAACAATTTTATGATTTAAAGAGTCTAATCCAGTAACAGGAGCAATAACTTTTACATCTGATATTGTTTGATTTGGTGCAATTGGTTGTAGTGAAGAATTATCAACAACTACATTTCTACTAGGATTAAAAACGAGTAAATTAGGAGCATTTATGTAATTAGAACCACCACTTATTATATTAACATTTTCAATGATATCAAGATTATCAATATTAACGACTGGTGATACAAATGCCTCTGGACTTAAAGTTTTATCCGAAGAATACTCATATCCGATATCAACAATTCTTACATCATTTATTCTTCCAATCGAATTTGAAACTGCAATTATGTTAGCATTCTTTCCATTGGAACTTGTAACTGATTTAAATTTAGGAAGTTTTTTATAATTAAAACCAGGTGAAATTATTTTAAAATCTTTAATTGCACCATGTACATTTTTTGATCTTGTAGTATATTCTAATTTTTCACAATCAGTATCCAAATATGTTGTTAGTTCTGGAACTAAGGGTGATATTTTAAAGGTTTCATTTGTAACATCAAAAATTTCATATTCACCATTGTAAACACTATCAACAAATCTTATTTCTGCGTAATTTTCAACATCTGTATCAGATGTGCTTATATATCCACCTTTTGATAAACCATAATATAACCTATCGGGAGTATTTTTTGAATATTGGATAGAAAGTTGAGCACCAATAGGATCTGTATTGTTGGTACCAATACCAATAGTTCCAACACCAATTACATTAAATGTTGTTGAATCCTGTGAACTTAAAAATTCATTTGTTAACTCTTTATCATAAAATACTTTTAAATCAAAATTAGATAAAGTTGTGCTTGATAATCCAAAAGTTAATTTAGAATTTTTTACAACATCAATTCGAGGATTTATTAAAGATATAGATTGATTTGCACCACCAGTGTTTGCTGTAATAGAAACAATTTTTACTGGAGTTGTATTTAAATCAATTTTTGTTTCTGCTAGTTGGAAATATCTGTCGCTTATTTTGTTAATAAAGTAATCACCAGTCGATAATCCAGTGGCTCCTCCATCATAAAATACTTTATCACCAGTATTAAGTCCATGATCACTTATATTAATTCTATTTGTTTCTACATCTGATGCTGCGAAGGTAATTGGATTAATTAATAATTTTTCATATTCAGAGTTGTAATTTACAGATATTGGTGTTGTTGTCCCTATACCAACAGATAAATTAGGGATAACCTTCATTTTAACTACATCACCCTCTCGTAAATTATGAGTGGTTGTATTTGCTGCAGATACATTTGTTGTAATAAGTGTTGATAATTTATCAATATCTCCAATTACTTGTTCTTGATCGGATGTGAAATAATACAAACCAGATGAAATCCCAGTGGTAGATCCTTTTGAATAGAAGAATAGACCTTCACTTGTACTTCCAATACCAACTTTTGTAGTTAATATACCAACATAATCTTCACCCTTGTTGATAATATACACATCGAGTGAATTTTGTCCAACATGTGGAACTTTAAATTCAGCAACATTAGGTGTCCTACCAACGTCAAATCTATTTGCACCATTACTTTTAAATAAAGTGACCTTTTGACCAGTTTCAAATGGATGATTTGGTATGTGTATTGTTCTAGTAGGTATTGATAGATCTTGTACTACTTCTCCGACAATATATTTTACACTAGTTGCTCCGCCAGGAGTTGTACCAACACCTACTGATTGAGGACCATTGAAATATACTATATCATTTTTCTTAGACTCAAATTTCTTAGTTTTTACAGGAATATTAATTTGATTATTTAATACATGGATTGTTGATCCTAGAGTGTGAGCAATGCCAATTCCTCCACCCTCGTTCCTCTGTACTCTTATTACTTTTCGTCCATTATATAAATTTAATACTCTTAAAAGTTCAGATCCAACTCTTAATGATCCACCAACTGAAACTGTATTAGGAATATCAGTAACGTAAATATCTTCAATTACACCATTAGCATTTCCTACTGCCATAGTTTTTGCTAAACCTATGGTATCAGTGGAAACTCCAACTCTAAATGATCCTGTTAAATTAACAACACTAGTATTCAATCCAGATACTGATATTGAAGTTTGGTTGTTTAATTCAAAGAAAGGAAGTAAATTTGCAGTTACATTATTATTATCTTTCCAAGTAAATACTGCATTTTCAAATTTTTGTAAAGTTGTATCTATTCTTGAAACACCAATACCTACAATTTCATCTACTTTAGCACTAAATCCAGATCCGTTAGTGCCTGAATTATCAAAAACAGTTAGATCACCAACTTTATATCCCTCTCCACCATCTAAAACAGTTACATCATTTATATCACCCTTTGTAACCGACTCAATTTTTGAAATTTGTCTTATTTTTTCATTTGACTCAATAATAAAATCATTATCACCAAACTCTTCATCAACAAGATATGGTAATGTGTTTCTTAGTAGATTTGAATTGTTAAAATCAAAATCGTGATCTAAAATAAGATTATCATTTATTAAAGGAGACCTATAAGATTTTCCTATAAAATATGGATATTTACCCTCTAATTTCCCAGTCGCTGATGATATTCCTACAGAAGCAAAGTACGCATAAATTCCATTTGGAAATTCAGGTGTTTTACAAAATCTTCCATTATGAATATCTAAATCACCAACTCCATTGTAAACATAATCATCTACAAAAAAACCACCTTTGAACCCATTTGGTCTATTTTTAACTTTTGATGTATCAAGACCATATGAAGGAGTTAATATTTTTAAATCAGAATTTATATTGTCTGGATCAGAATATCCAAATGGACCGTATATTGGGTTTCCATCGTATGCCCAACCAATTATTGGTGAGTGAGAGGTTATTTCATTAAAATCACCATTGTTTTTAATTGTAAAACTGTTTTCTAAAGTTTTAATTATATCTTGTGAATAACCAAGAACACTAAAAGCAAAGGAGTCTTTACGAGATGTTAAATTAAAGTCTTTAAAGTCTCCAAATCTCTCTACTCTATTTACATTTAAACTTCTAACTCTTGCTTCAAGAACTCCATTAGATCCTCTTGGTATTACATTTACCTGCGTGGATGACTCACTATAACCTATACCAGAATTAATAACAATAGCGTCAATTATTTGTCCATCTTGTATAATAGGTCTTACAATCGCACCTGACCCTGTTCCAGCGTCTTTAACATCTAAATCAGGAGTAGAGAAATAACCCTCTCCTTTACCAACAACAGCTACATCATCTACTCTTCCATTTACTATGATTGGTTTCAACTCAGCATTTTTTCCATTTAGGATAGTTACATCTGGTTTTATTTGATGATTTAAAATTGTAGATCCATAATTAGATCCTTCATTATAAACGTAAGCATCAATAATTTCTCCTGTTACAATAGGAGTTAAATTAAATGTGCCAGTAACAGTTGAACCATAAGACACCTCAATATTTACTTTAATTTCAGGATAGAAAAATTCTTGTAAACCAACTCCTGAAGATGTAAAATTGACATATTTTCTTCTATCTAAATTTACTAGATCTGTTGCAAGTTTAAATGAATTATCATTAACCTTGATAACACGATATTGATTAGACGTACTTAATCCAGATATTATCGTACCACCCGACTCAAAATTATATTCAACAATATCTTTTGTTTCAAACCCATGATTTACAAAATTAATTGTATCATAAGATGTAGATATTCCAGTTGGATTAACTCTTAATTTACGATTGGTGTATCCAGAACCTTGTTCTAATACTTTGACTGATATAAGTGTTGTTCTATTTTCTGTTCTAAATCGATGAATACCACTTGCACCTGTGTCTGTAGATAATCCAACAGTATTGATACCAGCTGTACCTGCTAAAGCATCATTTTTTGTGTTAAATATTCTAACTGTTGTTGGGTTGACAACTCTAACAAAATATGGATCACCATCAGACAAAGTTCCAGTTATAATATTATTAGTATCATAAGGAGCACCTATGCCGATTGGAGCATTATTGTTAGCACTATAATAAACTAATTGTCCGTTTTCTAAGTTATGTTCTGTTTTAAAAGTTATAGTTTCATCATCTTTATCAATACCACCATTAAAGAATATATCTCTACTATCAAAATCAATAAATCTATTTCTTATACCAACTACAGGTTGTAGAACACATCCTGATCCATTACCTCCTGTTACAGAAATACTTTTAACAGACTGAATATCAAATTTTTGTGGATCAACTAAAACTTTTTTAACACTTCCTCTCACAACAGGTTGAACTAATGCAGTTGTTCCTGTAGACTTTTCAACGCTTACTGAAGGTGGATTATTTACATCATAATCTCTTCCACCATTTAATACGTTTACTGACTCTAAATTTCCATAATATATAATATCATCAGATATTGGTGATCTGATTTGAACACCGTCTCTTAATATTCCAATATCATTAATTGGTGTTTCATGTTTTGAAGATATTGATAAATTTTGTGATAAAGGAATTTTTCTTAAAATTTTATCTGATTGAAGTTTTCTATTTTCATGTGTTTTAAAAATAAATGTATGATCCTGTGTAGAAGTAGTTCCTATACCTATTTGAACAGTGCTTGCTGTACCTATTTGACTACGTGATAAGTAAAGTGCTATTTTTGATATATTTGCTCCTGCAGGAGGAATAATAGGATCAACATAATAAGTTGCTCCAGACTCTAGACCAGATAAAACTTCTGTTTCAGGACTGTAAATAACTGCATCTCCTTGTATAAAACTAATATTCTTATTTGAAGGTGGAGTGAATTGAATAAAACTATACTTATCTGTTAATATATCTTTTCCATCTAAACTTATACCACTAGTTGTCTCTTTAATAGTATCAATTGTAATGTCATAATTAGGAAGAGAGTTTGACGCAACATAACCATCAGTATCACCATCACTGTAAACATTTAATACGTCTGATATTAATACGTCATTTCCCTGTTCTATTTCAACTCCACTACTTGTTGCAGTTTCTATAACTCTTCTAATATCATATAACTGATTTGATATAGTTGTAAATCCTACTACATTGTCTACTGATATTTGATTTAAATTAGTATCTATTGAACTAACTGTTCCTGTTCCTTCAATTACCTGTTGTTCTCTTTTGAGAATTTGGAAAGTATCTCCAACTTTTAGATTAGATTTATCAATAGGTGCTCTGAAAGAATATGTCGTTCCATTTATATCGATTTGTAATCTTGATGATGTATTATATTTCCAAGAATTAGCAAATACTTCCTTATAAGTTGAATTTTCATTTTTAATTTTTTCGCCAACGTTTTTAACAAATATATTTTCTCCTTCATTTACAAGACTAATATCTGATGTGGTAACTAGTTCAGAAAGAACTCCTGTTATTCTAAGATCAATTCTTTTTGATAAATCGCCATTTTCATATCCAAAAATAGTTTCATTTGATCTTATATCATCAGCAGTGTTTATTTTGACTCCTACACCTGAACATCCAAAAAATTGATTTATTGTTTTAGATGTGTAATCAATATTATTTTGTCCACTTATCATTGTCCCTGTTGCACCAAATCCAACTGTTGAGTCGACTGATATAACATTACCTCCGATTGCAACATCAGTTAAGACTTTTGTTTTACCTGGTACAGTAAAAACACCTTCAATTAAATCACGATCACTAAATCCAACAAATAAAGAAATTTTGTAGTATGTTTTTTGATCTCTTTTTAAAATTTCAACTTCTGATACTGATGCATTTGTTGATGTATCTGTTGATTTAAAAATTGTTTGTCCAACTAAGTTTTGTGGATCTCCTGTGGATGATATTAAATCAGCAACGATTACCTCTCTACGAATAAATTCAGCATCTGATGGTTTGATTAATTTTCCCTCAAGATCAAGAATAGTTGATTCAACACCATATAATACTTTAAATAAAATCCTTACAGATTCTTCTATACCTTTTGATTGATAAAAAGAACGAGCAAATTTTACAAAATTACCTACATCTAAATTTGTATCAAAATCATTATCTTCTAAACCAGGTAAAAATGTTCTTTTAAGTTTTTTATAAAATTCTTGTAAAAATAAAACTGATAAATTGGTAATCGTACTACCAGAACTATGAGATGCTGCAGATGTGCTCTCAAAAACTAAATTTTCTCTATTAATTTCAAGTAATGAAGAAGATATGCCAACATTGTAACCTGTAATTCCACTAAATCCACGAATACATCCTGTAAAAGATGTAGATGTGATACCAGTATAAGATATTATTTCATCATCTACTTTAAGAAGACCATATTCTGAAGGAAATCCTTTTGTGCTTGGAACTGATATTATGGTATCAGATGCTGAAAAATCTGAAGAAACACTTGTAGTACCAGTAACAACTTCAGGTACTAAATTATCTGATTTTAAATACTGATCAAAGTTTCCTATAAGATCACTTGGACCTCCTTGAAACTCTTGTGAAATATAATATTGTTTAAAAAACTCAGCAGCGTTTGGAAAATCAGTCACCACAAATTCAGGTAACTGGTTTTCAATAATAGTATTGACTTTTATTCTTTTGTCAATTTGAGACATAAATTATTTCCTCTCTAAATCTCCATTAGAGTAACTAGAAGTATAATAATCTCTAGTAAATACAACACCCGAAACATCTTCACCTGAAGCAATAACATCCTTAAACATATTTATTGTGCTTTTTGAAACGTCAAAACTTAAATATAAATCTTTCAATCCAACTACGTCATTTGATTCTGGAAACGCTTGTACCTCAATAATATTATTCTCTGCTGCTGTGGATGTAATATTAATTGTATTTAAAATAATTTCACCTTTCTTATAATCAACTATACCTGCATCTTTAATAAGAACTTGTTGTTTATCTCTTTGATTTTTAAAAACTACACTCAAAGTTCCCTTCATAGATCCATCAAGATTACCAGATGCATCTTTATTTGGAACATCGGTAAGAAAAGCAGTTTCGTTTGACCCAGAAACTGTAAATCCAGTACTCTTTATATTGTAACCAGCAGGGTTTATATTAAAACGATTTCCAAAACATAATTCATACTGTGCAAATTGATTTAATAGTGCTTTAAGATCCCTTCTAATAATTACCTTTGTAATATTTGATGTAATACCATTGTCAACACGATCAATCAATGTATTTAATTTACTATACTTAAATCTGCCACCAAATTTGTTTATCTCAATATTCCTAGCATAATTATCTAATGATGATACGATAGTTGTTCTTAAATTTGATGCTGAAGCAACCTGTGCAGGGTTATAATAGATTGTAGAGTTAAGTTCCACATATAGTATTTTTAAATCAACTATTGTGGCATTGATACCAGCGATAGCGTAGTTCTTTAGTTTATTTTTGATTTGTGTTTTGTCGAAATCTGATACATAAGTACCACCTTTGGGTTTAATACTAATTTGAACTTGACCAAATTTTGGTGGATCTAATTCTTCTCCACCAACGACTGCAACTGACTCAGTTTTTGGAAAAATGTCTTGAATTATTGCCTCATAATCTCTTGGTGTAACTGCTCTATATTGTGCTGAGTAAAGTCTTGGAGCAAAATACTTAATAGAAGACACATCTTCAACTTCCGCACCGTTAGAGGCACTAGAGACGGTGGTTATAACAATATTATCAGTTGGTGTAAACAGTGTTCCATCACTTTTTGTAAAAGATCCTTGGAAACTAAAATTAGATGGACCGTTACCATCTTCGCCATCAGTTACAAGATATTTTGCTGTTATAATAGANTTATTTTCAAGTTTTTTACCAAAAAGATTATCACCAAATAATATTTCATATTTTTCGTCTTGAACTTCCTGTGCAAGGTAAATTTCTGAATTTTTATTGATGTTTAATATATTATCAACCATTGAATACTTTCTACCAAGTCCCACATCATTAGTTCCTTTTACAAATACTCTTAATGTTGAGCTGTCAATGTTAGGACTATCAATTATAAACCTTTGATCTTGAGATGTATCAACTCTATATACCCTTTGAAGTAGTGTTCCCTCATAGACAGTAATTGGATCATCAAATTGAGCAAAAGATACTCCATTTATATCACGGACACGAGATGATGTAACTTCATCAGGTATTGAAAAACGATAAGTTGTATTTTCTGAATTACCAACACATACAAGACCTGATCGAAGAGTTAAAAATCTTGGTGTACTAGAATTTGTAGTTCCTAAATTAATATCTGATATTTGTATTGATGCAACTGCTGCAGTTTTTGAACGTGGTACATATCCAATATTACGAGCAAGGGAAACAACGTTCTCACGTATGGTTGCTGAGTCTAGGAATGATTCATTTGCAAGTAAGTTTGCATTAAACGCATTAATATAGGTATTATAAGCAAGTGTATCAATTAAAACGGAGAAGTTTGAACCCTCAAAGTCAAAATCNGTGAAATTTGAGTTTGAACGAAGAAAATCTTTGATTTGTACTTTGATTTGATCAAAGTCTAAATTTGTAAACTGTGTAAAGGGCATATTATCTCGTAGGTTCTAATAAAAAGGTGAATGATTGAGTTGGAACATCCAATCCATTGATCTCGAAAAGCACTTTTACCTCTAAAGTATTGTTATCCATTAGAGCATTGACTTCTACACCAATTTCACCAACTCTTGGTTCAAAGTTTCTGATCGTATTACGTACTTGATCCTCTATAACCATTACAGTTGATCTTTCAAAGTTCTCAAATAGAGAATCTCTGATGTCTGTACCTAGAATTGAGTTAAAAAACCTCTCTGTTGGTATTGTTTCAACTAAATTTCTCACTGATCTGGTGATTGCTCGCTCATTTGTAAGCACAGGAAGGTCTTTCGTCACTGGATGTGGTGTAAAAGACAAACTGATATCCTTAAATGCTCTTGATTTGCGTTGAATCGCCATTATTAATGCTTTTAGATTTATTTATACCCTATCTTGCATAATCATTCATCACATAATCATCACTATCAAAGTATTCAAGTACCCAAAAGGCAACACAACGTGGATTTTTTGCTCCACAAGTAAAAATATCGAATGCAACACAGTTTTTTTCTGGCCAAGTATGGCAAGAAAGGTGACTTTCANCNANAGNNANGNTACAAGTCACNCCATAAGGGTCAAATTGNTGNNNATNNGTGTTTAAAACCTNNANNCCTTCANTTTTACAAGCANTNNCGCATACTTGTTCGATTTTTTCCTTGTCATTTAACTTTTCAAAGGGTACATTATACACTTCAACAAGTAAATGTGTGCCCATATGAGCATTTTTTACGTGTTTCATCCTAATTCTGGTTCAAATGGTTTTCTATCGTCAGTTTTTTTCCTTTCTTTTGCAGTTTTCCAGAAATAATTCTCTTCAGAACCCAATCCATCACGATCATGACCGTTTTCAACCTGATAATATGCAGTTGAAACCTTAAAATCGGGCACTTTAGGTGTTTCTGGAGTAATACTGTTGTCATATATCCTCATTCGATTGTTTGGATAGAGACAATACTGTCCATTATCCAATTCAAGAAGGTTATGTGACTTATGTTCAGCAGGTGATTCACTTGTTGAGTAGTCAATCGTGTCAATATCTTCGTGATAGTTGTCTAAAGTGCAAATATAGGTGCCTGTTTGTGTCCCAAAGTCTCTTGTATACACTTCATAGTGCATTGATCCAATAAAATTCTTACAAATTGCAGTTAGTCCATAGTCCATACAGTTCCAAAACTGTAAATTATGCAAAGGCATATCAGGATTTGGTGTTTCTGGTGACGAGACAAAAGCGGATATGGGCAACTTATCGTAAATCGCAGCATATTCTGGTAAATACGTCTCAAAATAAAAGGCACGACCAGGAATGCTCTTGGCCGATACCCATACTCCTCTTTCAAATTCGCCATGACCACTCTTATGGTCGGTTAAGTACTCTTTCCTCACCCATAATTCAACAGCAGGTAAATTACAAATTAGCGAACTCATTAACGACCCTGCCCCCGATATCTTTTACGAGCCGAGTTACGGGAGGTTGCCGAGTATTTCGAGTGTTTTCCCCGCCCTTGACGAGTTTTTTTGGGTCTTGCTTCAGTAATATAAGACGTTCCCAACATTCCAGTTTTTCTAGCCATTAATTTTTCCTTTCAATTTGTTAGTTTGAATTTCTTTTCGATTTTGTTTAAAGTAATCAAAACGATACTTTAATAATTCAGTTGATAACTTAATATTATACTCAACAGTTTCTGGTAAAAACTGTGGTGAATCACGAAGAAAGCAGTTAACTGAATATCGTACACCAGATGTGATTTCTTGAACCTCGTGCACCCATAAAAAGTCTGCTGGCCAAATCATTGCATCACCTTTGTTCAAGGTTACTTTATGTTGACCACCCCAAAAGGCAAATTGACCACCTTCATAGTCATCATTTAAATTAATTGTACAACTTCCATATACACCGTGATCGTGATCAGTATGTGGATGTATCCAAGCACCTTTTTCATACTTCATCAGTCGATAAAGGTGAGGATGTAAAAGTGTAAGTCTTCGATCAACGTGAAATGCATTAAAACTATCCATATAATCGTGATAGTCGTTAATGATAGTTTCAATTGACGAATGAATTAAATTAAATGCATCACTTCCTATTTTAGCACGTTTTACGTGATTTGGTGAATATATGTTTTCACCAGTAAATGCGTGAGGACAACACTCGTGTGTGACCTCAACGGGACTTGTCTCATATTCATCAATTATAACTTGACATTGATCTTCATCGAGAAAGTTTCTCTTTATCATAATCAAGTCTTTCAAATTAATCAACTATGCTTCCTCAATATATGGTTCATAAGAAATATCTTTTGATGTGAGTGTCTTATTATAATAACACTCAACTGCAAGATCTTCCATTATATTAAACATTTCCGATTCGGATAAGTTCCAGAAGATAACTTTACCTTTGCGTAGAACGTTGTAACGCTCTACTTTCTTTTTTTGTTTTTCTTGCCTTTGTTCTTGTCCCATTGGTAGAATACGAAAAGTCCGATAGAGATCCAAAAGATCAGTGTAAAACCATAGTTCATATCAGTGATGTGGGTTATAATACTGTAACATCAAGATCAGGATGAATATGATTACGAGTATTGTGATTACTGCCATCATTAGATTATCCTTGTCTTTTCGTGACCAACTCGAACACGAGGATCGCACCAGATTTCAAATCCTGCTTCCTTTGCATCTAAACAGAATGATACATCTTCACCGCACATATCTTGTACTTCACCCGATTCAAACACCTGCATCTTTGGAGCAAACCAAGGATAGGGTAGACCTTCGTGTTCAAACACACCTTTCTTAATCAATAACCAACCAAAACCAGTATAGTCAACTGTAAATGGTTTCTTTCTTTTGCTAATACTATCTATTGTTTCGTGATTCATCACACCACCGTTTGTGCGGAAATCATCTTCTTCTAACCAATGAGCAACTGATGTAGTCTTTCCATCTTCTGTACAATACCAACCTGCTGCAATATCCTTATCCATTAGAAGTACCTGATAGAACTTCTCAACGTTGAAAACAATATCACTATCAATCCATAATTGATAATCATAGTTTAACTTTCCATCCCAAGGAAGTTGATCTGGACCTCGAAGAACATTTGCACCAAGACATTTACATCTGGCAAAGTTTACCATTGATGAATAATCTTGACTGATTTGTATGCTTGCACCACTTTGTACTAGATCAAAACAAAGAGATACGAAACTCTTTAGAAACTGATATGAGACACCTCGACCAGGTAAACAGAATACAACTGTCTTTCCTTTTATCATCTCTTTTGCTTTGGCATAATCAAACTCAGGTGCAGGTGCTGCCTTCTTTGGTTTTGGGTTCTTTGCTTTAACTGTAAATCCTTTTGCCATAATATGTTGTAATTACAATACTATTTTAACTCAGAATATGTATATTGTCAATAAGAATTAAGATGGTGATGTAGACCGTACCGATATATTTCCAGAGATACTAATTCTTTCTTCCTTACAATCATAAAATGGATATACAGTATGTTTTAAGTTTGCAGGAAAAAATAACATTCTTCCTTCCATCTCAGGAGACATATAATAAGTATGAGATGTAATCTTACCAAGATGATTTGTATAAACAAATTGAAAGTTAGATACAGTTGAAGAAGTTGAATGAGTACTACGAGGAAGTTTCTTCTGATCTCTCCAATCTGTTGGTATCTTCATCCAGATAACAAAACTAAAAATACCTCCGTGATCGTGTAATGGATTATAATCTCCTTCGTGTTGATAATTTACCCACCAATCATTTAAGTAGGTTTCCATATTTGCTGATACCCACGGTATTAATTTCATCTGATTACCAAAGATATCATCACCATATACTTTGATCCAATATCGAACGAAAGGATCTATAATTGAATTATAAAAAGTATTATTATTTTCTAACGCATAACTTCCATATAAATTACCTGCAAGATTTGGATAAGGTTCTTGACCTCTTTTCTCAATACAACTCCAAAGTAGATCCATATGCTTCTCATTCAGTCGTGTTTCCAACCAACCAGGATCTACACTTTTTATTTTCAATGTCATAATATAAAATTTGAGTTAATAAGAACTCTCTTCAAAAACTGTATTGGGAGTTTCGTTTACCTCTGAGTAGGTCAACTCTTCTCTCCAGTACGACCAATATATTTTATTCCATATAGTTTCAAATTCTTCTTCATTCAAGTTTTTAAAAAGACACTTATCGTTTAGATAGATGTGGTAACTTTTCATTCTTCCTCTTCGAGTATGTGTATGCCATCAATATCAATAAACCACTCAAGTTCCATTCCCTCATACCAACCATATTCGTTCATCATCCACTCAGGTATTGTAAGTTTATATTCTCCTGTAATAGGGTCAATTGTGATAGGTTGGATTTGAGATGCAGAATCGTGTTTCATTCATATCGTTCACTTCTTCCAGTATATAGTACCTTTGTATTTTTTGCAAGCGATCCCTGTGGGCATTTTTACACACGAAAAATTTTCTGTACCCCCTGTGTAAATCAAGTGGGTTTTTGATACAGCTAGCAATCGTAACACTTTATAGCTTAATGGTACCTAGCGGATTTAATATAAGAAGGCGGGGGATCGCCCCCACCTGCTGATCACGCACCCATAGGGTCAGGGGGTTAGTATGCCCTCTGCCCAAGTGCTGCGGGTCTGTCGCCATACTCACCGCAGTGAGTGTTCGCAGTGTCGGTTGCTTCAGCATAACCGAACTCATCAGACAGACTGAGCATAACTTCAGAAAGTTCTATTGCTGATGGTGAGCAGAAAACTGTTTCTACTTCTTGGACTTTGCCTAACTTGTTGTAAGCAGTGACTGTATAATCAAACATAATTTAAAGGGGTGTAAAACTTATATACTTATTATAAACCCCACTCTTCACGAATGGGGTATAATGTTAACAAACCGATATATTTACTTATATGCGGTTAGGGGGTGGGGTCGGTTCGGGCAATATTTAATTGAACTAATGCACCACCCCGTTTTGTCTGTGATGTAGTCCACCAAGTCGGTTTCTTCTTCAACCCACCATAACCCCAGAGCGTTATCGGTTATAAACTCCTGCTCCTGCTCTGTCATTGTACCCATAGAGTCCGTGAAGTCGAACTCTATTTTTTCTACAATAAAATGAGGCATTATGCGTACCTCCCTGCGGGGTGTGGGTTGTCAGGTGTGCAACCGAATGAAGCAAAAAATGCGTTCATCATAGGGCGGTTAACTTCGGGGTCATCAAAGTCAACTCCTCCGATGTGGTCGACTCCCCATTCGCTGATCTCATCAATGAATGTGTCGAAGTCTTCGCATAGGTACGCAATGTTTTCAAAGTTTTCTACTTCTTTGATGCGGTTGATTAGTCTTTGAGTTTTTGTCATAAGGGGTTGAATAAAACTTATACTATAATGATAAAGGAAAAGGGGTTGAATGTCAACCCCCAAATATAAAGAGATTATTTAATCTCTTCAATTAATTCCTGCATTTCTTTGAGGTTTGCTTCTCCCCAATCTGCCCCATCAGGTGTAAACATTGACCCGATCATACATTGCATTTCATAAAGAAATTCGTTGTATGTTTCGCACTCTTTGGCGATACTGTAAAGGCACTCGTCGTTGTTGATCCAAAGAGCAACATTCCAAGTTGTCCAATCTGCCCACCCGTTATAGGTTTCTTTGATGTCTGAAAGGTTGAAAGAAGTTTGAGCGATCATAATAAAGGGGTTAATTGCTTATACCTTTATTATACATGAGAAAAGGGGGTTGTGAACCCCCCTTGTGCCACTTTTTAAACTGTCACACTACCAGTTGTTGGAAAAAATGTAACCATTAGATTCGGAATAATCATAACTTAGATTCTCCCATGTCTCCTCCCAGTCGATTGCGATCCAATAGGGCAAGTCGTTGTGAACATAACCCATGTCAGATACAAATGACTCCGCAAATGATGCCCCGCTTTCATAGTGTCCCATGTATGCGTCGTTGAGGTGTTCAACATCCATGAGGTCAAATTCCTCAATAAATGCGTCAACTGTCTCTTGGTCGTACTCATCAACCATGCGGGTGTAGTCCTCATAGTATAAGAGAAAATCTTTGTGTCCATGCTCTTCAATGAACTCCTTCATTTCATCTGAGTCATGTCCGTCTTCGATCAGGGAGTCAAACAACTCCTGTGCATGCTCCTGATCGTTGAATGATGTTGTTTCTGAAAGGGTCATAATTAGTGCCTGTCTGAGATGTACCAAACCCCATAATTGTTAATGCGTTGGGGTTCAAAGTTACGCTTTGACATTTCTGCTAATGCCGCCTGGACTATTGGGTTGTCCATTGCTGATTGATTGACTAAGACTTTTCCGTCGTAGATCGGTTGTAATTTTTCGTTGAACATAAAAGGGAAAGTTGTTTAACTACCTTAAGTGTAGCATCAGGAAAGAGGATATCAAGCANANTTAACATTGTTTTAACATTCTGTAACTATTGCCTGTTAAGTAAATATCTGCTAATGTGTTTTCAAGTTCGTACGCTTCACCCTCTCTAATGGTGTCATCTGTGACCCCGTGGACGTTTTGCTTAACGTGTACCAATTCATGAATAAGGGTTGTTACATAATCCCGTTCGGATAGGTCGTTATGTATTTCAATTTCATTTTGGTCGTTGTTGATTAAAGTCCAACCAAAAACGTTGTCCTCTGTTAAGTCCGTGTGGATCACCTCAACGTCTGTATCCTTGATCTCTGGAAAGATCACGGACATGAACACATAAACCGATTCTGCTATGGGGTTGTTGTCGGAATTGAAAAACATTTAAATCCTTTGATTTGATTCTATTATAGGGCATGGGGATAGGTTGTCTACCCCCAAGTGGACAGTTTGGGAACTGTCCTACAGTCCCTTGTTTTCTAATACTGGTGCGATTACTGTTTCAAGGTATGTAAAATACTCATCAACTGTAAATTGTGTATTGATTTGATTTAATAACCATTCCACCCCATACACATTTAAACCTTTGTTGTTGTACTTGGTTAAGTCTTTTTGGTTTATCTCTCTTACTACTGGTACAAAATATGCACCTTCGTCAGCACCTAACGCATTTCTGACTTCATCAATTTTTTTGTTAGACGCTTTGATTTTTTCACTATCAAAGTTTAAGTTGCACTTACTCTCAAGATAGTAGTTTACACCGTCTTCTTCACTTATAAAATTGTGGTCAATCTGTCTGGTTTTTCCGTTAACCTCAATTAGGTTGTTGTCCTCAATCAAATTGCAACTGTTACTATCTGAAATAACTTTGTTCCAAAACTGTTCAATGCGTTCCCCAAATGAAATGAGTATTGATTGAGATGATTGACGATTTAGGTTTAATGCAGACAGAGTATAACTTTCTGACTGTCTGGGAGTAATACTCTCTATAAGTGGTAGTAGTGTTTCGTTTAAGTAATCCATTGTGGGAATGTTGTTATTAATATAATAACACGGACAACAACCAATGCAACCCCCTATGTGACAGTTTAAAAAGTGGCACACTACCAGTTGATTCCGTGTTTGTATGTATTATAATAAGTATATAAGCAAAAGAGGTGGGAGGTANCACNGAAAACGAAAAAGATCGACACTNCCCCTGCCTTCTTTTTTTTNNAAAAAAAGCATAAAAAATGAAGGTANAANCACCTTCAAGACTTTTTTCAGAGGGGTTANAGNCGATCCTGGTGGGAGTANNNNTGTATCATATGATACAAAGCAGACACATAACGGGAANCCCCCTTAACTTNTTCCCGTTATGCTTATTTCACTCATCTGCCTGTGACAGTTCCCACGCTGTCACATAAATGGGACTTACATTCTAANGNAATGCCCNTCCTATAATGCCCATAAGTGCCAATTACTGGCACATATCCTCAAACATTCGCCTTGCTGTTTTTTCTGCGTGTGCTTCCATCTCAGCAACAGTATATGAGAAATAGGGTTCNATCTCTAACTCTTTTAATAATTGCTGATCGTATAATGAATTATCNTAGAGNTCTTCAAGGATTGATTCGTGATGTAGGGTTGACATAACTCTTAGGGGTTGATTTACTTTAATTATAGTATGGGGTTGGTCGCTAGTCAACCCCACTTAACAAAGATTTAATAATCTTCGTCTGATCCAAATCCGCAACTTGCTAACGCATCTCCGTCGTAGTCGAACATGTCGCTCTCATAGTTGTCGTAGTGCATCGCAATCACTTCGTCATGTTTTTTATGCCATGACTCTTCGTTCAACTGCTCCTGCTCTACGCATTTTTGGATTAGATCCAATAGAATGTTTGCGTCTTCGTTGAACTGTTCTGTAGTGTACATAAGAAAAGGGGTTGTAACTGTTTTAATTATAATTGTTTGGGTAGTCTTTGTCAACTACCCAAATATAAAGAGATTATAAAGAATAACCTGCAATTGGTTCTCCAAATAATTCATCTAATGGGTCATAAACCGCATGGAATCCATCTGTAAGTAATTCATCAACGTATGATGATTCTTCGATTTCCTCTGGTAGGTCATCATCTTCAACGTCATAACCAATTTTTAACTCATCTTCAAGAAGTAAGTCTTTGTACTCTTCAATAGTCATAATTTGAAAGGGGTAATTTGTTTACATTTATAATATAGGATAAACAATAACGAATGTCTACCCTATGTGTGACAGTTTACGAACTGTCTATATTCCTTTGACATCTGATGATAATATAGTAGACTTTCCATTAGTCACATTATCAACCATATTATCATAGGTTTGCATATCCCAACCTTTTTGGTCGGGTACGTCTAACTCATATGCCATCATGATAACCTCATAGAGGTAATCGAACTGACTTGGAGTCAGTTCAATATTAATTCCGTTTGGTTTGCTCATACTTTCATACCATCAACGAAAGGTTTAACAGTTCCAAATTCTGAGATGAACCATTCCCAATTCTTTTGGAATATCTTTGCACCATCACGGAATTCATCTAGAAGTGCATTTAATCTAGATTTAGTTGTGACAGTTTCCCAACCTGCACTAGAGATGTTGAGATCATTAGTTGCGGTATCTAACCACGCAATTAGATTCCCGTGAAGCAAAACCTGCATTTCTGTAGTAATGCCATTCTCTTTGAAACAACGAACTGTAGTGTTACTACCTGCCCAGTTCTTTCTGTGACGGATAGCGTAGTTCATTTGCTCTTCAACTTTACGCATAATTTAAAAGGGGTTGTTTGAATACTTTAATTATAATAGGGGGTTGGTCGCTAGTCAACCCCTAGTGGACAGTTTGCAAAGTGTCCTATAGATACCCTGCTGTCTCCATTCCTGGTTCATCATAGAACCAACTAATAGATAAATCTTGGAACATTTCACGCAATCGGTAACAAATTGGTTCGGGTGGTGCCCACGCAGTTTCAAAACTCATTTCCAACTGTTCGTCATCCTCATATTCAATTTCTACGTTTTGTGCGGTAACATCCCACTTGGTTCCCCAGTTCTGGATGTTCCAATGATACCATCTATCATCATTTTTACCATCTGGGAAATTGTATGTCTCCCACATAAGTTCCCCAGTTTTGGGGTTCTTGTGCTGTTCGAGTTTTGGAAACTCTCCTTTTTCGTTTGGTAATCTCTTCCAGTCTGGGGACTGAATGATTCTGTTAAAGATTGATTTCTCATCTTTGAAAATTTCAGCAACTTTTGCTAGTTGTTCGGGTTCTCCGAAAACTTTTACTTTGTTGTTGCACCAATTAGGCATAAGGGACTCCTTTTGTGTATGTACTTATTATAATTGATATTTACGCATACGCAACACGAAGTGGACAGTTTACGAACTGGTACACTGCCACTTGATTTTGTCTTCAGCATTTGCTATATCAAAACATATCTCACACATACAATCCACTAACGGGAAATTGTCCCGCCAATCATAATCCTCTTCTAATGGGGAATCCCAGTAGTAATAAAGATCTGGCTGATAATTCGGATCTTTTTTATCTTTAAGGATCCCATCATAGGTATCATCAAAGTTACCGCATGAGTCGCAATAAGCCATTATTTTCTCCTCTTGATGAGTTGCTCTTCTTTATTGGTAGAGTAGTAGTCAATATTGGTGGCTATGGCCATGCCGACCGTGTAGATTGCATAACAACCACCGATGAGTACAAAAAGTTCAATTCCTGTCATTAGATGCACATCTCCTGAAAACGATTATTTGCAATTTCAATTTGCTTATCTTCATCAAGATAAGGGAATGCTTCCTGCACCTCTTCAAAGATTGTTAGTAAGAGGTCTTCGTGATGTAAAGTAGACATAAAAATAAGATTTCCATAGTTTTATAATAAGATACCCGCTGTGAAAACACAACGGGTTATGTGCCAGTTATTCAACTGGTTTCGATAATGCATCAAAGTGCGGGTAGAAAAGATCATCCAAAATCTTCTCTGATANNACCTCTTGAGCATCGGTCATTTTGTATCGATGAGACTTGAAAGCATCATAGATTAATTCATATTCTGTCCGAGTCATAAAATTAGGGGGTTTAACTTCATCCCTATACTAAGTCATCNNATCCAGATATCAACCGGTTGTGTGACAGTAATATTAGTGGCACAAGATC
>FUFK010042368.1_pt1 | contig 19257 bp, 36 predicted proteins | sample 1021851 | NCBI WGS metagenome assembly FUFK01 (sample SAMEA51879418, study PRJEB19060) | metagenome
ATCATCTGTAGAAGTTAAAACAAATTACAGCGCCACTATTACACAAGCAAATAAAGAAGCGGCGTTTAACTGGCTTCGTGAGAATGGCCTGGGCGACATAATCAAAAATGAGATATCCGTGTCGTTCGGTCGTAACGAGGATAACAAGGCGGCTGATTATGCCAACCTTGCAAAGAGTCAGGGTTTAGACCCGATGCAAAAGCTGAAGGTCGAACCTATGACTCTAAAAGCGTTAGTCCGTGAGCGTATGGAGGCAGGTAAAGAAATGCCAACGGAACTTTTCAACATATATGTTGGAAACAAAACAACAATAAAAAGGAAACAATAAACATGAGCGAAGTAGCAAAAAAAACGAGCGGCGAACTAGCGACAGTAAACTTTGAAGCTGACGCAGGCCAAGGTTTGAATATGACGCAAGAAGATCTTGCGTTACCGTTCTTAAAAGTTCTTGGCCAATTGTCCCCTGAATGTAATAAAAGGGACGCCAAATATGTCGAGGGGGCAGAACCTGGCATGATTATAAATACAGTGACAAACGAAATTTATAATGGCGAAAAGGGGATAGATGTCATACCGGTGCACTACAAAAGACAGTATATCGAATGGCAAGATAGAGGTGAGAGTCAAGGAGCACCAGTAAAAATATACGAAGCTGGTGATGACTTACCAAAAACTACAAGAGACAAGTTTAATAAAGATAGGTTGGCAAATGGTAACTATCTTGAAAACACAGCGAGTCACTTTGTAGTTGTTCTAGGTAAAAGCCCAACAACAGCATTGATATCTATGAAAGCTACACAATTAAAAGTTAGCAGAAAATGGAACTCAATGATGATGGGTCTTAAGATGCAGGGTAAAAATGGAATGTTTACTCCGCCAACATATAGCCACATTTATAAACTAAAAACTGTGCAGCAGTCTAACGACAAGGGCACATGGTTTGGTTGGGATGTAGCAAGAGTTGGTCCTGTTTCTGATGCCGGTGTTTATAATACAGCAAAAGACTTTGGTGCGAATGTAGCCAAAGGAGCTGTGCAAGCTAAACACGGAGAACAAGAATCCAAATCCGATTCACCGTACTAAAGACTTCCTAGGGAAGATAGAGGGCCGGTGATGGGAGACTGGATCCGGCCCCAAAAAATATTATGGAAGATTTTAGAAAGATATTTGAAGGATTAAGGCGTGCGCATGGTTGCACCTATGTAGACAAGAAGGGTGTCGATGGACTCAAGATAAAAGGTAAATCATTTGTTAAAAGAGAAATCGTCACTGATAAACATTGGGAAGATCATCTTAATGGAGTAGAACCTAGTTTAGGTATAGTTCCAATAAATGAAAACAACGAGTGTAGGTGGGGTTGTATAGATGTAGATAAATACAATCTTGACCATAGAAAACTTTTAAACAAACTACCGATGGGTGTCCCGTTATCTGTTTGCAGATCTAAAAGCGGCGGTGCACATATATTTTTATTCACGACAGACTTTGTCCCTGCAAAACTTATGCGAGATAAATTAATGTCATTAAGTGCTGTGTTAGGTTTTGGTAAAGCAGAGGTATTTCCAAAACAAATTGAATTAAAATCGCAAGATGATACAGGAAATTTTTTAAATTTACCATACTTTAATTGTAAAAATACAACAAGATATTGCTTTGATTCTAAAGGACAAGCAATTACAATAGATGNTTTTTTAAANGNTGTANAAGTTAGNGCTNTNACACCAAAAGAATTACAAGATTTANAAATNNAAAGACCACCATCAGAATACGATGATGGACCACCATGTTTACAATCAATAACAAAAGAAAAATTAGACGACGGTAGAGACAGAGTGATGTTTCATTTTAGAGTCTATGCAAAAAAGAAATGGCCAGAAAGTTGGGTTGATAANATTGATGAGTTTAATCACCAAAGATTTATAAANCCTTTTAGACATGACGAAATAGCAAAGTTTAGAAAAGATAAAAAAGATTATGGTTATCTCTGTAAAGATGAACCTATGTGTAATCATTGTGATAAAGATCTTTGTCGAACAAGAAAGTTTGGTATAGGAACACAAGTTATGTTTCCACATCTAAGTGATTTACAGATTATAAAATTAGAGCCACCTGTGTTCAGATTAAATGTAGATGGAGAGAGGGTAGAATTAAAAGCAGAAGATTTACAAGAGTTACGATTATTTATAAGAGCGTGTATGAATCAGATACATAGAAAACCTCCAAAGATAAAACCAAAAGAATTTGATAGCATGATAGATATGTTAATGATTAACAAAGAAGTTATAGAGGCACCAGCAGGTGCAAGTGCAATAGAACAATTAAAACAACATGTAGAAAATTATTGTTTAAGCAGAGCTACAGACGGAGCTACAAAAGAAGATCTAGAGTCTGGTAATGTTTGGAACAATGATGGCTATCATCATTTTAAATTTAGTAATTTTTATCACCAGTTTTTATCTCGACACAAATGGAATGATAAACCACAGAATACCTTGTATATATTGAGAGAGCATTGTGAGTATGACACTGATTTTAGAGTTAACATTAAAAAGAAAAAAATTAGTGTGATAAGAGTTCCACAGTTTGATAAAGAAAAATTTAAATTAAAAGAGAGAACATTTAAGAAGGAGGATGCGTTTTGAAAACTATTGTGTTGGGTCCACCTGGTACAGGGAAAACAACTATGTTGTTAGATGAAGTTGATAAGTGTTTAAAACAAACTGATCCTGATAAGATAGGTTACTTTTCTTTTACACAGAAAGCTGCATATCATGCAAGAGACAGAGCAATGTCTAAATTTAACTATAGTGAAGATGATCTACCCTACTTTAGAACTCTACACTCATTAGCATTTAAAAGATTAGGCATAAGAAAAGAAGAAGTTATGCAAAGAAAACACTACGAAGATTTAGGTAGAAAAGTGGGAGTCATAGTTGATTATCACGAATATGATAACGAGGAGTCAGGTTTATTCACAACTAAAAGTGACATACTACGAATTATAGAGTTAGCTAAGTTACGAGGCATAACAGCAGAACAACAATTTTTAAGACAAGAACACACACAACAAGTTAAGATTAAAGATCTATTACAGTTTGAACACGATTTAAAACAATACAAGAAAGATTATAACTTAATTGATTTTAACGACATGATTACAGACTTTATCAAGTCTGATAGATCACCACGATTTGATGTGGTTTTTATAGACGAAGCACAAGACTTATCTAATTCACAATGGAATATGGCAAGATCAATATGGGATAAAACAGATAATACATTTATAGCAGGTGATGATGATCAAGCTATATTTAGATGGGCTGGTGCAGATGTAGACAGTTTTATGTCACAGACAGGAAAGATAATGCGATTGACACAGTCGCACCGAGTACCGCAGGTAATTCATAATGTAGCGATGAGTATAGTAAATAAGATACGAAACCGACTACCAAAAGAGTGGAGACCAAAAACACAAAGAGGATTACTTTCATACTATAATAATTTCGAAGATATTAACATGAGAGATGGTAATTGGCTAGTGTTGGCTAGAACTAAATTTATGTTAAATAAATTAGAAGACGAATTATACTCACAAGGGTTGTATTATGAGAACAAGTTTAAAACAAACCCAGAACAAGATTTGTACACTGCCATAAGTGATTGGGAAAATCTTCGTAAAGGTGTGGATATGAGTTATGAACAAGTCAACAGAATAGCTTCATACATGTCTCCAAAACATTATCAGAAAGAACAATTAAAATATTTAGACAAAGATTCTTTTTATAACTTAGAAGAGTTAAGAAGCAACAGAGGTCTGAAAACAAATAAAGTTTGGTTTGAGGCTTTTGATGATGCACCAGAAAGAAAAATAAGGTATATAAAAAGAATGAGGGAAAATGGTGAGAAGTTAAATTCTAAACCTAGAATAACTTTATCTACAATACACGGGGTAAAAGGTGGCGAGCAAGACAATGTAGTTCTCTTGACCGATCTATCTAGAAACACACAAAAGAACTACGAACAAAATCCTGATGATGAAAATAGATTATTCTATGTCGGTGCGACTAGAACTAAAAATCATTTACATGTCATCAGACCAAAAGATATATACAAAGGATATAAAATATGAAAACAGAAGAAGCGTTACAACTAGCAAAAGAATTAATTGCTGGACCCAGAGCAAAAACATACGGCGATAAAATAGTAAACCATGCAAACATTGGAAAGTTATGGTCAGCATATCTAGACAAAGAGATTACAGCACATGATGCAGCTGTGATGATGGCTCTATTAAAAGTGGCAAGAACTAAATTTGGTCAACCAACAGCAGACACCTATGTGGATGCNGCTGCNTACATGGCNATAGCAGGAGAATGTAAACATGAAAATGATATTTAAACCACAGACGGAGTGGATACCACCTACAGACTTTCCCGATCTTAGTAAATACGATGAGATAGCTGTAGACTTAGAAACAAAAGATCCAAACCTAAACGAAAGAATGGGTTCTGGTTCTGTTGTTAAAGTTGGTGATGTGGTTGGNATATCNNTAGCNACACATGACTGGTGTGCATACTATCCTATCGCACACGAAGGTGGTGGTAACATGGATCGTAAGATGGTTTTAAAATGGTTACAAGACCAAATGAATACAGATTCTACTAAAATATTTCACAATGCTATGTACGATATATGTTGGTTAAGAGCCATTGGNATAAATGTAAAAGGACAGATTGTAGATACGATGATAGCTGCATCTCTAGTAGATGAAAATAGATTTAGATACGATTTGAATGGTTTATCAAGAGACTACATAGGTGAAGGTAAAGATGAGAGTGTATTACAAGAGACAGCAAAGTCGTGGGGTGTAGATCCTAAAGCAGAGATGTACAAACTACCAGCCATGTATGTTGGAAGTTATGCAGAAAAAGATGCACAGCTTACATACAAACTTTGGCAAGAGATGAAAAAAGAAATCTTACATCAAGACATAGAAGATATATTTAACATGGAGACAGCTTTGTTTCCTGTGTTAGTTGATATGAGATTTCTTGGAGTCAGAGTGAATGCAGAGAGAGCATCTATTGAAAAACAAAGAATGGTGGAAGAAGAAAACAGATTATTAGGTGCTATCTATGCTGAAACAAAACAAGAAGTACAAATATGGGCTGCAAGATCTATTGCAAAAGTATTTGATAAACTTGGTCTACCTTACGAGAGAACTTTGAAAACAGGTTCGCCTAGTTTTACAAAAAACTTCTTATCAAACCATCCACATAAACTTGTGCAAGCTATTGCAAAAGCAAGAGAGATTAACAAAGCACACACAACATTTATAGATACAATACTTAAATATTCACAGCGTGGTAGAATACATGCAGAGATAAACCAACTTCGTGGTGATAGTGGTGGCACAGTTACGGGTAGGTTTAGTATGAACAATCCAAACTTGCAGCAGATACCTGCAAGGAACAAGGATCTCGGACCACGGATCAGAAGTTTATTTATACCAGAAGAAGGATGTAAGTGGGGATGTTTTGATTACAATCAACAAGAACCAAGACTTGTAGTTCACTACGCTGCACTACAAGGATTTTATTCTGTAGAAGATGTCGTAGATGCATACAAGAATGAGAATGCAGACTTTCACCAGATCGTAGCAGATATGGCAGGTATCGGTAGGTTTCAAGCCAAGACGATTAATTTAGGTCTTTTCTACGGTATGGGTAAAAACAAATTACAAGCTGAACTAGGGACTAATAAACTTCAAGCTGAACAATTATTTAAACAGTATCATAGCAAAGTGCCGTTTGTTAAACAGCTTATGGATGCAGTGATGAGTAGAGCACAACAACGAGGTAAAGTTAGAACGCTTTTAGGTAGACTGTGTAGGTTTCATTTATGGGAACCAAATCAGTTCGGTATCCACAAGCCATTGCCTCACGATGCAGCGCTCGCGGAACACGGACCAGGGATCAGGAGAGCATACACATACAAAGCTTTGAATAGATTGATACAAGGATCTGCAGCTGACATGACAAAGAAAGCCATGATAGATTTACATGCTGAAGGTATTATACCACACTTACAGGTTCATGATGAATTAGATATATCTGTTCAAAATCAAGAAGAGGCAAAAAAAATTAAAGACATAATGGAGTCAACAGTATCACTTGAAGTTCCAAACAAAGTAGATTATGAAGAAGGTGATAACTGGGGCAGTATCAAATGAGGATTTATTATGGCATATCTGAACGCAAATATACCACCAGAGTACGCACAGATCAGGAGAGAATATCTCTATGACCTTAAAAAACATCATGGTGAAGTTGAAGACTGTATTATATTTGGTCTATCGGCTATTACTGGGCGTTCCATCCTTTTTCATTGTATTATGGAAAATGGAGCTGTCTTCTATCGTCTACCGATATCTGCGTTCATTCAAAGAGGTTTTAACCCAAAAGAAGTTCCTAAGCGTAGACTTGATGAGCTACAGTTATGGAACTGTTTTAGTTATTATCCTGCTGTTACTTCTTGGGATATTTTAGAGGCACAAGCCGGTAAATATATAGGAAAAGATAAAAAATGGCACCACGGTAAATACTTATTTACCGTTGACTTTGCTCACCCAGAGGCTAATATCCTTGATACGGACCACTCAGAGATTCCGCACGAGCACAAATGCGCTCACATCATAGCCCTCGACGATGGGAACTATGCAGCACAACCTAACAATAGATGTATTTGGGATATCCCTTCATTCACTGTTAAAGATAGTGTGCCAGATTGGAAAGTGCAAACATCAGAGTGGAATGTAGAAAATACAAGTAAATGGAAGACCGAAGATACGGATAACTTCTTTTACGAAATTGAGGAGAAAAAACATGATTGAGAAAATTAAAAAAGCTTGGAAAAAAATTACAGGTTGGATTGTAGCTCAATACAATAAGTTTTTACCAAAGTAATTTATGGCCTTAAAAATTTCTGAGTCCGCTGCCGTACAGATGCCAATGAAGACGGTTGCTAGTTTAATCACGATGGTCGCCATCGGGACATGGGCTTATTTTGGCTTGCACGAAACACTTAACCAACATTCAACAAAGATAGAGTTGATGCAGAAGGATCTAGAACAAAACACAGAGTTTAGAATTAAATATCCAAGAGGTGAGTTAGGTCAGTCAGCAGGAGAAGCAGAACTATTTATGATTGTAGAACATGTTAGTGGTTTACTAGAGGATGTGGAGGAAGAAATTAAAGGCATGAGAAACAATGCAGTTAATATAGAATTTTTAAAGAAAAGAACTGAGAAGTTGACTGAAGATGTAGAAAAACTAATTAGAAACGGAAGTCATCAATGAAGAAAAAAATTAAACTATCTAAATTTGAGTGGGTAAAGAAAAATATTGTTATCGTTCCTGTAGTAGCAGCAATACTAGCCGGAACATTTACATCTGTTAGATATGTATTAAGTTTAACTGATACTATTGAAGCAAATAAACAAACTATTGTTAATTTACAAAGAGATTTTAAAGTAGCAGAAGATAAATTGACAGAGGTTGCCACAAGACTCTCAGCAGCAGAAGCAACATGGGAGATGGCTGAAAACTTATATAGACAATTAGCAGATCAGGTAAGGGAGCATGCATATGATATCAAAGATCTTAACAGGTAATCTTTTTTGGATTGTTTTCTTTTTGTTTATAGCTACATCAGTACAAGCTAGAAATGAATATTTAAATGATGGTACAAACACTTGTGATCAAGGTAGTTGGGAAGCATATACAGAAGTTAGACAAAACGAATACAAATCTGGCTCTAGTGCCGAATCACAAAATCAAGTATTGGGTTGGAGATTTAGAAAATCTATTGGTGATGTATGTGATGAAGAGTTTGTAAAAGATCAAAGAAAAAAACAAAAATTAAAAATACAATTAGAGTTAGTAAAAGAATGTAAGAGAGTGCCTAGAATTAGTCCACCACCCGTAGAATTTGCAGAGTTAATTAATATGTGTACAAAACTAGGGGTTATGTCTTCATCTTCTTTTGGTGAAAGGGATTTTGATCCAAAAGTAAGTTACTGGACAGTATTAAAAGAACAGTATATGAAGGAGAATCCTGATATAATAACATTGGATAATTATAAAAAATGATAGAAACTGTATTTGCACTTATTCTAACTTTAAACGGAAATATGATAGAGCATGTATACAAACCGTCGTTATCCGATTGTTTGAAATCCAAGCGTATCGCGCAGAACGAGGTAAATCCAGAGCGAGTTGTATTTACTTGTAAGAAAGTAAAAGCTCAGACAGAGATATACATGGATCGAAAGAAAATAGTTAAAATATTACCATAATGGAACCAATATGTTATATATTTATAATGCTATGGATAATGGGGATATCTGAATAATGGAGCCATTTATACCAGTAAATACTATCATAGCTTTTATCTTGCTTTGTGTTGTAATATATGTAGGATTAAACGATAACAAATGAAACTTACAGCTAACATAACTCTTGATGAGTTAACTAAGTCTCAGGTTGCGGAGAGAAAAGGTATTAACAACAATCCTAATCCACAACAGATTGAGAANCTTAAAGCTCTAGCAGTGAATATACTGCAACCGGTTCGCTCACACTTTGATAGACCATTAATCATATCATCAGGATTCCGTTGTGCCCAGCTTTGTGTAGAGATTGGTAGCAGTGTAAACAGCCAACATGTGGCAGACGATAGTGCAGCCGCAGCAGACTTCGAGATACCTGGTGTAGACAATAGGGAGCTCGCAACATGGATTAAAAATGAACTTGAATATGACCAGCTCATCTTAGAATTTTACCGTGACAACGAACCGTCGTCGGGCTGGATACATTGTTCGTATTCTACCAACAGTAATAGAAACCAATCATTGCGTGCGCAAAGAGTTGATGGTAAAGTGGTGTACACACCATGGCTAGAATAGGACATTTAACATCTCAAATTGTATCAGGAAACTGTCCCGAATGTAAGACAGACACTCTTCTTGTATCTTTTGAACCACACCTTTACAGATGTATAAACTGTGGTTTTGATTTAGAACAGAAAGTAAATGGTGTAATCAAATATGTTGTGGCTAACGAACAAACACAATTTAAATCTAGCATACTAGACGATGGCCAAGAAACTTCCTAAGTTTGGTGTAAATAACTATCACAAACGCACACCCAAAAAGCGGCCAGGTCGGCATGCAAAAAAATACTCAAAACGGACACCCTATCGTAAAGCCTATCGTGGACAGGGGAGGTAATGTGGCAGATAATTATATTTTTTTGGTGGATTGCATTTCTCTTATGCATGTTGGTATATAGTGCTTTTATATTTGGAAGCTTTATCATATGAAACCAGTAATCATTACATTGTTATTTTTAACAACATTCGGAGATATTAAACAAGATTCTTTTGAAGTTGCTTCTGGTGAAAGTTGTGAGTCCTGGTACCACCACAATGTAAAAGTTCACGAACGAAAACAAAGNNNANTATTTNGTAATCANTANTATNACGAATACAAAGGNAAANANGTNATNGGTTATATCTGTNGNGATGAACCACCACAATAAACCTATCCCACGAGGGAAAAAGGGGATAGGTTNTAAGGTGAGAAAAGTATTTTACATCTGTCATAATTTTGACACAATGTCAAGTCCCATGAGCTTCTTTGCAAATAAATGACACGGTGATCTTATCTCTATTCACAACCTCTTTACCCACATCAATCATCAATGATCTAACTTCCGTCAATCCACTCTGGGCACAATCATACCAATTATCAAACACAACCCTGTGTTGAAACTCTGGCATACAAGTACCGTACACGGCAGAACACACCTTTATCATCATTATAAATTTAATCATTGACAATCCTATATGATTATCCTATATTGTGTGAAAGGAAAGTATATGACAGACACAACAAAATATAGAAACGCTTCACTATCACACGCAGCATACAAGAATCTAGAGTTATTGTCCAAAGTTATTGACCCCGATGTCACTTTGTCCATCTCTAAAACGATAGAGAAGTTAGCAAATGAGAAAGTGAGGAAGTTAAATGGGAAAGTATCGAGCACCGTTACTAAATAACGATGTTATTCATTTAGTTGAACAAAACAAAGAACCAGAGCAAAAGCTTTGGATCGCAGTTCTAGCTAAAGCTTTTGATGATGCCTTTTATTCTACAGATCAAAGAGCAGCATTAGAAGCTTTAAGTTGGATTAGACACGGCATGGATTTTAATTATGTTTGCCAATTAGCAGGCAGAGATCCTAACTATGTAAGAAAGAAAATGTTAGATAAAGTAATAGCAAGAGAAGCATCTATTTTAGTAGAACATAAAAGGATTAAAACAGGTGTAAATAATATAATTAAGTTAAAAAAGAAAGGACCAGTGCCAGGAACATCAAAACCATTTGTTAAAAAAGATTACAAATGGTTGCCAAAATATTCTCATACATATGTCGAAAGGTAGAAGAATATGTCCAGAATGCAAAGGCAATGGCCACTTAAGAACAGAGATGAACACGATCGTACAGTGTTTAAACTGTTGGTCAGAAGGAGAAATAGATGAAAACATTTGGGCTAGGGATTATACTCCTATTGTTGCTGATGAGTTGCAGTCAACAAAAAAAGAGTGAAGACGCATTTAAGTGGATGATAAGAGGTGTAACAAATGTCTGGAGTAAGTAATGTATGAAACCATGGCATATCTTGCTGGTCTATTTGATGGTGAGGGCTGTATCACTTATCGACAGCGGTCCGAACATAGAAAAGGAAAGCCCAAGGCCTACAAATATTGGAACATACGAATTGAGATAAATATGATTGATAAAGACACTATAGATTATGTGCATAAAAAATTAGGATGTGGTAGCAAAGATTATAGAAAACCATACTCACATCAAAACCACGGACAATACAGATGGAGATGTAGTCACAGAGATGCGTGGGAAGTGGCTAAAGCTTTAGTGCCTTATTCAATAACTAAAAAAGATAAATTACAAAGGATTGTAGATCACTATGAGAAAACCGACACCTAATGAAGAAGCTATCGCTAAAAAATTAGCGGAGCCATTACATCAATACGCAATAAAGAATGGTATTTTTAAAAATAAAAATATTAAGTTAGGTAAACTGGGTGGAAGTTTTACGATACATTTAAATATTCTTGAGGCAGCTAGAATGGCTTTAGCATTAAAATATGAAAAGAAGCCAAATAAAAAATTATTATCTATGTTTGAAGAGATACTTGAATATATTAATTATCGTTACCCTGTAAAGGATGAAAATGAAAACAATACCTGATACTATTGATGATATAAAATACATATGGAAGAAAACTAAAGACATCTACTTTAGATTTTTTGAACATTATGGTAGTAAGATGAATGTATATGGTTGGAATGGTAGATGGAAGAATAGACAAAAAGGAACAGGATATGGCAGAGAAGAAGAAAGATAAAAGTGTCTTTGACGATAAGACCATAAGTAACGACTACAAGAGTGGTGGCGCGTATAAAGCTATACTTAGTATGTTTGCTGAACAGTTAGAAGACGATAAGTTTGTCGAACATTGTAGAAAATTTTTTAAAGGAGAAAAAAATGGAAAAAATAAATAAAGAAAAAATATTGGTTGATATGTTCAACTGGGGACCATGCGTTATTCGTATGAANATCTCCGAAGAGTTTAGAAAGCTCTTATTGAGTGAAGCGAAGAAGAATAAAGAAGATATGCGAGGTAAACTAGCAGGACAGTTGGATGATGAAACTGCTTACAGTGAAGAATCTAAAAAGAAGATACTACCCTACATAGCTAATTGTCTTGGTATTTACGATCAAGCGTACCAGTCTTATACGAAGAAGAAGATGGATAAACCACCCGAGTATGTTATGTCGGCGTTATGGATTAATTATCAGAAGAATAATGAGTTTAACCCACCGCACGATCACGATGGTAAGTTATCCTTTGTAATTTATTTACAGATACCCGAGTCGTTAAAAAAAGAAAACGAAGCGTATAAAGGTAGAAGCTGTGGCCCTGGAGGTATACAGTTTTTATATGGCGATGGGCCTAGAGAAGCTATAACTTACATGTCCCATTTCCCTGCTGAGGGAGATATGTTTATTTTTCCAGCGTGGTTGAAGCACTGGGTAAGTCCTTATAAATCAGATTGTGTGAGAATATCTGTGTCAGGCAATATCCATGATTCGGCGCCCTTGAATAATATACAAAGATTCGGGCCTACATATGTAGAAGATAGAGAAAAAAGAAATGATAATAAAAAAACTAATAGTTAGACTTAGAATGTGGTACGCGGATGTGCGTGGCCATCACGGTAAACGATGGGACTATGAACCTGGAGATTGGTACATGGGCCGACATAAGTTAAAAAGAAAAAAATGAATTGTTGGCATTGTCAGACAGAATTAATCTGGGGTGGAGATCATGACATTAACGAAGAAAACGATACTTACTCTATCGTTAGTAATTTATCGTGTCCCAAGTGCCATAGTTTTGTTGAAGTTTATTACCCTAACGAAGAGACGATAAAAGAGTATGATAAAAAAGATAGATAAGTATAACTATGCCCATGGTGTGCGGTACATGGACCACGGATCACGGAACTATGAGGTTGCAGGTTATAGGTTGCCAAGTGTAACGACCATTTTGGGTCGAACCAAAGATGATACATTTCTAAAAGATTGGATAGCTAAAAAAGGCAAGAAAGAGGCAGAGAGGATTAAGAATGCAAGTGCTGTTCGAGGAACCAGTATGCATAAGTATCTAGAAAACTATGTGTTGGGCAAAGGTTACGAAGATTTGACAGAACTTGGACAAGAGACAAAGCGTATGGCTGAGAAGGTCATAGAGGTGGGTCTAGCGCCCGTTTCAGGTTTTTACGGGTCAGAGGTCACAGTTTATTATCCGGGCCTCTACGCAGGCTCCACAGACCTAGTTGGTATACACAACGACAAAGAAACTATTATCGATTTCAAACAAGCAAACAGACCAAAGAGAGAAGAGTGGATTGGTGATTACAAGTTGCAAGCTGGTGCATACGCCATGGCACATGACTATGTTCATGGCTCTAACATTGAACAATGTGTAATTATGGTATGTACCCCTGACCTATATTATCAAGAATTTAAGATTGACGGGCTTAATTTACGAAAAGCAAAACACGACTTCTTACGAAGACTAGATCAATACCACGATATAATTAACGATGAAAAGGAGAGAGCATACTATGGCGCGTGAAATAATACACACAGCTTTGATAAAAAGATACGAAGCTGAGATCGCTGATGCAAATGCCAAGATCACAATCCTTTTGTCTACAAGCAGGATCATACCAGAACACATAGATATTACTGGTGAGATTGACAAACTCTTGGGCAAAATTGAGGATGCAGAGTCAAAGATGGCAATATTGCAGCGAGTTTATGGCATAAATTAGGCAAGATGGACACTATAGTATCTATAGCCACAGATTTTTTTAAAAAATATTTTTTTATTTTTTGTAAAAAAATGTCCAATATGTGCAAAAAAGTCAATAAAACCGTCAAGATAAGGGCTCACGGAGGACATTTTTTTGAATTTTTGGACATTATTTGTGGTAAATATTACTATATGAGGACATTTTTTTGAGGATTTGGACATTTTTATGAAACGCAAGAGAAGATACAAACATGCCGTGATTAACAAAAAGAAGTATTACTTCTATACAATCAAGTGGCTCGACATCACTGGGGACGCGGGGCATAAAACTAAAGATGAAATGTTGAAACTGCCTATATCTAAAATGATAACTCAAGCGTATGTGTTTAAGAAAAGTAAAAAGTTTTTAATTACCTTTAGTTCTTATGATGAAACAGACGAAGTATTTAGTGATACCAATATATTTCCTATGGGATGTATTGTTTCTATGGAAAAAATATTAAACTAAATGATTGCTTTTGAGTGGGAAAAAATATTTTATGACGGCAACAAGGAGGGAAAAATGGAAGATCCTAAAAACAAAATTGAAGAGCTCGAGGATAAAATTGAAAAGTTAGAGAATGATATCGCTAACATCAAAGAAGTTCTTGATGTTCAAGATGAACCAGAGATGGATGAAGAGGATGATATCGAAGACGACGATCAAGACTAATCTTTTTTCTTATCACCCTCGATCTTTTTTGGGTCGGGGGTGACATCTATAATCTGTGAGTAATCGTCTAAAATTTGTTTCATCTTTGCTTCTAGCTCTTGTTCTGATAGGTCCTCTAGCTTTCCTGTTTTTATTATTTTGCGGTCTATATATAATCCTGCTGCTTTGCCTCTGTTTGTTTCCGCATTCACTGCAGCACTCCAAGCACCCTTCTTCAAAGCCGCGTCTTTAATCCGCCCAAGTTCTGCCACATGAGTGTCATAATTCACTTCGTATTTTTTTAGTCTCTCTTCTCTCAGTTCGCCAATATATTTGACAACGAGTGGGTTTAGTTTTGGGTTGGTTAGTTCTGATCCTTCTTGTCTACAACGCTTCTCACTGTAGCCAGCCAGCTTTGCCGCCTCTGATTTTGTGAGTGGTCCATCAGGCCCACCAAATACTAATAGTTCGGCAAACCGCTTCTGCATTTCTGTCAATCTCTTTGGTAGTCCCATGTTGACATTTTAGAGTAACAATCATATATTGTCAATGATGGTAACAAGTAATAAAGATGCTGCCAAGATATGGGCAGAGATAGAGAAAGCTAGAAATGTAACACCCAAAGAGGATAGAGGTCCTAACGATTTGGANAGAAGAATAAATGATTTGATGGCTATTAATAAAAAACATCAACAACAAAATGGTGATCTTATNAAAGATAATATATTTTACAAAAAGAAAGCAGAGCATTATCAGATTATGTCAGACCAATTAAAGAAAGAGTTGCAAGAGTTAAAGAAAAAAACAGTTGGTGTGTTAACAGAGTTTAGAAACAAGGGTAATGTGTGAACGATAAAGGCACAAACAGTTATCAAGAAAGAAACTCAAACATAAACATAGCGGAGATTAGATTTGAGAATTGGTGTAAAGATAAGAACATACAGTTTTGGAGAATGGGCTTTGATGAGAAGAATAACAGAGTGCCTAGATTCTGGGATGTGCACCCAGTAATCCGATCTATGCCAGATTATATTTGTGTTGGCGCTCAAGGATTAACTTATATGCATGTCAAAGGAACCAACAAGATTAAGATTAATGACCTGATGATGTATGAAAGATGGCATACAGATTTATGCCAAGATGTAGGGATGAGGATAGTATTTTGCTTTGATGGAGAAGAGCCTATATTTTTAAAATGGCATGAGTTAAAACAAAAACTTACAGGCTGTGAGATAAAAGAGTGGCCTAATGATAAGAAACAATATGTGGAGATAAATGTTCGTAAGACACCTACAACAGTATCTTGAGCAGTTTACTAACGGCACAAAAGGTAATGGCGTTAGTAATGCTACTATCTATGTTCAAGTTGGTGGACACCTTGAAGAGATTAGGAGAATAGAAGTACAAGAGAGTAATATTATTGGTAATGACTCTATAAGAGTTGTTTTAAAGACTACAAAGAACCAAAGATTACTGGCTCCTACCATACCAGAGTAACTCTGAAAAAATGCGTGGCCCAGAAGCAAAACTTTATCAAAAAGTTAAGAGGGCAAACCCTAAAATATTGTGGCATCGTATAGAAAATATTGCCATACCAGGCATGCCAGATGTGTTGGGATACACAGAAAAATTCTTTTATTTCACAGTTGAGTTTAAAGTTACGAGAGGTAACAAGCTTAAGTTTTCACCACACCAAATTGCCTACCATGTAGCGCATCCACACAATAGTTTTATCTTGGCAGAGCACCTCGGTTCGGGGGCCATAAAACTTTATGAGGGGTCCGTGATCCGTGAGCTTGCTGCTTGTGGCTTGGAGCTTGAGCCTTTGTGCTTGGGGCTTGATGCTTGTTGCTTGAGGTTTGAAGAGCTTGGTGCTTGATGCTTGGCGCCTGGAGCTTGGGCCTTGCGCCTCTCTTCTCGAAGCTTCTTGTAATAACTCGGGTGATACCAAACCATTAGTGCTTGCCATAGGCTACATTCTTAACAGCCGGGTCCCAGCATGCACGGCAATCTTTACATTCATTCTCTTGTCTAGGGGCCGGACATGTCGGACCGGATAAAACAACAGTTGAAGTATTGGGCCATGATGCAGGGGCCGGCTGGTTCACCATCGGTGAACTAAACCTAATAACTAAATTATCAGGTTTCAACGAAAGGAATGCTTTGACCCATGCTTCGCGGGTCGGCATCCAATGCTTAACTGTAGGTGTTAATCTACACACAGAAAAGATCTTGATTAGATGGTCCTCGTCCTGCACATCTCCTGAGTCGTGCCATCTAAAAAACTTTGATTTCTTACTATTAATTATTTTGGCCATAGCTCCAGTCCAGAGCGGGTGCCTAATAGCCTTCAGGCGGAAGTATTGCGCATCCTGGACAACTTTAAAAACATAGCAGCCCTTCATTGCATAACAGTCAAAGCACACAGAGCCGGGGACCTTCTGCAGCTTGCCGCCNGTNTTNCATTCTTTNGCAGGNANNCCGTANGCCCAGCCAGGCATCTTGGACGGTTTGCTCAAGCTTCCTGTAATTTTTAATGCTTCTCTAACTTTCATAATTTCTTATACTCTCCAATTGTGTCAATTGCTTGACGCTTGTGGCTTGGCGCTCTTCGCATAAGTGGAGGTGCACACACAAACACTAATAACGCCAGGTCACTTGTTGCTTGGTCAAGCATTAAGCTCGCTTCAGGAAAATTATCCAATCGGAGCTTACGCTTGACCCCAGATCCATCCAAGACCTCCAGAGGTATCTCGAGGATGGATCAGGGCTCAAGGGCGAGGTCATGCATCGCCTTCAAGCCAGCCCTACGAAGCGCTTTCCCTTCCGTCTAGTCATAGCCTTTAGAGGCTCGTAGATTTGGTTGTTCTTGTCGTAGGACTTGACATCATATATAATATAGGATAATACTATTGTCAAGCATAAAAATAACGAAAGGAAATAAATATGCCAAAGACAATGACGAAGTATCAATTGGAACACTTTAAAGACAAAGTGAGAAGAAACTTTGAACCATTGATAAAAGAACAAGAACTGTTGGTTAAACAGTATAGGACTGAAGCTACAAAAAAGATAGTCGGAAAGCTCGCTAAAAAAATGGGCGCTGATAAAATCTTGGATAACTTCAGGAAGGCGGAAGCGCAACTGAAACAGGCGCAAGATGATGCTCGAACCTTCTTCAAAAAGAAGGCGGACAAGGATAAAAAAGAAATCAACGAGTATCGCTTTGACAGGGACGAAAGGTTATCGCTATCTGATTGTGAAGAGCAGATGAAGGACTGGGCTAGGGAACTGGTTGATGCTGAAATAAGAAGAAGACCTGAAGGCGCTAAACTAAAACAACTAGAACAATTGAGACAACACTCAATAGATACAGTCATGGAAAGCGGAACACCTGAAGAGTTAATCAAGCAACTAGACAATACAACCAAAAAGATTGGTATTGCTTGGGTTGTGGATACTTCCAAGATAAAACAAATAGCCAGTCAATAACTATTGACAGATTATCTGGGATAATATATTATCCCAGATAACGAAAGGCATTTATGAAAGAACTAGAAATGTTAGAACAGTACAAAAAAGAAGTATTACCATATACAGACTTTGCTGTTTCTTGGTACGCGAAGAAATATAACAAAGTTATATTTCGTGTTGGCAACATGAGTAAAGAGGGTTGCAGAACTTGGGAACAAGACGGCAAGAAGTATATGTGTTTTTGGGACACAGTATTAGAACGATATACAACTTGTATTAATCCAATGATAACATACAAACGAAAGGTATCATGACAGACAATAACGATTACACAAGACGAAATAGATTTACGGGTGAATCTATTGAACTAACAAAAGAGCAGGCGGACTTGCATGACAAAGTTTTTTANTACGAGGCACTAGAGCANTGGGACAACATGCAAAAGTGTTTAGACAAGTTTAGCAGGTTAAACCCTAAAGCCTANATGGTTTTATTAGACTAACAAACTNGGCCGGCCCCTTCGGGGCCGGCCCAGGGGTCCCAGACCATTTTCCAAAATCCAANNATCGNTGCACCCCGNACCACCCTTTTTGCAAAAAGGGGTCCCANNNNGTTNGTCTTTATGCCTTGATTTAGACANNCACCCCTGNTAAAAACNTTTTGGTACCATGGACTTGAATAAGGTAAATATAGAAAAATTACCTGCAGATGTGCGAAGGGTCTTCAAACAACTTCAAGTGTTGCATGCTGAAAAGAAGATACAGAACAAAGCAAAGAGTGATTTTTTATCTTTTGTAAAATGTATGTGGCCAGATTTTGTAGAGGGGTCCCACCACAGACACATCGCAGATAAGTTTAATAAATTGGCAACCGGTGAAATAAAACGGTTGATCATTAACATGCCACCAAGGCATACTAAATCTGAGTTTGCATCTTATCTTTTGCCATCGTGGATGGTGGGCCGTGAACCAAAACTCAAGATTATACAAACCACGCACAACGCAGAACTAGCCGTTCGGTTTGGTCGTAAAGCAAAGAACNTAATCGACTCGGACGATTATCAAAAAATTTTTAAAACNACNNTACAAGAAGATTCAAAAGCAGCTGGTCGTTGGGANACNGCACAAGGCGGAGANTACTTTGCNGCTGGTGTAGGTGGTGCTATTACAGGACGAGGCGCGGATCTATTAATCATAGACGATCCACACTCAGAGCAAGATGCATTGTCTCCTACAGCATTGGAGTCTGCTTACGAGTGGTATACATCAGGACCTCGTCAGCGTTTACAACCAGGTGGTAAGATTGTCTTGGTTATGACAAGATGGTCAACCAAAGATCTTACAGCTAAGTTAGTTGCTAATCAGAAAGAACCAAAGTCTGATCAGTGGCATGTGGTCGAATTTCCGGCGCTCATGGACCACGGACCAGTGTGGCCTGAATATTGGAACACGGATGAGTTAGAGAAAGTTAAAGCATCACTGCCCGTTGGCAAATGGAACGCACAATGGATGCAATCACCAACGAGTGAAGAAGGAGCCATATTAAAACGAGAGTGGTGGATGAAGTATCCGCACGAAGAGATACCTTCTCTACAACATGTTATACAATCTTACGATAC
>FUFK010047573.1_pt1 | contig 19255 bp, 17 predicted proteins | sample 1021851 | NCBI WGS metagenome assembly FUFK01 (sample SAMEA51879418, study PRJEB19060) | metagenome
ATGCCTTCTGGATACTCTTCACTCAGATTGTAGTTGATTGTTTCTATACCATCTGTATCAGTCACATTGTCTATACTTTTTGAAGAGCCTATTCTAAAACTTGTAATGTAATCATAAGGATAGTTTCTATCATACAGATTAAACTTACTATCTCCCTGAGAGGATAAAATTAAATAACCTGAATTGTTTGGTGTTTTATATAATGATACGCCCTCTGGGTCACCACCGATTTGACCTTCCCTAGAATCGACTATATAGGGCTCAGAAAAATCAAAACTATCATCGAGTCTGTAAGCTTTTAAAACCCCTCTTACCTCTTCTTCTGATATAAAAAGGGTTCTATTTAAGTCGTCATAAACACATCCCTCGGATTCTCCACCATTATTAAAAGTTGTAATAAGATCTAGACCATTCTCGGTTAGGTTCCATACTTCAACCCGTGGACCAGTATCTTCTGTCAGAAAAGCAACTAATCCATACTTTGGATCAATTCCGGCGCATATACCATATACGATAATATCTGATTTACCTCTAAATGATGGTTTTGATGGAACTTGCCATGAGTCAGTTTCAAGTTTTTGTCTTGTTTCGTTATCTTCAAATACCCATAAATCAACCGATCCTAAAGTTCTATTAGATGCAAAAAGGAAAGTAAAGTCAGATACATTATCATCATCTCCAACATTGATAGTTCTCGTATCAATGTTATTAATGTTACCAAGTTTTGTATAGCTCAGCTCTTGCCCTTGAAGGTTGTAACTATAAATTCCACTCTTTTTATCAGTACCAAAGATGATTGAATTTGAGGGATTACTTTTATTTACCCATATTGCAGGATCATCAGCTGCATCACCCTTAGTTACAACAGGGGGTGTTTCATAAAGTGCTTCAACCTCAACATAATCTGCTAAAGTAGAAGTAGTCAAAAAAAAGGCAAGTACTATACTTGCCTTTTTGAAGTTATTAAAAAGATTAATAGGTGTATGTAAAACCAATTGTTGCGCTTGTTCCGTATTCATCATATTGCGATAACCTCGATGTGTTTCCCCAGTAATAAAATTCTGGTTCATCATTTATATTTATTAAGTCAAATTTAAGAGTTAAATTATCATTCAAGTAGTACTTAGCTGTAAAGTCTATTTGTGAGTGATCATCAGTAAATCTAATATTGTCATAATTTAAATCTTCTACGGTAGTTTCTATATCATCATCAGCGAGGTAGTCTAGGTAATCACTTCTTTGAGCTAATGAAAGTCTCATATCTAGTTTTCCCTTATCGTATCCAATTGATATATTACTTGTATTATCAGCAAGTTTCCTAAATGGAACAGTAAACACACCGTTATCACTAGGAATATCACTTTCTGCATCAACTTTTGTTAAATTAACTGAAATAAACAACCCATCAAATGGTTCAGGAAGATCATCGAATTCTCTAAATAAATTAAATTCAATTCCGTCAACGGTTGACTTATCACTGTTAACAAATGTTAATAATTCACTAAAGTTATACCCTGCAACAACACCTTGTGTAAGTTGAGGATAAATAGCATTATCAATATCTTTTCTGAAAAAGCCTAATGATACTGCTCCATTATCGCTATATCTTTCAACGCTAATATCTAGATTCGTAGCTTCATATGGCTCTAAGTCTGGATTACCCATTTCGCCCTCATAAGTTCCATCTGATTCTAGAGCAATATCTGCTACAGGAGCAGATTCACCAAATCCTGGTCTAGATAAAGCTCTCCAGACTGCACCACGAACTATTGTGTTGTCGTCAACAAAGTATTTTACGTTTAGACTTGGTGATACAAATGTGTAATCTTTTGAACCATTAATAATATCGTTAGGATCACCATCATTGTATCCAACTGTAGTAAATGAAGTATCCTCTACCCTTAAACCCGCTATTACAATTGCATTGTCAAATTCCATTGTGCCCATTCCATAAACTGCAAAGATATCTTCTTCAGAAACGTAGTCATCTCCGTAATCACTTGTTCCATATGGACCGAATGTGCCCTGAAGAGCAAATATTGTTGCAGGATCAGCCATAGGACCAAAAACAGTAGGCCAAGGCCAGTTAACTGGCGAAGTGTTTACGTTAAAATCTGATTGAACAAAATCAGGTTCCCAGCTGTAACCTTCAACATTTTTTTCTTTTTCTCGAGTGCTATATTTTAGACCCCATTTTAAAGTCGTTGGGACATCAGAAACCATAAAACCTTCTTTTGTAAAATCAACCTTAAATGATGATTCTCTATCTTGAATAACAGAATCTTCTTCTTCTATTTCATCTACGCCCATATTTGATGGATCATAAATACCCTGAGCACCATTAGTTAGGGTCATAAGTGGTTTCTTAGGATCTGAATAATCAAAATATCCACAAGGTCCTCCGCAATCATCTGCATCAAATGTACTACTTCTAAACTTTGCATCAACATTATCAGTATCATCCTCTTCAGCAAAAGAATTAGTATATGCAAACTCTGCATCCCAATCATTGACAATTGTGTTACCACCTAAAATAAATGTTCTTATTGTTCTAACTTCTTGCCTAACTCTTGTTTCTGCATCTCTTCTTATTTCTGTGATAGTACTTCCTGAAGCAGTAACATCAGTTTGATCATCTCTCATTTTGTACTCATCTTTATACCTGAGCTCATCATCTACATACTCATTCCAAAGAATGTTTGCATACATAGATGTTTCGTCATCAATCATAAAGTCAATGTCATATGTTAAGCCTAGTCTTTCTCTTGTTAAATCATAATATCTGCTTTCAAAATCATCACCTATCGCATAATTTCCATTATCAAAAAGATCCCAGCCAGGAAATCCTGTTTCATTGTTATAAGTAATTATTTGTTTCTCAGATGAAGTAAAACCTATTATATGTCCTACATTTTCATTAATCATATCTCCATAGGTAATGGAAACTTTAGGATTATTACTATTTGAAGTTTGTTCATTCCATAAAGTGTTTGCTTTTAACTTAAAATAAGTGCCATCTAAATCTAAAGCACTTTTAGTATTAAACTCAATTCTTCCACCGATTGAATCAGAATCTTGATCAGGAGTAAGAGATTTGTATACTTCAATAGAATCTAGAAGTTCTGTTGGCAGTCCGTCAAGCATTACTTTTCTTCCACCTTCTGGTGCAGGAACAGTTGCGCCATTAACAGCAATAGTATTTAAATCTCCTGAAAGGCCTCTTACCGTAACATATCTTCCTTCCCCTTGATCATTTTCAACTGAAATACCTGAGATCCTTCTCAAGGCCTCTGCTGCAGTAGTATCTGGAAATTCGCCTAATGCATCTGAATCTACAACAGATACAATTTGATTAGATTCCCTTTGCTTTTCTATTGCAGAGATAATGCTAGCTTTTGTTCCAACAACAACCAACTCCTCAACATTTTCTGTATCTTCCTGAGAGAATGCAAATGGAACAACAAAAATTAAAAGATATAAATGGATATTTTTCATAGTTATAAATATTTATTAAGTTAACAGTTAAAAAATATACATTTAGATTGTTACAGAAGCGTTACGTAAATCGCACAAAATGTTTATATTGTGTGACGTTATGTTTCTATGAAGAAGAGAATTTTTTTGTAATAATGTACTAAATAAACATATGTCTAGTAATTTATGATCGCAAAACAAAAGAGAAGCAGAGATAGAGTTAAAATTATTATTAAAACTGCAAGAGAAATTCTCGAAGATGGCGATGTTTCTGATATCACAATTGCAAGAGTTTCTAAATTATCTCAACTTAAAAGAACATCAACTTATAAGTTTTTCCCAACACCTGATCATATTAAAGCTTATTTATTAAACGAGCTTTTTAATGAATGTTCAATATTCATGAAATCAAATATCAAAACTCATAACGATGCCAATCTTCAGAGCGTTCTTGATGAAGTTGTAACAATTCTTATAAGTTATTTTGACAATTCAGTTCCAGCAAAAAAACTCATTCTTCAAAGTTCTTTAATTAACTCTGATTTAGAATCTTTGATGTCTTTGTCTGAGCAGATAAATAAATATGTCTCATTGAATATAGATCTTCCGTCTATGTTTAATGAAAAAGGTGTTTTCCTTGTTCTAACACAAATAATTATTTCTATACTTTCACTTAATTATAAAATGGACAAAGAGTTAAATAATGTTGGAAAAAGTGAGGCTATCAGGGCTTCTGCGTCTTATTTGATTGCATGTACTGCTAAAGAATAAGTTAAGTAATTAAAATAAATCTTAATATTAAATAAAATACAATTGTAAAAACTGCTCCTATTGGAATAGTAATTATCCAAGACAAGAAAATCTTTAAAATTTGTTTTAAATCTAGAGCTTTTACGCTGTTAACAAGTCCAACACCTATAACAGCTCCAACAAGAGTATGTGTTGTTGATATTGGAAATCCCATATAGCTTGCTAAAACTACAGTAGTTGATGTTGCCATATTTGCAGAGAACCCAAGTGATGGTGTTAGTTTTGTTATCTTCTCTCCAACAGTTTTGATTACTTTATGGCCCAAAGTAGCAAGTCCAAAAACGATACCAAAAGCACCTAAGAACAAAATCCATGATGGTGATGCGGAGGTCGTATCAATCAAACCATCAGATTGAACAACATTTACAATTGCTGCAAGTGGACCAATTGCATTTGCAACATCATTTGAACCGTGAGCAAATGCCATACTGCATGCAGTAATAATCATTAGAATGCCAAAAGCACCTTCTACACCCCCCAGTCCATATTTATTTTCAGATCTTAGAGATTCTTTATTCAAACGTAAAAAAATTGCTGTAACAATAGAAACAAGGATACTTATAATTACCGAGTAAGTTAGCACCTCGCTATCACTCCAAACTAAGCCGACATACTTAAGCCCTTTTTTTGTAGTTACTAGGCAAATAACTAGAGTCACCAAAAATGAATATATTGGAATAATATTTACTGCTGCATTTAACTGATTTTCTTTTTCAAGGACTAATTTTTTTGCTGAAAGATATATAAAAAAAGCAAGAAAGCCTGATATTAATGGAGAAGTAACCCAACTGCTAGCTATTTCTAGTATTTTATCCCATGATACAGAAGAAGCGCCTTTTGAGATTAATGCAAATCCCACAATTGCTCCAACTATTGAATGAGTTGTAGATACAGGCCAGCCCCTTCTAGAAGCAAGAAGAAGCCATAATCCTGCAGCTAAAAGACAAGACATCATGCCCAAAATAAATATATCTGGATCATCTTGAAATATTTTAGGGTCTACGATTCCTTTTCTGATAGTGGAGGTGACTTCACCACCAGCTAGATAGGCTCCAAGAAATTCAAAAATAGCAGCTATGATAACTGCTTGTTTAAGTGTTATAGCTTTACTTCCAACTGAAGTTCCCATTGCATTAGCTACATCGTTGGCTCCAATACCCCAAGCCATAAATAAACCTAGCGCTGATGCAGTAGCAAGAATTAATATTGGTGAGTCAAAAAAGAATTCCATTTACTTATAAAAAAACCAAACTATACACCAGAATTAAAAATTTACACTAATTTGAAAACTTCCATTAATAGATTTTTCTATTTTTATATCATAAGGATTTTTATTAAAAAAGAGAGAGAGCTCATTAACAACATCGGTTAATAAATCTAATCTAGAAATTGTAAAGGTAAGATTTTCTCTGCCATTAATATTTCTCAACTCAATGCTTTCTTGATCGAGTAATTTCAGCTTCTCATTATTGGAAATGTGCTCATAAATACTTACACCAGAAAGTTTAATGTTCTGACTTTCAATATTTGCAGAAATAATATTTGCTTTCTGAAGCACATAAAGATAATCACTTTCAGTGCTTTTATGGATTCTTTTAACATTCCTTAAATCTGAAGATACAGAATTAATTAAAAAAGAAATTAAAAGGATGCCTAAAAGTCCAAGCGATAAAACCACTAGCTTTTTTTCTCTTTCGTTTAAGTTTCTATAAAAATCCATTATGNATANCTNAATGTAAGTTTCCCTGAGACTTTATTACCATTCTCGTTAATTTCCTCATTAATAAGAACCACACCAAAATTGGTAAATAAACTTTTCGCCAAATTAAACTGAGAAGCAGGCATATCATCAATTTCAATAACAAGTTGTTGGGTTTCAATTATAATCTGAGTAGATTTAACATAATCTAAATTGAATCTATCAATATACTTGAAGTATGAATTATCAAAATTATATCTTTCAATAGATTGCGTTTGTTGATTTGCAAGAAGTTGATCAATCTGTGCACGAGCGTTAATCACTCTATTAAAACTTGGATTAAGCGTTTTAAAAATTATAAGAGTCTCGTTTTTATAATCATCTATCTGACTTTGAAGGATATTCTTTTGGATAAAAGGAAAACTAACCATTATTAAAAATATCGCAGATAGAGCTATAACGTCTCTTTGAGTTATCATCAATTTGTTTAAAACATTTGAAATAGTCGGCCTAAATTTAAAGAAATTAATACTAGAGTCATTTGATGCAAGAAATTGTTCTTGCAACTCCTCTAAATCTCCTGATTTTTCGTCAAGATCGTCCAAAGCAATAGACTCTAAAAAAGAATTAGAGTGTTCTTTTGGTATGGAGAACCCTCTACCATCTGAAAGCTTAATTAATGATTTATGTTTGGTATTTACGGAAACATTAGTATCTGTTTCAACAATTAAGAAATATTCTGGAATTAAAAAGATTTTATTATTAAGTTTACTTAGCTCATTCTGAATATCTTCATAATATTCCTTATCAATGAGAAAAACTAAATCATTGTTATTTTCTGAGAAAGAGAAAAATTTCTGGTTAGAAATATCATTTACAAGAATGTCTTCTTTATCTGCAAAGAACCTTGCTTCATATTTCTCTTTTGTTTCGCCTTCTTCTTTTTCAAAGTTGAACGTTGAAATCTTTGAGCTATCTAAAAGAAGATAAATTGTTGAAGCGTGATCAATATTATTTTTTAAGTCACTTAAAGATATTTCTTCTTCCTGAATCTTTTTATTACCTTCAAAGCAGACTAAATTAAGCTTCTTTGAAGAAAAATTTGTTGAAATAATATATTGCTTCATCTAGTTATTATATGTTCTTGTTGTAATAGTAGCTCTTCCCTTCTCTATTGTAATTAAAGATTTGCTTTTGAATGNATAATTTTCATAAATCGTATCAGANATTAAATAAAAACTTTCTGTATTNGTTGAAAAATTATTCATGCTTTTATCAGGTAAGTAGTTTGTAAATGNNTCTTTAAATTCTTCAATGGTNTTGAATCCATCAATAGGGTTATTCATGATCAAATATTCTGCNTCATCTATTGANATNCCCAAATAAGATGCAANAACAAGAGCATCNTCTAACTCAAGTGTATTTACATTTATATTTGTTTTTTNAGAATATGGAATAACNCANATGTATTTCTTCANNTCATTTAAATCAAACTCTCTTGAGGCTGGTAAGTTATTTAATTCTGAGAAATCATAAAGAGTTCTTTTGGANGTATATTGTCTTGGTTCNTTNATNGGNCCTGTATAAAANTAATCCTCATATCCGTTTGATCTTGGCTGATCATCATANTCAACCCAATCAATTATCTGGTCAATTAATGAATCAATTTGTCTAACTTCATAATTAAGAAATAACAACATATCACTTAAAACATTTATAGATCTATCATTAGGAAGCATATTATTTTCAACAGAAATTAATAACGAGTTTAAGTTAAAGCAATTTGACGTATCTACTAATCTGGAGCGAATAAGGAATCCATTACTCTCAAAAAATATTTCATCCTTCAATAATTGATCATTTTTTGAAAGATATCCTTTGTTATATCTTAAATTTTGATCGATTAGATCTATGCCAAGACTTTCCATATTTCTTTGAAGTTGGATAGATGTTGATTGAAATTCAATATATGTTGATCTTTTGATAGATTTAAAAAATATCTCGCCAAGGGATACACTTATTCCAGAAAGAATAAGAACAATGAGTAGCACTGAGATTAACACCACCCCTCTTTTATTATCTGTATACATAATCTATGTTTGGATCAATAATTATTTCAAAATCTCTGTCATTATCATTTATCTCAATTTTCACAAGTTTCGGAATTATAAATGCAGCAGTTTGCCCAGCAGGCCACTCAGTGAACCATCGGTTGTCAATAAGAAACGATATTTCTACATCATCAATATTATTGAAAATGACTGAATCTATATAATCATCATAATCATAAGGATCTGCTGTAAAGTAAACTCTTCTAATAAATTTTGTATCATCGAATAAATATTCAATTCTTGAGATAGACGATCTCGAACTATCAATCCTATTGATAAAACCGAGGAAAGTAATTTTCTTGTCGGTATTGCTCCCTATAAAATTAGGTAGCTGATTCCCAAAGTTATCTCGCATGGGTAAATTCACTACTGACATAAGATCTCTTCTTATAGTGCTCACACCTAAGTTAAATACTTTTATATCATCTACTTTTGATTTACTTTGATTCCTTAAATCAATTGATGATTGAAGAAAATTTGTAGAAATAATCGCAATTATTGAAAGAATAACTAAAGATATTAATACTTCTATTAGTGTAAAACCTTTTTTCATTTAATTTTTTTTTAAAAACCCCTTAGTTTCATAAATAACTTGGGAGTTATCTTTTTTAGTTATTTGTATTTGATATTCAATATAAGATTTCATTGGGGCCTCATTAAATGTTTCTTTCCACTCCCACTCATCTCCATAAAACACCAAGGTGCCGCTTCTATTTTTTTGATTAAATGGTTTTTCTAAAGTATTGATTAAAGAAATCCTGTTATTTGCTATCTCTCTAGCGATTACTCTATTTTCTAAAGAGAAGATTGATAAAGTTGTTGAGCTCAATGTCTGATAAACCGACATAACAGCGACGCTTAGTATTAAAAGCGATACCGAAACCTCTATTAAGCTAAAGCCTCTCTTAAAATTCATCAGTTCTTAAGAATTCTCCTCCATGAGTAAGAACAAAGCTATATTTCTGATTATTATTGTAAAAAGTGAATTTTGCTCCAGTTGTTTCGCCAGATGGATAAAATAAAATATAAGGCAAATCTAAATTATCATTAGATAGCTTAAATTTAAGACCATCGCTTGTTTCTATTTCTTTTTCAAAATCAATAAATTCATACCAAGTGTAGCTATATATGGGTTTCGAAATTATCCCAGTTTCTTCATTANNTATTTCATAAACAGCNTGTTCATTTGTATTTGCATACCATCCTAAGACTTTTCCNCGNATTATGCTTTCTTGGGANATTTCAGAAAAGTTTTCTTCTAANGTCTTAGGTGAGTTACTAATNTTNANAATATTGGTATTNAAAAGAAGTATNGATGACATCAAGCCAATAATAACAATTACAATAAGTAANTCTATTAATGTAAATCCTGGTTTTTTATTTAAGCCAATTACCAAGGTCNGCATTTTCACCTGTNCCTCCTTCCACTCCATCAGCACCTAAAGTGTAGACATCATAGGNTGAGTTTTTTAAGCCAGGATANAGATANAGGTATTCTCTACCCCATGGATCTTGAGGGAAAGACTTTATATATCCNCCTTCAGGATANAGTGACGGTCGTTTAAGATCTGACGGAGGAACAACTAATGACTGTATTCCTTGATCAGTAGTTGGGTAAGTTAGCTCATTAAATTTATAAAGTTCTAGCGCTTTCTCAATTTGTGAAATATCTGCTCTNACNTTTTCTAAATTTGCTCTTTGGAGAAAAGGAGANACATTAACTGCAACTACTGTAGCTAGTATGCCNAGTATCACAATTACTGCCATAAGCTCAATTAAAGTAAATCCTTTTTTCATANTTAATTTAATATTAGTGTGTTCATTTGCATTATAGGAATAAGTATAGCCATAACGATTAAAAGAATAAATCCACCCATCACAATAATGATTAATGGCTCTATNAGAGATANNACAGTTGANCGNGTTGTTTCAATCTCAGATTTCATAAANTNAGNAGCTTTTTTGAACATNGGNGTNAGNTTNCCAGACCTGTAACCNCTGGAAATNAGTTGGTTAAAGATATCTGGNAATATNTGTTCGCGNGTTANAGCNCGTGAAAAATCAGAACCNTCTTTTACTGANTTTATTATTTTNTTNAGGCGATCTTTNAGATAAGCATTNTTCAAAACNTNAGATGTTTCTTNNAGNGCATCATCTAGAACTATCCCTGATGACATCAATAAGTACATAGTACTACTGAATCTTTCAGTCTCAGATTTTAATAANAATCCTCCAAANATTGGAATTTTAAGAAANATTCTATGAATATTNATTGCCTTNTCAGTANTTAGNAACNTCTTATAATAAAAAAAAGAAACACCTAATATCAGTANAATAGANGGGATTATATAAATCATATTAGAAGATATATTCANTAATANTGATGTTANCAANGGNAGATCNACNCCTGATTTNACGAATTGATTTACAACCTGAGGCATNACAAAAGTNAGTANNGAAATTACTACTANTATTGAAAAAGAAAAAAGAATNAANGGATATGTTAAAGCAGTNCGAACNTTCTGATTAATNGATAAACTTTCTTCAAGATAATCNGANAANGATTTAAACATCTCAANAAGTCTTCCTGAAGTATCNCCAGCTTTAATTAANGANNNNTATGTATTNTCAAAAACTTGAGGNTAAGCCTCCATNGCATNNCCTAGNCTTTTGCCCTGAATTATTTCATCTCTTAAATTAAATAATATATTNTTTAAATCTTTATTTTTAACTTGNTCAGCAGTCATNTTTAAAGCCTCATCAATTTGNGCAGCTGCCTCAAGNAGTGTNCCAATTTGNCTNGTAGCAAGNACCAAATCNTTATTTTTGATNTTANATCTTTTGGTAGTTTGAGATTTTATTTNTTTAAGTTTNTGNGGTATTANATTNAGACTTTTTATTTCNTTTCTTGCCNATCTTTCACTNTCGGCATTTATAAATCCTGATTGAANNGANCCTTCAGANTCAAAAGCCTTATANCTATACGAAGGCATCTTCTTTTATATTGTTAGATCTAATGAGCTCATCACAAGANGTTATACCTTTTATAAGAAGATCTGAGCATGAAGAATTTATAGACGGAGCATTTTTAAATACATACTCNTTAATCTCATTCTCTGACTTTTCGTTATGAATCATNTCTTTAATGGTTTTATCAACATTTACGNACTCGGCAACAGCAATTCTTCCTNTGTATCCAGTACCNTTACACTTATCACAGCCCTTGTGATCATAAACTTCAAGATTNTGCTTAAGACCAAACAAATCAGCAATGTCTTTGTTAATAGTGGTTTTAACTTTGCAGCTATCACATAACCTTCTTACAAGTCTTTGAGAAATTACTGTTTTCAAACTTGAAGATATTAAAAATGATTCTATTCCCATATCTCTCAACCTAGTGATAGCTCCAACAGCGCTATTTGTGTGTACAGTTGATAAAACTAGATGGCCCGTTAAGCTAGCCTGAATNGCAATTTGGGCAGTTTCTGTNTCTCTTATTTCTCCNACCATCACNACATCAGGATCTTGCCTGAGCATTGCGCGNAATCCNGTAGCNAAAGAGTANCCAGTCTTTTGATTAACCTGTGTTTGGCCAATGCCCTTCAGGGTATATTCAATTGGATCCTCAACAGTAAGAATATTTTGAGACGAGTCACTTAGATCTCTAAGACCAGCATAAAGTGTTGTAGTTTTTCCTGAGCCTGTTGGTCCAGTAACTAGAATAATNCCTTCTGATTCACTTAAAGANTTCTTATAGGTTGAAAGTATTGTTTGCGGTAAACCAAGATCATTAATATTGATTTGTGCTGATTGTTTATCTAAGAGTCTTAATACAATTCTTTCTCCATATGTAGATGGTAAAGTTGAAACACGAACATCAACATTTTTATCTCCTAGGGATAACGAAACTCTTCCATCCTGTGGCAACCTCCTTTCAGAAATATCAAGTTTTGAAATTACCTTTAGTCTGGCAATAATTAATGGTGTGAGTCGAGGATCTTGAGATAAAACTTCCTGCAATATTCCATCAATCCTATATCTAACCGATAAAGAATCTTCATAGGGCTCAAAGTGAATATCAGATGCTCTTAACTTAATTGCCTGACTTAAAATACCATTTATAAGTTTTATGATTGGGGCATCATTGCTCCCNCTTAACAGATCTTCTGTAGCTGTAATTGTTCCTGCAAAAGTTTTGAGATCAAAATTATCTTTAAGCTCTTCTGAAAGTTCAGAGTTTTGTGAAATCACAGAAAAGTTTGATGTTATGAGGTTATTTAATTCCTCAGCATTACAAATTTCTACTTCAAATGATTTCCCTATATACCTAAATAGCTCCTGATGAATATCAAAGCTTAGCTCAGAAGTTGAATAAATTTTAATCTCGCCATTTTTATCTATTCCAAAGATATTATTCTGTTTTACGAAGTCGTAAGGAAGAATACTTGATGTTTCAGCCATAACATCATTAGGTATATCAGACATCTATTTATCTTTTGTTAGGTCGATTAGCTTTGATTGCTGCTTAAGTAACTGTTCTGCTTTGATAAAATTATACTTTTCAGTCGAAATCTGAGAGACCGATTCCGAGTCAACTAAAATCTTAGGTCTTAAAAAGACCATTAAATTCTTTTTAACTTTTGACTCACTAGATGATTGGAATAATTTACCCAAAACTGGAATTGAGCCAAGGACAGGAACTCTCTGAATATCTTCCTGTATATCTTCATCAATCAAACCGCCTAAAACAATAATTTGATTATTATCTACCAATACAGTTGTTTCTATTGTTCTTTTATTTGTAATTAAATCAGTAGTCCCAGTTAATGGGCCAGCAACACCAGATACTTCCTGCTTTATCTCTAAGATAACTGAATTTCCCTCATTAATTTGAGGCTTTACTGAAAGCTTTATGCCAACCTCTTCTCTTGAGGTTGTCCTGAAGGGATTTGTATTATTTGAACCTAAACTTTCACCTGTTGTAATAGGAATTTCCTGACCAATAACAGTAGAAGCTTCCTCATTGTCCATTGCCAATAATGATGTGGTAGTTAAGATATTAGAATTCTTATCTGCATCTATAGCGTTAATAATCGCTATCATACTGTCATCATCCTCTGATATTCTTCCAATACCTGCAATTATGCCCTGAGAGTTTAAAAGCGAATTNGCTGCAATATTTGAAAAATTAGCATTATCACCAGACTCAATTGCGGATCCTGTTAAACCTAGCAGATCAGGCCCTGTTCCGTTCTGAAATCTAGTAATACCAATAGGTATTTCTCCATCCTCTGCGCCAGCAAAAATAGTTTCTACGCCTAAACTTCTTGCAGCTGTTTCTGAAAGCTCAACTACTATAGCTTCAACTAATACTTGCGCCCTTCTAATATCAAGTTTAGATATAAGATTTTTTATAGTTGCTATATTTGATTCATCACTAGATACAACAACAGAATTTGTTGGNGCATGATATGTAACTATTGGTTTTTCTGACTCTGAAGAGATAAATCTTGAAGCTATAGAACTAACTATTCCTGCAACCTCCTCAGCATTAGCATATTTAAGATATATAACAGCGACTGAACCTTCACTAATTGCATCATCATCTAATTGCTGAAGTGTTTCTTTAATTATGTTTGTCGTAATTGAGTTGGCAGATACTATTACAGAGTTTGATGCACTAAAAGAAATGGCAACAAAATTATTGATCGTAGGATTATTTTGGGATTTTAATTTCTCAAGAATTCTAACTGCTTCAACTGATGAGAGATTTTTTAAGTCAACAATAGTAACACTTGCGGTGTTATCTTCATCCAATGACTGAACTACTTCCGTTATTCTTTCAACATTGCTTTTTCTATCAACGACAAGCAAGGAGTTAATTGATGCAATACTTGAAACATTCGCTTGTCTTCCAGCAATTGGTTTTATAAGTGGTAAAAGCTCAACTGAAGATCTATTTTTAAGCTCAATGACTCTTGTAATAAATTCACCACCAGATTCTCCAGAGTTTTGGTCTCTGGTTGCCTCATTTTCAGGAACAATCCTAACAAAATTTTCATCATTAAGGGCACTAAAACCATTAACCTGTATTGTACGCAAATAAACATCCCAAACTTCATCAGAAGATAGTGATGAGTTAGAAAAGATTGTGACTTTCCCCTTTACTCTTGGATCAAGAATAATAGTTTTCTTAGAAAAATTAGCTATGTCTTGAGTTACTTTTTTAATATCTACATCTTCATAATTAAGAATAAAAGTTTCCTGAGCTTGCACAACAAAAAACGCGCATAATGTCGTCACTAATAAAGATTTTTTAAAAAAGTTATTCATTGCTAAACCTATTATTTATTGTAAATTTTTTACCTTGAAATTCAAAAATTATTACACTTTTATCTACTTGTATTAATTTATATTTATTTTCTAATAACTCATTAATTTGAACTACGTATTCTTTACCTCCCTTTTTTACAATCACTGATGTATTTTCATCACCCAGTCTTACAGCGGATAATTCGTAGTTAAAGCTTGCAGGAGGTATATTAGATATATCGTTTCTTATAGTAGTATTTTGAACATTTATTGGCCTAATTACAGAAAAATTCTCTATCTTATTAGAGTTATTCAAAATCAAAGTGTTTACAAGTAAATATGCTGATAGTGATATCACTAAAAAGTAGAAAACATATTTTAGATTTACTTTATTCATAATAAAAAAACGAACTGAGTATTTTAGCTTATTTAAAAGGAATATACTTTAAACAACTATCTTAAGTTAGGAATTATAAATGGGGAGTGTAAACCAAAATATGCTACCTTTATTCCTTCTTTTCATGACACCAACTTGCCCACCAAGGCTTATTGTGAGATTTTTTACAATTGCAAGCCCGAGACCGCTTCCAGTTTTTTGGCTAGCCCTAGCATCTGGTGTTCGATAGAATCGCTTAAAAACTTGCCCTTGATCAGAACTTTGTATCCCTATTCCAAGATCTTTAACTAAAACTTTAATGAAGTCCTTTTCTTTCTTTACTTCAATCTCAACCTCACCCTCATCATTCGCTTTAGTATATTTAATAGCATTATCTAGAAGATTCGTCATGATTCTTTCAACAGCAGCCTCGTCAGCTAGAACATTGGGTAGGTTTTTCTCTATAAAATTTATATTTATTCCTTTCCTTTTAGCAGAACTGTAATGTGAATCTTTAACAACACTCACAACATCACATACATTTAATTCAGTAAGGTCTAAATGAATCTCGCCATAATCAATCCTCGATAAGTCTATTAAATCACTGACCAAACCTGAGATCCTTTCTGCATTATGAAGAATAGCTTTTGAAAAGGTTTTTGCATCCTTCTTATTATCAATAGCCCCGTTCATCAAAGTTTCAGCATTTGCAGAAATAACACTAACGGGAGTTCTTAATTCATGTGATAAATTCGAAATAAAATCCCTTCTCATAGAAGCATTTGCTCTTAATTCAGTAACATCATTAATAACAAGAATGATTTCATTTGTTGTTTTTGATCTATTTATGGAACCAAGTAACCATTTAGGATTTGAACTTTCGCCTTGAATTTGAAATTCATATTGGAATAGGCCATCTTTTAAAGCATTTTTAAACATATTCTTTAATGCATTAATTTTTAAATCATTAATATTTTTATTTTTAACAGATTTGAGCTCAAATATCTTTAGCATGCTTTCATTTGCATATGTGATATCTCCAGATGTGCTAGCTAGCAGAACGCCCTCTCCCAAGTTATCTAAAACACTTCCAAAGGAATCTGTTTGCTTTGCAATCAATTTAATTCTTATGCGACTAATTCTCCAAACAACCAATGATGAAAATAATGAAAATAAAATTATAGTTATGCTGATTTCGAGATTAGAACTGTAAGCCCCATCAAAGTAACTCTGAATTAAAAAGAACGATATAAATGAAATTAAGAAAACACTGAAGATTCTAAGAAAAGAAAACATTAGACTCTAATCAGACGACCTAGAAAACCTATACCCAACACCTCTGATTGTTTGGATATGTTTACCCATTTCTTTGAGCTTTTCTCTTAATCTTTTTACATGAGTATCAACGGTTCTAGTAGTAACATGGGATGAATATCCCCAAACTTCTTCTAGAAGCTGATCTCGGGTTTGAACCCTTCCTCTTCTGTCAAGTAGATGCTTTAAAAGTTTAAATTCCAAGGCAGTTAAATTTATCTCAACATCATTAACATAAACCTCATGGGATTCTTCATCAACTTTCAAGCCATCAAAAGAAATGACTGAATTAGACTTTGGAGTTCCTTCCTGCGTATTTCTTTTTAATATTGCTTTGATTCGCAACATGAGCTCTCTTACGCTAAAAGGTTTCGTTACATAATCATCTGCACCAAGCTCAAAACCAACCACTTTATCAACTTCATCCCCTTTAGCTGTAACAATTATTACAGGAATATTTTTATAAATATTTGATGACTTAAGGGTTTTACAAAAGTCTAGTCCCGAACCATCTGGAAGCATTAAATCAAGAATTATTAAAGATATATTATTTGATGAAAGTTGAGCATCAGCTTCTTGAAGATTAAGAGCACTTACGGGGTGAAAACCTTCATTAGCTAAATTATAAGAAACTGTTTTGTTTATATCTGGTTCGTCTTCTACTACTAAAATATGATGCGACATAATTATTAATTAGTATTTATACATTATAAAGATAAAATTTAAAGCTCTTTTTCATAATTCACAAACATTTCACGTAACTGCGTTTTTGAAAATTTACCTGAACCAACTCGCGGTAATGGATTGTCTTCAAAAACTACAAATGCAGGGATCTTAAACTTTGCCAATCTCTCAGCTAAGAAAGAATTTAACTCATCTTCATCTAAATTTTTAGAGTCTTTTAGATGTATCGCGGCACAGAGTTTTTCACCAAGTCGCTCTTCAGGAATCCCAAAAACACAAACCTCCGATACAGATTCATGCTCATATATTGCTGCCTCTACTTCAATACAAGAAATATTTTCTCCACCTCTGATAACAAGATCCTTGACTCTATCAACTATGTGCAGAAATGGACCATTAAAATATCCTAAATCACCAGACTTAAACCATCCTTCATCATTAAGAACTTCTTTTGTTGCTTCCTCATTTTTCCAATATCCGGCCATGTTTGCTGGGCTCTTAATAACAATTTCACCAACTTCTCCTTCAGGCAATGAATTCCAATTAGAGTCAATAATATCTATATCGGTTAATGGAGGAACAACTCTGCCACAGCTTGATGGATTTTGAAGATATTCATCACCACCACCAATAGTTCCAATTGCATTAGTTTCAGTTAAGCCGTATCCAATAGAAGGTCTAGCTTTAAAAGCTTCATCAAGTTGTTTCACATGTTCTGGAGGTCTTGCAGCACCTCCTCCTGATAAGTCTTCCAGGTTGCTTAGATCATATTTATCTCTATCAGGATGATTTAGAAGCTCCCAGGTTTGTGTCGGTACACCTGTGATATTTGTTATTTTCTCTTTTTCAAGAAGCTCAAGTGCTTCTTTTGCATCCCATTTTTTCATCATAACAATCTTTCTGCCAACGGGAATCGACATAAAGAAACCAACATGACTACCGGTCACATGAAATAAGGGAACACAATGAAGAATTGATAGTTGCTTGCCACTATTAACATCTAATCCATCACCATATAACTCAACTCTTATCTGAGAGATGCATAGCCATGAAAAGAAACCTGAAATCATACTTTTATGAGTCAATAAAACGCCTTTAGGGTTTCCAGTGGAGCCTGATGTATAAAATATAGTTGCATTGTCTTCACCTGAAATCTCTACTTCTGGCCATGAATCACTTTGATCTTTAATNAAATCATAGAAGTCTTGATGGTCATTNGTTTCTGATCTCACTGAAACTTTTATTAAATCAAGATCATCCAGACCCACCAATCTTTTATCATCAGCAATTAGGAGCTTTGCCTCACTATTTTGCAGGCCGTATGTTACTTCTTTGGGAACCCACCATGAGTTCAGAGGTACCGCTACAGCTCCGATCCCAATAATCCCCATCATAGCAATGATGTATTCAGGAGAATTGACCATGCAAATTGCTACTCTGTCTCCTTTTTGTATACCAGCAGCAATCAATGCGTTAGCGAGTTTTGCTGATTTATCGAATATTTCTTTGTATTCGTATCGCTCATCGTCATAGACAAGCCAATCTTTATCAGGATGTAGTAATCCAAAATCAAAAAACTTTCTTAAATTTTCTGGTATTGCTGGATTNCAAAACTCTCNGTAAGTTANGCCCTTNTCATTAGTAACTTCTTTAAACTCAAAAATTTGACCAGGCTCTGTGTATTTCTTTACTGCTTCTGAGTATGCATCTGTCATAAAATATCCCCTTTAGATGATCTTAAATTCTACTATGCTTTTGTGGAAAATAATATTATGTTTTAATAGTAAAAGTTATGAGTTCTGGTAAATTACATTTTGCAAAAATTTGGGAGTCAAATGCAAAGCTTGTTGGTGACTCTCCAGCACTAATTAATGATTCACAAGTTGTCTCTTGGTCAGAGTATGAGTCACAGGCATCGAAGATTGCTAATTTCCTTCANGAAAAAGGNCTTAAACAGGATTCGAAAGTTGGAATATATTTACATAACTGTAATGAGTTTCTTATTGCTCAGTTTGGTGTTTTTAAAATGGGCGGTTGCCCCATCAATGTTAACTATAGATATAAAGAAGATGAACTTGTTTATCTTTTAGATAACTCAGATACTGAAGCAGTTTTTTTTCATGGTTGTTACTCATCTCAAATTGATCTAATTAAAGATAAGCTTCCTCAAGTTAAAGCTTACATTCAAATTGATGATGGAACGGAGCCTTTAAATGATAATGCTGTCTTCTTTAATGAAATAATTAAAGATTTTGATCCGCTCCCACCTCAAGATAGATCGGAAGAAGANATTTATATGTTGTATACAGGTGGTACAACCGGAATGCCCAAAGGTGTTATGTATAAGCAAGGTGGTTTTGTAACAAGTATGTTAAANACTCTCAAAGCGATGGGTTTTGAAATGCCTGATGATATAGATCAACTACCTGAATATGTTGCAAAAATTAAAGAAGCAAACATGCTCCCAAAATCTCT
>FUFK010076865.1_pt1 | contig 19244 bp, 16 predicted proteins | sample 1021851 | NCBI WGS metagenome assembly FUFK01 (sample SAMEA51879418, study PRJEB19060) | metagenome
ATATGTTTCAGCTCCGAGTTGTTTTAGTGCATCTATATGATAATTGATTGGACGTTCTCCAATTTCACAACCACCAGGCATGGGAATAAGAGCATTATGTCTTTTAGATAAAAGAGGAGCTAACACTAAAATTGAAGCTCTCATTTTAGATACCAATTCTTTTGGTGCTTCGATATTTTGTGGTTCACCATGAAAATCAATGACACCATCATAAAATTTTGTCATTACACCTAAAGCATTTATTAATTTTATCATTAATCTAGTATCTGCTAAATCAGGTACATTTTTTAATGTAAAACTCTTATCGAATAATAAAGAAATGGAAATAAGAGGTAAAACTGCATTTTTTGCACCACTAATTTTGACATCACCAAAAAGTGGCTTACCCCCTTGTATAATTAATCTATCGTTACTCATTATTTAATTTTTTATGAAGTAGGCTGGAATATCCAACTTTTAAAAGTCTTTTTCCTTTNATATTTTTTTCATCACGATTACTGATTTGTTTCTTTCTAAGTTTTATATTTTCTTTCAATGCTGAAGAAAGTTTTTCTTTTTTATTGATAGTTTTTTTTGACATCATTAATAATAATTTACTATATAATAATTAAGTTCTAGAGTTATGTCTAGATCAACTCGAAATAAGCCGCCATAGCTCCAGCGGTAGAGCGCGTCATTGGTAATGACGAGGTCACTGGTTCAAATCCAGTTGGCGGCACCAAAACAACATAAAATTATTAATGAGATCTTATTTCTGCTGCAAATATTTTAAATACACGATCAATAATTTTAGAACTCAATTTTTCTAAATCATCATCAGTTAATGATTTATCTGCAGGTTGAATTANTATAGATAATGAAACAGATTTTTTATCTTTTGGAATATTATTTCCTTGGTAAACATCAAAAACNGAAATCTTTTGAATTAATATCTTATCAACTGATTTAATTTCATTTATTAAATCCTCAACATTTAATTCATTATCGATTAAAAAAGAAAAATCTCTTGATAGAGATTGTAAATAATTTAATTTAAGTAATGGTTTTGATAANACCTTTCTNTTTGGTGATGGTAATTTATCTAGATATATTTCAAAACCAAAAAATTCTATTTTTTTATCTTTTTGGTTTGTACAAAGAGGATTAATCTGACCAAAAGAAGCTATAGTTATATTACCTAATTTAAATAAAGCGCTTCTTCCAGGATGAAAATAATTGGGTGCTTCACTATATATTTTTAACCGTGACACCGGAAACTCAAGAACATTTAAAACAGCCAAAATATCAGATTTTATATCATAAAAATCAAATTTTAATTCACTATTTTTCCAATTTTTATTAATTTTATTACCACATCTTATCCCAGTAACAACGTTGTACTGATCTTCATAATTATCACCTTTANATATCGGNCCTACTTCAAACAAAGATAAATTAGTGATACCTCTTTTAATNTTTTCATTACATNCATTTATNAGATTTGGAATAATGGAAGGTCTTAAATCTGANAANTCTGATGAAATAGGGTTAACTAAATTTAAATTTTCTTCTCCACCTCCAAATCGTTTAGCATTTAATTTATCTAAAAATGAAAAAGTAATTACTTCGTTAAAACCTCTTGTTGAAAGACATTTTCTTGAATAAAGACTTAATCTTTGTTTAAGACCTAAACTTGGTTTTGTAATATAGCTTTTTACTGGTAAAACATTTGTTGGTATTTTTTCATAGCCAAAAATTCTAATGATTTCTTCAACTAAATCTTCACTTCTTTCAACATCATTTCTCCATGAAGGCACAACTACATTCCAATTTTTATTATTTTTTTTAACTTCAAATCCAAGCTTTGTAAAAATAACTTCAACTTTACTTTCATCTATATCAACACCCGTAAGCTTTTTTATNATTTTAAAATCAAATATTATGTCTTTATTAGATTTCTTTTGAGCAATAGAAACTATATTACTACATGATCCTCCACATATGTCATTGATAAGTTTAGATGCATAAATAACTCCAACTTCAGGAGAATTGAAATCTAATCCTCTTTCAAATCTATACCTAGCGTCAGAATTAATATTTAAATATCGTCCGGTTTTAGCAATCGAAATTGGACAAAATATTGCTGCTTCTAAAAAAAATTCAGTTGTATTTTCATCAACACCTGTCCTCAAACCTCCCATAATCCCTGCAAGATCATCAACACCTTTTTCATCACTTATAACTAACATTGAATCATCTAATTCATAAGTTTTTCCATTAAGTGCGTTAAACTGCTCTCCTTTTTCTGAGATTCTAACAGTAAGAGTATTACCATTAATTTTATTTACATCATAAGCGTGCAAAGGACGACCTATATCCATCATTACATAGTTTGTTACATCTACTATAGAGGAAATTGGCCTTAAACCTACAGCAAGTAATCTATTAACCATCCATTGAGGGGATTTTATATTTTTTACGTTTCTAAAAGATCTTCCAAAAATAGACGGACACAAAGATTTTTTATCATCAGGAAGTTTAATTTCCCAATTTATTGAAGAATTAAATTCATNATTTAAATTATTTAATNTCAAGGGTTTCAATTCCCCAATACCAAAAGCTGACAAGTCTCTTGCAATTCCTCTTACGCCTAAACAATCTCCTCTATTTGGAGTTATTTCAATTTCAATTATCGGATCATCAATACCTAAATAATTAGAAACATTCTCATTTAAATTTATACTTTCAGGTAGTTCAATAATACCATTATGATCATCTGAAATCTCTAATTCTTTTTCTGAACAAAGCATTCCATTAGATTCAACATCCCTAATAACTGCTTTTTTTAAGGTCAAATCAATACCACCAATGTAAGTACCAGATGGTGCAAAAACATATTTTTTATTTAACTTTACATTTGGCGCTCCACAAACAACTTGTGTTTGTTCTTCATCAAATTGAATAATACACACATTTAATTTATCTGCATTTGGATGTTTTTTAACATCAATTATCTTTGCAACTTTTAAATTTTTAACATCAGTCTTGTAGGTTTTAAGATTACTAACTTCTAGTCCAATTTTATTTAAACAATCAACTATTTCATTTACATTTGCTGATGTGTTCAAATGATCCTTTAACCAAGAAAAAGTGAATTTCATGAAAACACACCATTTAATCCAGAATGTAAATTTATCTCGTTAATTCCAAGGAACCCGTAATGTTTTAACCATCTTAAATCACTATCATAAAANGGCCTTAAGTCTGGTATATTATATTTTAGCATAGTCAGCCTTTCCAAACCCATTCCAAAAGCAAATCCTTGGTATTTACTCGGATCAATACCTACCCCTTCTAAAACTTTTGGATGTACCATTCCTGATCCTAATACTTCAAGCCAACTATCTCCCTGACCAATATCCAGTGTTCCATCTGAGAGTTTTTTATAGCCTATATCAACCTCAGCAGATGGTTCAGTAAAAGGAAAGAAACTGGGCCTAAATCTTACAGAAAGGTTATTACTATTAAAATAGACTTTTAAAAATTCGATCAAAGTTCCTTTCAAATGACTCATATTTATATTTTCTCCTATTACTAATCCTTCACATTGGTGAAACATTGGAGAATGAGTTGCATCATGATCAGATCTATATGTTCTTCCTGGAACAATGACACGAATTTCTTTTTCTTGATCAATGTCAATTTTTTCTAAAGTTCTAATTTGTACTGGACTAGTATGAGTTCTTAATACTTTTCTAGTACCTTCTGAATTTGGTTGAAGATAAAATGTGTCATGTTCTTGTCTGGCAGGGTGCTCTAGGGGAATATTTAAAGCTGTAAAATTATAGTAATCAGTTTCAATGTCAGGACCCTCTTCTATATAAAACCCCATGTTTGCAAAAATAGCAGATATTTCATCAATAGTTTTAGATAATGGATGTAATGTACCATATTGTTCATGATCATTTTCTAAAGTTATNTCTATTTTTTCTTCTAAAAGTTTTTGTTGAATTAATGNATCATTCAAATGAAGTTTTTTTTCTTCAATATTATTGATTAATTTATTNTTCAGTAAATTTANTTTTTTNCCNATNTTAATCTTTTCAGATTGTTCTAGATCCTTCATGGTTTTTAAAAAAGATGTTACCAAACCTTTTTTACCTAAATAAAAAATTCTAAGATCTTCTAATTCATTTAAATTTTTTGATTTGCTGATCTTCGTAATAGATTCTTCAGCAATTAAGTCAATCTTATCTTTTATATCATCACTCATCGAAAATATGATTAAATAAAGAAGTTAGTTTTTAACTTTATCTACCAATAATTTGAATGCATCTGGTTCATTTACAGCTAATTCAGAAAGGACTTTTCTATCAAGTTCAATACCTTTTTTCTTTAAACCATTGATAAATGTAGAATATTTCATATCAAACTGTCTAACACCCGCATTTATTCGTTGAATCCAGAGAGATCTGAAATTTCTTTTATTAACTCTTCTATCTCTATATGCATAAGCACTAGCTTTTTCTACAGCCTGAAGAGCTACACCAAACAATTTTCTTCTGGCACCGTAATAACCTTTTGCAGCCTTTAAAATTTTTTGATGTCTAGCGTGTTTAGTAACGCCTCTTTTAACTCTTGACATTGAATAACTCCATTAAGAATATGGTAAGAATTGTTTAACTATCTTTGTGTCAGAATCACTAAGTATCATTGTACCTCTAGCTTGCCTCTTCATTTTTTGAGACCTTCTTCTAAGATTATGACTTAAAAATGCGGCACCAGATTTAATTTTACCAGAAGATGTAACTTTAAACCTCTTTTTTGCACCACTCTTAGTTTTTAATTTAGACATAAATTACTCTCCAATTTGCTTATATACAATGGTTATTAACTAATCAACAATAAATATAGAAATTTTTATTTTGGAGCTAAAACCATTACCATTTGTCTGCCTTCCAACTTTGGTAATGCCTCGATTTTACTAAATGCATCAGTCTCATCTTTTACTCTATCAAGAACATTGCTGCCAAGCTCTTGATGAACCATTTCTCGACCTCTAAATCTAAGAGTGATTTTAACTTTATCACCATTTTCAAGAAATTTTTTAACTGATTTAATTTTTACATCAAAATCATGAGAATCTATATTAGGACGTAACTTTATTTCTTTAACATCTATGGTTTTTTGCTTTTTTCTAGCTTCATTTTTTCTTTTTTGCGATTCATATTTGTATTTACCATAATCTAATATCTTACATACGGGTGGTGATACATTTGGTTGTATTTCTACTAAATCAAGACCAATTGAACTTGCTGCTTGTAGAGCTTCATGAATTGATAGTATGCCTAATTGTTTTCCTTGAGAATCTATACATCGGACCTGTTGAGCTGATATTGAATTATTAATTCTTGGTCCATCTTTAGCTGAAAAGCTAGATTTTGAGTCGTTTATACTAATTTCTCCTATAATTGTTGTTATAAAATATACTTTTTGAAAAAATTTTCAAACTAAATCTGGTGGTTTAGACTCAAGCTTAATTTCTTCAAGAAAATCTTTAAATAATTTAAAATCTTGGTTATTCGACCCAAGTCTTCGAATTGCAACTGTATTACTATCTTTTTCTTTGTCGCCAACAATTAAAATTATTGGACAACCATTTTCTGAATGTTCTCGAATTTTATATCCAATCTTTTCATTTCTAAGGTCTACATTACATCTTATATTATTATTTTCTAACTCATTTATTAATCCTAAAGCGTATTCGTTTGCTTTTTCAGTAATTGTACATACAAAAACCTGAACAGGTGTTAACCATAGTGGAAATCTTCCAGAGTACTGTTCTATTAATATACCTAACCACCTTTCCATAGAGCCTAAAATAGCTCTATGTAACATTACTGGATTTTTCTTCTCTCCTTTTTGATCAATATAAGTTGCACCAAGTCTTTCAGGTAAAACAAAATCCATTTGTAATGTTCCACATTGCCACTCTCTTCCAATTGCATCAATTAGAACGAACTCCAATTTTGGACCATAAAATGCCCCTTCACCAGGATTTAAATCATAATCTAATTGTGCTTTATTAACAGCTTCTATAAGAGCCTTTTCGGCTTTGTCCCAAACTTTATCACTACCAGCTCTTACTTCGGGCCTATCAGAAAACTTTACTTTTAATTGATCAAAACCAAAATCTTTATAAATATCTCTCAATAAATCACAAAAAATTAGTGATTCATCTGTTATTTGTTCATCAGTACAAAAAATGTGAGCATCATCTTGAGTAAACTGTCTTACTCTCATAATTCCATGCAGTGCTCCAGAGGGTTCGTTTCTATGACATGAACCAAATTCTGACATTCTAATTGGTAAGTCTTTATAAGATTTAACACCTTGTTTGAAAATTTGAACATGTCCAGGACAATTCATAGGTTTCAAAGCTAGAACTTTATTACCCTCACCTTCAACCATAAACATATTTTCTTTAAATTTATCCCAATGACCAGATTTTTCCCATAATGTTCTATCAATAACTTGTGGTGTTTTGACTTCGTTATAATTATGAGCAGCAAGTTTTCTTCTCATATATGCTTCAATTTCAAGATATATTGACCACCCTTTTGGATGCCAAAACACTGATCCAGCAGCCTCTTCCTGCATATGAAATAATTGAAGTTTTTTTCCTAATTTACGATGATCTCTTTTCTCAGCCTCTTCTAACATTAGCAAATAGTTATCTAAATCGTTTTGGGTAAAAAAAGCAGTTCCATAAATTCTTTGAAGTGTCTCTTTATTACTGTCACCTCTCCAATATGCCCCAGCTAATTTAGTTAATTTAAATGCATGCCCAAGCATTTTGGTGGATTTAAAATGTGGCCCTCTGCATAAATCAATAAAATTTCCTTGCTTGTAAAATGATATCTCTTGATCATCTGGTATATCGTTAATTAATTCTAATTTAAATTTTTCGTTATTTTTTTTAAAAAAATTTATAGCCTCTTCTCGTGTCCAAACTTCTCGAATAATTTCTTCATTTCGATCGACAATTTCATGCATTCTTTTTTCAATTAATTCTAAATCTTTTGGAGTGAAATTATCTTCTTTGTAAAAATCATAATAAAAACCATTATCAATAGCTGGGCCAATAGTTATTTGAGTATCTGGATATAATTCTAAAACTGCTTCAGCCATTACATGAGCAGCATCATGTCTTAAAACTTCAAGTAAATCTTTATTGCCTTTTGTAATTATTTCCAAATCACAATCAAAATCAATTGATCTATCTAAATCCCATAATTCGTTATTAACTTTAGATATAATAGCATTTTTTTTTAAAGATATTGATATCTCTGCAGCAATATCAGAAGGGGTAATTTTATTAGGGTATGATTTAATATCCCCACTTGGTAATTTAATATTAATATTATTTGTCATAATTAATTATACTTATCTATGCAATTTTTATACAAATTTAAAGTATCAGTACACATTTTATCTAAACTAAATTTTTCTTTTAAAATTTTAATTGCATTATTATTTATAATTTTACGTTGAGTTTTATTGAATTGTAATGCAGTTTCAATTTTTTTTCCTAAATCATTTACGTCTAGGGGTTTTGCTAAAAGGCCTGTTTCATTATCAATAATACTCTCAGATATACCTCCATGATCAAAGCCTATTGCAATTTTTTTTAAAGCTTGAGCCTCAATTATTATTCTACCAAATGGTTCTGGATCAATAGATGGCATTACCACAATATCACTTAACACAAAAGCTGATTGAATATCATTTGTGGATTTTGTTAATTTTACTTTATTTCCAAGATTAAGTTNGGATATTTGTTTATAAATATCTCTTTTGAATTTTTCATCCCCATCTAGTGCACCTATTAGAAAACATTGATAATCTATTTTGACTTTTGATAAAGCTTTGATAAATATTAAATGCCCTTTCCAAGCTTTAGGTCTTGAGGCCATTAAAATTACAGGACTACCATCTCGAACTCCTAATAATTTGGCTTGGTTCACTATCCTAGTATTTGAAATATTATTGAGATTAAAATTTTCTAAATCAACACCTCTATAAACAATAGACACTTTATCTTTTACATTAGGAAAAACATTTACAATATTATCCTTGATGTGTTTTGAGATTGCAATTATCACATCACCTTTGATTAAAATACTATTGTAATAATTTTTTAAAAAATTCTGATTTCTTAATCTACCATGTACAGATGTAACAAACGGAATTTTTAAATTTTCTGCTATGGGATATGTAATCCATGCTGGCACTCTTGAGCAAACGTGAATCAAATCAACTTTTTCTTTTTTAATTATTTCTTCTACTTTAATTCTTAATTTTTTCCATTTTAAAGGATTCTTTAAATGAACATCTAATTTGTATAAAATTCCTCCATGTCTTGAGATTAAATGCTCATAAACTCCGCCAGAGGAAATTACAATAGATTTATTATTGTTTTTAACAAGAAATTTCGATGTTTCAATAACTCCTCTTTCAACTCCACCATTGTTGAGGGCAGGAACTATTTGTAATATTACTTTGTTATTTAACATATTCTATGCAATCTATATACATGACAAAATTTTTAAAAACAAATTATAATCAAACAATTGCATACAACAAAATTGATGGAGAGAAGTTAGGAATAGTATTCTTATCAGGTTTAAAATCAGATATGACCGGTCAAAAAGCTGTTGCACTCGAAGAATGGGCTGTTGAAAATAATCACTCCTTTCTAAGATTTGATTATTCAGGTCATGGAATTTCATCTGGAAAATTTAACGATTTTGTAATAAGTGACTGGATACTAGATGCTAAAACTATAATTACTAAATTAACTAAAGGTCCACAAATACTAGTTGGTTCATCTATGGGGGGATGGATCATGTTAGCGTTAGCAAAAAANAAATTAGTAAATGTTCACTCTTTAATAGGTCTTGCCGTNGCNCCAGATTTTACAAAAGAGCTTATTTGGAACACTTTGTCTGATCAAAAAAAAGAAGAAGTAATTATCAATAATAAGTTTTCATTAAGTGAAGATTTAGAGATTAGTTACCAATTCATAAAAGACGGAGAAAANAACCTTGTATTGAACTCACCAATNGAATTTGAAGGCANCGTTTATTTATATCATGGAATGANGGATACTGAAGTNCCATATAAATTAAGTGAAAAAGTTTTAAAAAAAATAACTAAATCAAATGATGTTAAATTAATACTTGAAAAACATGGGGAACATAGATTNTCNAAANATGANGAAATAGANACAATCAAGNTNCTCNTAAANAAAATATCGAAAANTTAATANTCTAATTTAAGATAATCCGAATGTGGATTAACACCTATAATTCTATCAGCTAATATTTTTTTAAAACTTGGTCTTGATTTTACGATTGAGTACAAATTTTTTAACTTTTCAAATTCAAAAAAATTTAATTCATCTATATAATCTAAAACAGTCAAACTAGCTCCATAAAATAAATCTACATAACTCAAATTATCATCAACAAAAAAATCATGATCTTTTATAAGATAATTAAAATATTGCATATGATATTTTAGATTTGATCTAGCAGCTCTAATAACATGGCTACTTGGGACAGAATTTTTTTCAAATCTTTTAAAAACTTTTTCTTTTAATAATGGAATTATAATTTCATTTTTAAAATTTGTTTCAAACCAAAAAAGTAATCTTCTAATTTCATTTTCATTTTTCTTAATCATTAATGTAGGTGGGAGCATCAAATTTTGAAGATACTCTACAATAACTAGTGATCCAACTATATTTTCATTAAAAGATGTATTTAAAACTGGAAAGAAACCAGCTGGATTCTTGAATAAGTAATCTTCAGTTGGGTCAGAAAAATTCTCAATAAATAAATCAAAATCTATTTTTTTTTCAATTAGTATAATTCTTGTAAATCTTGATGAAGGACATAAGAAATAATGAAATAATTTATTCATTTATAAAAAAAATTTATTTCTCTTTAAGAAAATTATCTATTCGTTCTGCACATTTACGTCCTTCACTAATAGCCCAAACGACTAGTGACTGTCCTCTTCTACAATCACCTGCAACAAAAACTTTATCAGATGATGTTTTAAAACTTATTTCATCAGCTTCAACATTACCTCTATGGTCTAATTTTAAACTTAAATTATTAACTAAACCTTCATGTATTGGATGAACAAATCCCATTGCAAGAAGAACAAGATCAGCTTCAATTTCAAATTCAGAGTCTTCTACTTCAATCATTTTCATAGATCCGTCTTCACTTTTTTTCCATTCAACTTCTACACAAATAAGTTTTGTGACTTCACCATTTTCATTACCTTCAAATGATTTTGTTAAAATTGACCATTGTCTTTCGCAACCTTCTTGATGAGAAGTAGAAGTTCTTAATTTCATNGGCCAATTAGGCCAAGTTAATTGTTTATTTTCGTTAACTGGAGGTTGAGGTAACAATTCTAACTGATGAACAGATGTTGCACCTTGTCTATTCGAAGTACCAACACAGTCAGAACCAGTATCACCTCCACCAATAACAAGTACTTTTTTTCCTTTAGCTGAAATAAGTATATCTTTTGAAATTGTTTTTCCAGCCACCATATCATTTTGTTGTGATAGAAAATCCATTGCAAAATGAATACCNTTTAAATTTCGACCTTTAACTTCTAAATTTCTTGGAACTTCACTACCAATACATACGGAAACAGCATCAAAGTTATCAATTATTTGATTAGTAGAAATATTATTACCTATTTCACTGTTAGTTTTGAATTGAACACCTTCTGATTGCATTTGTGCCATTCTTCTATCAATTAATGTTTTTTCCATTTTAAAATCAGGGATCCCTATTCTAAGAAGACCACCAATTCTTTCATTTTTTTCATATACTACAACACTATGTCCTAATCTTGCTAATTGCTGTGCACATGCTAATCCAGCTGGTCCAGAACCAATAATTGCTACTTTTTTATCGGTATGTTTTTTTGGGAGTTGGGGTTTTATCCAACCTTTTTCCCAACCATAATCTACAATTGAACATTCAATAGTTTTNATTGATACAGGATTGTCTGTTAAATTAAGGGTACANGCAGCTTCACATGGGGCAGGACAAATTCTGCCNGTAAATTCTGGAAAATTATTGGTTGAATGTAATGTGTCTAAAGCTTTTTTCCATTCATGCTTATAAACCAAATCATTCCAATCAGGTATAAGATTATTAACCGGACATCCTTGATGACAATAGGGTATGCCACAGTCCATACATCTAGAACCTTGTTTAGAAACTTCTTCATTAGTTAATGGAACAATAAATTCNTTAAAATGTTTAAGTCGATCTTTAGGATCTTCATAATTTCTCTCTTTTTTNTCAATTTCTAAAAATCCTGTTGGATTACCCATTTTATTCTCCTGCAACCTTACTCATATTATCTTTTTTATAACTTGTAAGAACNCGTTTAAATTCAGTTGGCATAACTTTTTTAAAATTAGAAACCTCCTTATCCCAATTACTTAAAATATCCNNACCTTTTACGCTACTTGTCATCTTAACATGATTTTGTATTATTTTTTTTAATCTAANCTCATCAAAATCTAACAAGTTTTTATNAATTAATTCCTCATTAAAATCATCATTTAAATTTGCTCTTTTTAATATATCTACTTCTACCATAGCCATATTGCATTTTTTTATAAATTCATCGTCTTTATCATATATATATGCAATACCTCCAGACATTCCAGCTGCAAAATTTCTTCCAGTTTGACCTAAAATAACAACTACACCACCTGTCATGTATTCTGCACCATGATCACCACAACCTTCAACAATGGCCGTTGCTCCAGAATTTCTGACAGCAAATCTTTCACCAACTACGCCATTAATATAACATTCACCTGAAATAGCACCATAAAGCAGAGTGTTTCCAGCAATAATATTTTGATCAGAAATTAATTTNCTATTTATATTTTTTTTGATTGATATAATCCCACCTGACAACCCCTTGCCAACATAGTCATTAGCATCACCAGATAAATTTAATGTTATTCCTTTGGCTAACCAAGCACCAAAACTTTGACCAGCATTACCAGAAAAATCTATATTTATGGTATTTTTTGGCAACCCTTCATGACCATATTTTAAAGCAACTTGTCCTGATAACATTCCTCCAACGGTTCTATCTATATTGAAAATATTGTATTTTAAATTAACTCTTTTTTTATTTTCTAAAGCATCTTTGGAATCTCTAATGAGAGTATGATCTAAAATTTTCTCAAGGCTGTGATCTTGATTCTCATTATTATAGATACTTACATTCTCATTATTTTCTATTTCAAAAATGACATCAGATAAGTCAAGATTATGAGCTTTCCANTGGTTTTTTGCTACTTCAAAATCTAAGTATTTTCTNTGTCCAATNAGGTCATCAANTTTTNTAATTCCAAGCTCTGCCATAATTTCTCTTACTTCNTCAGCTATAAATACAAAAAAATTAACGACATGATCAGGTTGACCTGTAAAATTTTTTCTTAATTCAGGATCTTGAGTTGCAACCCCTACTGGGCATGTATTTAGATGACATTTTCTCATCATTATACATCCCTCGGATATTAATGCTGCAGTAGCAAANCCAAATTCATCNGCACCCAGAATTGCTCCAATCACAACATCTCTACCTGTTCTCAATCCACCATCAACTTGTACAGCTATTCTTCCTCTTAAACCATTTGTTACTAAAGTTTGATGAGTTTCTGATAAACCTATCTCCCAAGGGCCTCCAGCATTTAGAACTGANGTTAATGGACTGGCTCCTGTTCCACCATCATGCCCTGAGATTGTAACATGATCAGCATGTGCTTTACTTACTCCAGCAGCTACAGTGCCAACACCTACCTCAGAGACAAGCTTTACAGAAATCCTGGCTTCAGGATTTACATTTTTTAAATCAAATATAAGTTGAGCTAAATCTTCAATTGAATAAATATCATGATGAGGCGGTGGTGAAATCAATCCAACACCAGGAGTTGAATGTCTAACTTTAGCGATAAATTTGTCAACTTTATGTCCTGGCAATTGACCTCCTTCACCAGGCTTTGCTCCTTGNGCCATTTTAATTTGAATATCCGTGGCATTTACCAAATACTCAGTTGTCACGCCAAATCTACCAGATGCAACNTGCTTAATTCTTGATTTCATTGAATCACCATTTGGTAGTTCTTTAAACCTTGATGGTTCTTCACCACCTTCTCCAGTATTNGATCTCCCACCTAATCTATTCATAGCAATAGCAAGAGTAGAATGCGCTTCTGTTGAAATAGAGCCTAAAGACATAGCACCAGTTGCAAATCTCTTTACAATTTCAGATGTTGGTTCAACCTCATCTATATGTATTGGTTTGTTTATATTTTTAAACTTGAATAAACCTCTGAGACTTTTAAAATTTTCTGTTTGATTGTTAATCTTATTAGAATATTTTTTAAAAATAGAATAATCGGCACTTCTAACTGCATGTTGAAGCATACCAATTGTTTCGGGTGTCCATACATGGTTTTCACCGTTTAATCTAAAACTAAGATCACCACCTATATTTAAAACATTATCATATTCAAAATTATTTTTAAATGCATTCAAATGTCTTTCTTCAGTTTCACTTTGAATTTCTTTAAGGTTTACACCCTCAATNCGAGTTGCAGTACCGGTAAAAAATTTTTCTACTACATTTGAACTCAGTCCTACTGCATCGAAAATTTGAGCACCACAATAAGATTGAAATGTAGATATTCCCATTTTAGACATAACTTTAAGCATGCCTTTATTAAGAGCTTTAATATATTTTTTTGATGCCTCATCTTCTAAAACATTAATTTTACTTTTTGAAATGATGTTTGATAAAGTGTAAAAAGCAAGATATGGATTTATAGCTTCAGCTCCATATCCAGCAAGAAGACAAATATCATGAACCCTTCGNGCTTCACCAGTTTCAANAACAATACCCACGTCAGTTCTTAAACCTTTTTTTATAAGGTGATGATGAACAGCTCCTGTTGCTAATAATGCGGGTAAGGCAATGTGATCTTCATCAACGTTTCTATCTGACAGAATTAAAATATTATAGTCATTTTCACTAACTGCTTTTTCAGCCTTGCTACATAATGAAGAAATTATGCNATCCANATCAACTGTATTTTTGTCTTTTTTATANCAAATACTTAAGGTTAANGTTTTAAATGATCCGGTTAAATGATTTTCAATTCTTCTTATTCTCTCTAGATCTGTGTTCGTTAATATGGGTTGATCAACTTCTAATCTTTTTTGTTTACCACCAGATGTCAGATCAAGTAAATTAGGTCTAGGGCCAATAAAACTTACCAAAGACATTACCAGCTCTTCTCTTATGGGATCAATAGGTGGATTAGTTACTTGAGCAAANTTTTGAAAAAAATAATCATATAACAACCTACTCTTGTTAGATAATGCAGCTAATGGGATGTCTCTACCCATTGACCCAATTGGATCTTCTCCAGATTTGATCATAGGTTCAAGAAAAAATTTTAAGTCTTCTTGTGTATAACCAAAAGCTTTTTGTAGATTTAAAAGTGACTTCTCATCTGGTGTCATTGGTCCGATTTCTTTGGGAACATCAGAGAGTAATATTTGGTTAGACTTTAACCATCCTCCGTATGGATGTTTTCTTTTCAAATCATCTTTCAAGTCTTCGTCAGATATTATTTTATTTTTTTCTAAATCCACCAAGAGCATCTTNCCTGGTTGTAATCTCCATTTTTTTACAATCTTTTCTTCTGGGATTTCAGGAAGGACACCTACTTCAGATGCCATAATAATCAAATTATCATCAGTAACTATATATCTCGCAGGTCTTAATCCNTTTCTATCTAANGTNGCANCAATNTGTNTNCCATCNGTAAATGCNATTGCNGCNGGNCCATCCCATGGTTCCATCATAAGTGCTGAATAATACTCATAAAAAGCTTTTCTCTCAGTGTCCATAGAGTCATTATCTTTCCAAGCTTCNGGAATCATAAGCATCATTGCGTGTGGTAGAGAGTANCCTCCCATAACTAATAATTCTAAAGCATTATCAAATGTTGAAGAATCAGATGGTGAATTTTCAATTATAGGCCAAAGTTTATCTAAATCATCACCGAGTGTTTTAGATTTCATACTGTGTTTTCTGGAGTTCATCCAATTGATGTTTCCTTTAACTGTATTAATTTCGCCATTATGACATAAATATCTAAATGGTTGAGCCAAACGCCAAGATGGAAAAGTGTTTGTTGAAAATCTTTGATGAAACAGAGCTATTGCAGTTTCAAATTTAGTGTCTTGAAAATCAACATAAAATTTAGATAAATTTGGAGCTAATACCATTCCCTTGAATACAATAGTTCTAGTAGAGAGTGATACGATGTAGAAATCTTCCCATTCTAACAAATTACTTTGATGAATTTTTTTATGGACAGTTTTTCTTATAACGTAAAGCTTTCTTTGAAAATGGTTCTCATCTTTACATTTGCTGCTTCTTTGAATAAAAAATTGTTTAATAATAGGTTTATTATTTATAACAGATTTACCAAGCACAGTATCGTCAGTTGGTACATCCCTCCAACCAATGAATATTTGACCTTCATCTGAAATGGCTTGTTCAACAGCTTTTTGAGCAATACTTGATCTTGTTATGTCATTTGGTAAAAAAACCATACCAACAGCATAATCACCTAACTCAGGTAAAGAAATTTTCTGACTTTTAAAATAATCTCTAAAAAATTTATCGGGTAATTGTATAAGAATTCCTGCTCCATCACCTGCTAATGGATCGGCGCCAATTGCTCCACGATGATCTAATTTGTGGACGATATCAAGGGCTTGATGAACAATTTCATGTTTTGGTTCATTATTGATATCAGCAATAAATCCAAAACCACAGGCATCTTTTTCAAAAGATGGATCGTAAAGACCTTTTTTTTCGGGAAAGCCAATTCTTTTAAATATTTCTTTTTTCATACAACTATAATTTAATTAATAATTTAAACTTTAATATCAAGAATTATTATATTAATAATTCCATTAAGAAGAATTTATTTTAATATCATATTTTAATGGAAAAATAAAGTTTATGTCCCTAACTTTTTTAATCATTTTATCAATAATTCAAGGAATCACAGAGTTTCTTCCTATATCATCTAGTGCACATTTGATATTAATTCCATTTTTTAATGAAAATCCTTATCAAGGAAGATCTTTTGATGTCTGCTTACATTTCGGATGTCTTTTAGCTGTTTTATATTATTTAAAAAAAGATTTANTTTTTTATATGAAAAATCTTTTTCATTATAAAAATAAATNCTTAAGCATAATGTTTATAAAATTNATGTTAATAGGTACTATTCCAGTCATAATNTTTGGTNTATTNATAACTTTAATAAAACTAGATTTCGGCAATGCAATTATTTTAATAGGATGGACAACTCTTTTATTTGGAGTTTTATTAGGTTTATCTGATTTTAAAAAAATAACAAAAAAAGAAATTAATTTAAAAGATGCCTTTTTAATAGGCGTTTTTCAGGCATTAGCAATTATTCCTGGTGTTAGTCGTTCAGGAGCAGTAATAACTGCAGGAAGATTTCTNGGATATAGNCGATNTAATTCTTCTAAATTTTCTTTNTTTTTATCTATACCTGTAATNATTTCAGCAACTACTTTTGAAATGCTTAAATTATACATTAATGATGAATTTATTTTTATTGAGGTGTATTTAATTGGAATAATATTAACTTTTATTGTAGCTCTAACTACAATCAAATTATTTATGAATTATATAGAAAGAATATCTCTGAAAATATTTGTCATATATAGAGTTTTTCTAGGCTTAGTTATTTTACTCTTTGTATATTTTAATTAACTGTAAAAATTTATTAATTCTTTAAGCTTAGTGTCTAGCAAAACTGGTTTAATTTTTAAATCTTCTAATTCTGGATAAAGTCCATCTGATACATTGTCTCTTAAAAGAAGTTTCATTTGATCATATGTAAATGGTGGATTTGGAAAATTCTGCAAAACCAACCCAGGAAACATCATTAGTTTTGGATTTACTTTAATCAAAATTCTTTTTCGTTTAAGAAAGGAGAGTAAAATTTTGATTAATTCATAAAAAGAATATTGTTTTGGACCACAAATGTTAAAAATTTTAGCTTTATTGTTGTTAATTTTAAGTGTTTCAATAACTGCTAATGCGACATCATTCACGTAAACTGGTTGAAACATTGTATTAGGCCCAATAATTGGGATGACTGGAGCAAATTTAGATATTTTAGAAAACAAACCAAAAAAATTGTCACCATTACCATAAATTATAGAAGGTCTTAATATTATAGAAGACGTNAAATTTTTCTTTATGTTTTCTTCACCTAATGCTTTTGTTAGAGAGTATTTACTAGATGAATCTTTTGAGACTCCAAGTGCTGAGATGTGAATAAATTTTTTAATATTATGTCTTTTACATAATTTACTTATCATATCAGGCAAAAAATTGTGAATTGTATTAAATTCATCTTTATTTTTTTCGTATAATACCCCACATAAATTTATAACTGCAAATTTATCTTTAATTAATAACTCTAACAAACCGTCTTCAAATATATTTCCTGAAATTATCTCTAATTGGCCAGGATACCCAGAAACTTTTAATGGTTTAATTTTATTTGAGTTNCTTGTTAAAACTACTACTCTAGCACCNTAAGATAGCAGAATTTCTGTAATCGANTTACCAACAAATCCAGATCCACCCAAAATTAAGAATTTTTTATTTGTAAGAAAGTTTTGCATTCAAATTTACTCTAAATTATATTAATAGTATTATAATGAAGTATAAATTATACAAAAATGATTTTCCATCAACATTAAATTTAAAAAAAATGGTTGCAATTGATACTGAAACCATGGGTTTGAATCTTAATAGAGATAGACTCTGTCTTGTTCAAGTTTGTTTTGGAGATGATATTGCTCATTTACTACAATTATCAAAACAACCTGAAGAAAAACCTAAAAATTTGATTAAATTATTAAAAAATAAAAGTATTACCAAAATTTTTCATTATGGAAGATTTGATTTAGCTATGCTTAACAAAAATGTTGGCCCAGTTGTTGGGCCAATTTATTGTACAAAAATAGCTTCTAAATTATCTAGAACCTTTGGTGCAAAACATGGTTTAAAAGATTTATGTAAAGATTTACTTNATATTGAACTTGATAAATTTAATCAAACCTCTGATTGGGGAANAAAAAAATTATCTAAAGATCAGTTGGCATATGCTGCACAAGATGTNTTGTTTCTTCATAAATTAAAAATTAAATTAGATGAAATACTACTTAGAGAAGGAAAAATGAATTTAGCGCTTGAATGCTTTGAAAGCTTAAAAACACGCGTCAAATTAGATTTAGAAGGATTTCAAGAATTAGATATATTTGCTCATTAAGATGAAACTTAAATTAAGTGCAAAATCTATTTTTATTATTTTAATTGTTTTAATAATNACGATNCTTNCNTTTAATTATATTAATAGAAATAGNCAGTTAAACTCACAAAAAATCCAAGATATTGACCCATCAAAAGAAGGTAAAACAGTTGGAGTTAACATTGAACAAAATCAGCCGAATGGAGAGAAAATTAAAATTATTGCAGATTTGATGGAAGAAAATAAAGAAGAAAAATTTATAAAACTNATAAACCCAATCACNGAAATTATAAAAAAAAATAATNTTACAAAAATTACTTCAAACTATGGTTATATTATAAATAATTATTCTAAGTTTAAACTTGATAACAATGTTAATATTTATAACATTAAAAAAAAATTTNCTTTGAAAACTGAAGAGCTCTNAGGGATGTTTGATACTGGTGACATGTATACAAACTCACCTGTAAAGGTTAAAATTAGAAACTCAAAAATACAAGGGTCTAGCTTAAGCCTTAAAAATTATGGAGAATACATAAAAGTATTCGGCAAAGCTAAATTAACAATTGATTGATATGAAAATAAGAAAAATTAAATATTATATTTTATATTTCTTGACCCTAATTTATTTTAACTCAGCTGTTGCTTATGAAAATCCTATTCAATTTAAAGTTGAAGGTAAGGAATATGCACCGCCTGAAATTTCAGCACGTGTGTTACAAAAGATAAAAGCGGATGCTGAAGCTTATTTAGGTGAAAAGGT
>FUFK010062863.1_pt1 | contig 19242 bp, 23 predicted proteins | sample 1021851 | NCBI WGS metagenome assembly FUFK01 (sample SAMEA51879418, study PRJEB19060) | metagenome
TTTTCTTAAATAAACTTTCTATTTTTGTTCGCTAAATTTAATATAAAACATAATGGCATTTTTTAGTAAAAAAAATAAATTGTTTCCTTCGATTGAACCTTTTGATACTGGCTTTATTAAAAAAGGTATCCATGAGATTTACTACGAGCAATCTGGAAATCCAAAAGGCAAGCCAGCCATTTTTCTGCACGGTGGACCGGGTGGAGGTGGCGGAACTCTTTCAAGACGTTTTTTTAATCCAAAAAAATATCGAATTGTTGTTTTTGATCAAAGAGGCTGCGGGAGAAGCAAACCTCATGCCTCACTCGAGGATAATACGACTTGGCACTTAGTCGATGACATTGAATCCATTAGAGAAAAGCTTGAAATTGAAAAATGGCTTGTCTTTGGCGGTTCTTGGGGAAGCACGCTGTCCTTAGCATACGCACAAAAATTCCCTGATAGGGTTTCTGAGTTAATTCTCAGAGGTATTTTCATGCTTCGTCAAAAAGAACTGGAATGGTTTTATCAATACGGCGCGAGTGAGATTTACCCTGAAGCTTGGCAAGGATTTTTAGATGAAATTATGCCAGATGAAAGATCCAATCTGATGGAGGCTTACAGAAAAATATTTAACGGAGAAGATCAAGAAAAAAAACTCTCCGCTGCAAGGGCTTGGTCAAAATGGGAAGCCTCAACAAGCTATATAAACCATAATCCTGGAGCGGTTAAAGAATCTATCAACGCAGAATTTGCTCTAGCATTTGCACTTATTGAAAATCATTATTTTGTTAATAAAGGATTTTTGGATAATGAAAATCAACTCCTAGATAACGTTGATAAAATTAGGCACATTCCCTGTGTGATAGTTCAAGGCAGATACGATGTNGTTTGCCCGCCTACTACAGCCTATGAACTCAGCAGCAGATGGCCAGAAGCAGAATTAAAAATAGCACCTTTTTCAGGTCACTCAGCTTTTGAAAAAGAAATTAGAGAATTACTTATTGAGGCAACTAATAAATTTGCCTAGTTTGCAGTAAGCATATGCACATGAAATTCTTCAACTGTGGTGCCGCAAATTTTTGCAACGTCATCGTACATTTTCGACCATTTTTTATCTGACTCTTGCCAAGCAAATGCCTTTTCCATTGCACTTTGTGATGCATGCAGATCAACGGCGCCAACTTGACCATCTTCCCAGTTACCTGGTGATGAAGAATAACTTACTGGACTGTTTTTTCTTTCGTAGCTAATTATTTTTTCGATCTTTCTCATAGCAGCTTTTGTTTTTCCGCTAGGGCAAGGACCTCGGTAAATCACGATTACTTGACCCTTCTTTGCAACCGGCTCTAATGTTTCAGCTGCATAAGCATTAACTCCTGTGATCATTAAGACTATGTAAAGCAAATAAGATAAGTAGCGTAGATTCATTTTTCTCTCCTTTATTCAAATAAGTTAATACAGAAGTTATGTATAAACAACTTTTTTAAAATTAACCAGAAATCATATCGTTATGCACCATTAGTTATCAAAAAAGTAACTAAAATAAAGCATTAACTTTTATTCATTAATGTCATATTACATTCTTTCTTATGTCAGCTAATAAACAACAAATTGAATTCTGGTCTGGTGGTGGTGGCGACTATTGGGTCGATAAACAATTTGAGATGGACACCATGCTTAATCCTTTAGGGCAAAAAGCTATCGATAGTTTAGATATTCAAAAAGGNGATTCCNTANTAGATGTTGGTTGCGGAACTGGTACTACAACNCTTTTACTTTCNGAAAAAGTAGGCCCCGAAGGAAAAGTTACTGGCTTAGATATTTCTGTCCCTATGTTAGCTCGAACTCTAGAGCTTGCCATTGAAAACAATAAAACCAACATTTCCATTATCAATAAAGATGTCCAAGAAAATGAGCTTGATGATCAATACGATCACTTATTCTCTCGTTTTGGTGTTATGTTCTTTACTGATCCAATCTCGAGTTTTAAAAATTTAAAGAAAAGCTTGAAAGCAGATGGCAGTTTTTCCTTCGTTTGTTGGCAACATCCTAGTAAAAATCCCTGGCATNCGAAACCNATAGGAATCTTAAAAAAATATTTTGATTTACCTCCTGCACAACCCAGAGCGCCAAGTCCCTTTGCTTTTGAAGAGAAATCCTATCTAGAGGAAATTTTAAAAAGTTCTGGTTTTAGTAATTATTCCATTGATGATAATTTAGAAAATATTCATTTATTTCCTAATAAATCCTCTTACGACGCAGCTAAAGATTTCATGGCATTGAATCCCATCATTAGTAATGCTCTTCAAGGGATGAGTGATGATGAAAAAGAACCTATTGTGACTGAATTGGCCGAGGTATATGAATCCCATAAAAAAAGCCAAGGCTTAGAATTCGAGAGTGCTACTTGGGTTGTTAACGCTTCTAGTTAACTTAAAATAACTACATGACTTTTTGGCAAAAGAATTTAATTCTTTTATCTTGTTTATTATTTTTTTGGTTTCTCTGTTCCTTTGGATTTGGAATTCTTTTTTCAGAGTACATATCCTTCATGAAAATTGGAGGCTTTGAACTAGGTTTTTGGTTTTCTCAACAAGGAAGCATCTACGTTTTTATTATTCTAATTTTTACTTATTCTTATCTCGTTGAAAGACTAGAAAGAAAAGAAAAGAAATAATATGGAAGCGCAGACTCTTACTTATATTTTTGTAGGTCTTTCTTTTGCTCTTTATATTGGCATTGCCATTGCTTCCAGAGCCAAATCAACAAATGATTTTTACGTTGCCGGAAAAGGAGTTAATCCAGTGGCTAATGGTATGGCTACAGCAGCTGATTGGATGTCTGCTGCTTCTTTTTTATCAATGGCTGGATTGATAGCATTTTTGGGTCGCGATGGTTCGGTTTATTTAATGGGTTGGACCGGTGGATATGTCCTATTGGCTCTTCTCCTCGCTCCATATTTAAGAAAATACGGTAAGTACACCGTACCAGATTTTATTGGGGAGAGGTATTACTCTAACGTTGCACGAGTAGTTGCAGTTATATGTTTAATATTTATTTCTTTCACCTACATAGCAGGACAAATGCGGGGTGTCGGCATTGTTTTCTCAAGATTTCTTGAAGTTGAGATAGAGATGGGAGTCATTATCGGCATGGGTATCGTTTTTATTTATGCTGTTTTAGGTGGAATGAAAGGAATTACCTACACTCAGGTTGCTCAATATTGCGTCATGATTTTTGCTTATCTAGTGCCGGCAATATTTTTATCTATTATGTTAACTGGCAATCCGATCCCGCAGTTAGGGTTTGGAGATAAGCTTTTAAACAGCGATATCTATCTAATCGATAAGCTTGATAAAACGATAATTGATTTAGGNTTCTCACCTTACACAGAGTATTCAAAAAGTCTGATAGATATTTTTTGCATAACCGCAGCTTTAATGTTCGGAACGGCTGGATTACCTCATGTGATTGTAAGGTTTTTCACAGTACCCAACATGCAGGCAGCAAGGCGATCTGCTGGATATGCGCTCGTATTCATTGCAATTCTTTATACCACTGCCCCTGCAGTGGCTTCATTTGCAAGACTGAATTTTATAGATTCAGTCCAAAATACATCTTATGAGGATGCGCCCGATTGGTTTAAGAATTGGGAAAACATAGGATTGATTTCTTGGATGGACAAAAATCAAGATGGAAAAATGCAGTACTCNTCNGGTTCTCCTTTTGTTGAAAGCAGACCAGTTTTCGCCGATGATCGAGGAAGTCTAGGTCAAAGATTGTTAGAAAATGAAGCTAATACATCCAGTTCCAATGAGGTCTATTTAGATAGAGATATTATTGTTCTTGCCAATCCTGAGATAGCAAACTTGCCTATATGGGTCATCGCACTAGTTGCNGCAGGAGGTTTAGCNGCTGCGTTNTCTACTGCAGCAGGATTGCTNCTNGTGATTTCATCATCCATTTCTCATGATTTGATGAANCAAACCTTTATGCCNCAGATTACAGAAAAAAAAGANCTTTTATATGCGAGGTTAGCAGCTGGGATAACTATTCTTCTCGCAGGCCTTCTGGGTATCTTCCCTCCTGCATTTGTNGCGCAAGTAGTAGCCTTTGCATTTGGATTAGCAGCATCAACACTTTTTCCAGTTTTATTCATGGGAATTTTTTCAAAAAAGACNACCAAAGAAGCTGCNATAGGAGGAATGCTTACNGGTTTAGTTTTCACATTTAGCTACATTGTCTTTTTTAAGTTTATTTCTCCAGAATTAAATAATTCTGATCATTGGCTTCTAGGAATTTCATCCGAAGGGATTGGAGTCATCGGCATGATTCTCAATTTTCTGGTTATGCTATTAATAACCAAATCTACAAAGAGTCCTCCAGAATCAGTTATTAACTTAGTTGAAACTATTAGGCGTCCCTAGAAAGAACTTTAGGTTTAAAAAGATTGGTCAGAGCAATTCCTATCAGAATGAAGAATGCTCCTACTAAGACTTTAGCTGAAATCACCTCTCCTAAGAAAATAGCACCCCAGAAGATCCCCGTAACTGGAACCAAGAATATTATAGAAGACGCCTGAACAGGAGACGATCTTTGTAAAAGAATGACGTAGGCAATAAATGAAATTCCTGTAGANACAAGACCTAAAAAAAAGATAGCAAAAATNATTTCGGGAGAGATATCCCATGAAAATGCTTTAGGNTCTNCCAGAATTAAAGGTAACGAAAAAAAGAAGCCAGANATCATAGTCACAGAGGCAAGAGCAGAGGACCTTATATGATTAAGTTTAAATAAAATATTNTTGGAGTAGGCATAACAAAACGCACCAATTAAACAAAGCAAGACCGGAAAGAAAATAAAGGAAAGTTTATCAACGCCTATAAAAACTAATAATCCGATGAAACCCAATCCTAAGCCAAAGATCTGCATAATGGTGGTGTTTTGTTTAAAAACTATAATGGCAATAATCAGAGCGAAGAGAGGTGAAGTTCCGTTTAATATGGACAGCATNCCTGCACTTAGCTCNTGAGCTGNNTANGCATAAAGAAAAAAAGGTAAGGCAGCNTTTATGATACCGAGNNNCAGNATTGCAGGAATTTGCTCTTTCATAAGAGCAAGATCTTTCATCCTAATAAATATTGGTCCTAAAAGAACGCTTGCAAGAAAAAGTCTTAATACAACTAAGTAAGTAGGAGCAATTTCCTCAACCGCCAGTCGAGTAAACATAAAAGATGCTCCCCANCTAAAGCTGACAAACAAAACCAACAACCAATTAATTAAAGAAGAATTCATAAAAGAAAATTTTCGAGATCAATTCTACATGCGTTTTGCGATAAAAATTATTGTGATAGTATTTTTTTAGGAGANAAATATGAAAACTTATCAGGTAGTAGAAAATGGAAAACCTCTAATTGAAAATGAATTAGAGAAACCCACCCCAACTGGAAAAGAAGTTCTTTTAAAAACAGTTTCTTGTGGAATTTGTCATTCGGATGTCCACATTCACGATGGTTTTTTTAGTCTTGGTGGAGAAGATAAATTACCTATTCCTTTAAGAGAGCCTCTCACAATGGGTCATGAAGTCTTTGGAGAGATAGTCGAAAAAGGAGATGAAGCAAATTCGGTTGAAGTAGGAAAGAAATACGTTGCCTTTCCGTGGATAGGATGTGGGNACTGTGATTTATGCAAAAAAGGTGACGAACACTATTGCGGGCCAATGACTTCAAAAAATCTTGGNATNAACACCGCTGGAGGATATGGAGAGTATGTTTTAGTGCCTGACGAAAAGTATCTTTTTGATGCCGGAGATACTCCGGATGATTTAGCTGGCTCCTATGCATGCAGAGGATTGACTGCATACAGTGCTCTGAAAAAGGCTAATCCAGAAAAAGGAGATAATTCGCTTATTATTGTGAGTGCTGGCGGACTAGGTTTGTTAGCATTAAAAATTGCTAAAGCTGCTTATGACATAAATCCAATTATTGTCGATATAGATGATGAAAAGCTTGAATTGGCAAAAAAAGCAGGTGCCTCAGAAGTCATAAACTCTACTCATGAAGGTGCTTTCGAAAAACTTTTTGAATTAACTAGCGGCGGAGCAAAATACGTAGTTGATTATGTTGGTGCTCAAGCTTCAGTAAGTTTTGGATACAATCTTCTAAGAAGAGGCGGAATCTATGTAGTTACGGGTTTATTTGGAGGATCTATGAATCTTCAACTTCCAATGTTAACTATCGGTGCAAGAAGCTTAGTTGGAACTTATGTCGGTAGCTATCAAGAAATGAAAGAACTGATGGAGCTGGTTAAGGATGGAAAAATTGATCCTGTTCCNGTTGAAAGTAAGCCTGTTAANGAAATTAANGGGATTCTTGATGACNTAAAAAATGGNAAGGTTCCTGGATTAGTATCTATTTCTCATAACTAAGTGGATAAAGAAAAAAAAATTGTCACCATCAAGGATGATATCTTGATTGGTAAAGCTGGTAATAGGGATCTCTTAGGAGACCTATTCCTTCCTCCAGAAAGTGATCCTAAAAAACCAGCCATTGTAGTTATTCATGGCGGTGGATGGATGGAAGGTGATAAAACTCAACTAAGAGGCTATGGTATCTTGTTATCTAGGATGGGTTTTGTATGTTTATGTGCATCTTACAGGCTGTCACAAGAAGCTAAATGGCCATCTCATATCGAAGATGTAAAGTGTGCAATTCGATATCTAAAAGCTAATGCAGAAGAACTTGGCATCGATCCAGATAGGATTGGAGTTACTGGTAACTCAGCAGGAGGTCATTTAGCTTTGATGTGTGCTTCGAATGATTCAAACCTCGAAGGAAAAGGTGGTAATCAGGAGTTTGATAGCAAAATAAAAGCAATATGTGCTGTGTATCCACCGACGCTTGTGAGAGAGGAAGTTCCAGAAGGAAAATTCAATGCTTTTGCTTTTATGATGGGAGAGGANGCTTCTNCAGAAGATTATATAAAAGCTAGTCCTATAAAACAGGANCTNNAATCTTTTCCTCCCTGCNTATTGATACACGGNTCGGAAGATAAAGTCGTTCCTTTGAGNGAATCTACAGATTTTTATGAAGAGCTTCAAAAACATAATCGAACTGCAGAAATCCATATTTATGCTGATGAAGATCATGCCTTTGACAGTCAGCCAGCTTTAGGTAGAAATGTTGTAGATATTCAAGGAATATTCTTCCTCAAATATCTATAACCTCTAACTTACAAAGTTTGTAAGTCTTTCGTATGCAGAAATAAAGTCTTCCTTGAATTCNTGAACAACATCACTTGCTGAAATGCTGGCGTTCATCAATCCGACTCCCTGACCAACCCAATAAGTGGAGAGATCTCTAGCTCCTGCATGACCGCCTTCTGCCAATTTATTAACTTTTTGAAGAGCTGGTTCAGCAACCATTGGTTGCAAAGGCATCGGCAATGGATCAGGAGCCTTNTCAGATTCCCATGCTTCCGTCCAAGGAGAAACCAACTGTCTAGAATGTTTTCCTGTTCTGCTTCTTGATCTCACAGTTTGACTAGAATTTGCAGCAACCATTTTTTCTTTTATAACTGGAGGCACTTCGGATTCGACAGTAGTTAACCAAACTGAACCGCACCATGCTCCGGATGCTCCCATTGCCATTGCAGCAGCCATTTGTTGACCTGTAACGATGCCACCGGCAGCTAAGATTGGAACATCTCCATAAGGTTGGATTGCTTTGTGAACTTCTGGAATCAACACCATTGTCGAAACACTTCCGCAATGTCCACCTGCTTCAGTACCTGAAACAACTAAAATATCCACNCCTGCTTTAACTTGATTAATTGCATGTTGAGCAGTTCCTAGTAANGCAGCAACCTTTACATCATTTTCTTTTCCCATCTCTAACATCCAGTCAGGTGGAACACCTAAGGCGTTAGCTATAAGTTTTATGGGATGACTAAAAGCTACATCCAATAGAGCTTTGGCACCATCTGCTTTGGTATTCTGAGCAAAACTAGACCCAGCTGTATCGATTGTNCTTAGTTCAGNGGCNTCNATATCATGATTTTCCANAATATCNGCTCNNTAGTCAGCATACTCNTGTGGAATCATGNTCTTNAATTTNTCTGCATCAAACTTNTCNCTTTGATCNACCATTTTGTTTGGAATAAGAACATCTACNCCATATGGTTTTCCATCAATGTGGTCATCGATCCATTTTAATTCTTTTTCCAATTGCTCAGGAGACATGCCAACTGCTCCCAAAACTCCGCATCCGCCAGCTTTAGAAACNGCAACTACAACATCTCGACAATGTGTAAAAGCAACNAACGGAAACTCTATATCTAAAAGTTCACAAATTTTTGAATTCATCATAATTATCTCCAATTATTTAGGATAAACCTCNATTTCTATTTTTTTAGTGACAACATTTATTGTGCCTTCGACATAATGAATCACTCCATTGGTTAATTCATCAAGCATATAAATACTGATAATTCCGCCATTTCGCTTATATACACCAGTTAGATTTGCACCCGTGAGTACACCATCATCGTTAATTGCTCTTGCCAACCCTGATATGGTTCCAGAATTTCTTTGATCGTTTGATGGCATTAATTTGTAGTCAGCATAAACTGCTCCGTATTCCCCGGCTCTTCCAGATGCAGAAATTACTGCGTATTCTTTACCGAAGTTTATGGTATCAATTTCTAGATTTGCCTTAAAAGAATCTCCAGAAATTGAATAACTTAAGGCAGTTGAGCTTAAAAGTAACAACATACCTGAAAATAAAATTTTGTTTATTAAGTTTTTCATTCTTTTCTCCACTTTCATAAAATAATATCATCTAAATAAGCCTCCAAATCAAGTCTTATAGTAGAATTTTATTATGAATAGAACTCAATCAAACATTGGCACTGCAGTAACTCTTGCTGTTGCTCTCTTGGTGGCTTGGGTATGCAGCTTAAATTCACTTACTATATCCGGAATACCATTATTCGGATTTTGTGCATTAATAATTTTTGTAATTCAATATGTNATCTTTATTCCTTCTTATTTAAATCAAACTGAACATTTCTTTGATTTAACCGGAAGCCTCACATTTATATCGATATCAATTTTATCTGTGGCACTGAGTCCAAACTTGTCTTTAATAAATATTTTATTAGCCCTAATGATTTCTATTTGGGCAATTCGTCTAGGATCTTTCTTATTTTGGAGAGTAAGAAAAGATGGAGAAGATAAAAGATTTACAATAATGAAAACTAAATTTTCATGGTTCTTTATGACTTGGAATGTGCAAGGTCTGTGGGTTTTATTATCTCTAGGAGCTGCTTTAGCTGCTATTAGCTCTCCAAAAGAAGTAAGTTTTAATGTCATCCATATCTTTGGTTTTTTAATTTGGTTAACCGGATTTCTGATAGAAGTTATTGCAGACAATCAAAAAACAAAATTTAGAGCAAAAAAGGAAAATGAAGATAAATTCATTACAACTGGCCTTTGGTCCTGGTCAAGGCATCCGAATTATTTCGGTGAAATATTGCTATGGTTTGGTGTTGCTATTGTTGCCCTTCCATCGCTTGAAGGATGGTTATATTTCGCATTGATATCACCCATCTTTGTTTTTATTCAACTTACAAGAATAAGNGGNGTTAGTCTTCTTGAGGCAAGAGGAAGAAAACAATGGAAAGGCAATGAGGAATACCAACGTTANTTAAATAAAACATCTATTCTAATTCCNATGCCTCCGAAAAAAATTTGAACGTTTCTAACCGCAAAGTTCACAAATTTATTGGTTTAGTTGTTTCAGTCCAACTCTTGCTTTGGACTATCTCAGGAATATTCTTTTCTTTTAATAAAATTGATCANATAAGAGGAGAAAATTATCTGAAATCAGTTGAGNAAATTACACCACAGAAAATAAGCAGAATTTCTTTTGATGAAGCAAAAGAATTAGTGATAGAAAAAACTTATCTAAAACCATTTTCAGTTGAGGAAATTACAGAAGAAAAAAGAGGGAGTGAGTTTCGAGGGAGAAACCTTCCCTTGTATAAATTATCCTCTTTAGATTCCTCTGATAAAGAAGTAAACGTATACNTTGATCCAAGTTTAGGAAAAATAGTAGCCATTCGAACTTTTGAATGGCGCCTTTGGGATTTAATGTGGGGCCTTCACATCATGGACTGGCGCGATAGAGATGATATNAATAATCTTTTNTTAAAAATCTTCTCNATCCTTGCTTTGATCAGCTCAATCACAGGAATAATATTATTTTTTAGACCTAANTCTAAAGCTTGANTTAAATATTTATTCCTCGTGCTTGAANGACATAGATTTTTTNTAGGCCGCTCTTTCAAAAAGCATATCTGTCCAGCGTTTAATATTAGGNTTAAATGCTTGTTCAATACCTAAAGAATCTGCCAAGGTAATAGCATAACTCACGCATATATCTGCGATAGTAAACCTATCAGAGCAAAGATATTCTCTATCTTCCAATGTTGTTTCNAGTAACTTCAATCTAGATACAAACCANCTNCTGTAACCATCAACTGCAGCATCGGCTACACCAGGCTCTTGAAGTTTATATCGAAGAACAACNGTTTGAGGAAANGTTAAGGTTGCATCTGAATGGAATAACCAATTTAGATAAGATGGATAATCTGGTTCATCTGGTAAAACTCTTAAATCTGTCGGACCATATTTTTCNGCTAAGTATTGCGCCATAGCTACTGATTCAGTCATTTTTACATCACCATCAGTGAGATAAGGAATTGTGCCCAACATGTTTACNTCGAGATATTNCTTCATAAAAACTCTCGGTGGGAATGGCATCATNGTCAGTTCATAATCTAATCCCATCTCTTCGGCAGTCCATATTGGTCTTATGGCTCTAGAACCTTGCGTAGCCCAAATTTTAATCATGATTTCTCCTTGAGTATTAAATGGTTATACTTTGATATCTTAAATCAATTTAAATCAATGAGGATAAATAATGATTGGAGTAATAGCTAAATTAAAAATAAAAGACGGGGATAGNGATAACTTTATAGAAGCNATGGGTAAATTGGTTCAAGCAGTAGCTGATAATGAGCCTGATTGTTTTTACTATGAAATGCATGAGACCGACGATCCTCAAACCATTATGATGATGGAACTCTATAAAACTGAAGAGGCTCATCAAAGTCATTCGCAAACAGAACATTTCAAAACGCTTGGAATGGCGTTAGCGCCTTTTATGGCTGGAGCTCCTGAGATTTCAGTACATAAAAAAGTCTAACTCTGAAAAAAGAATACTTAGCTCAAGTTGAATCAGGAATCCTTCAAAAGGATCCTGATCAGCTCAAAATTGTCGAAATACTTGAGANCCTNTCTNAAAATATAGCTAAGGATGGAATCCTTGAAGATATTAAAGGACTTTTCAAAAAATCTACCAATTCTTTAGAAGGTGTTTACATATATGGCGGNGTTGGAAGAGGCAAAACAATGCTTATGGATTTATTTTTTGATTCGGTTAGGACTGAGAAAAAGATTCGTCAACATTTCCATAGATTCATGCAGTCTATCCATGCAAGGTTAGCTGAACTATCTGGTAAAACTGATCCTTTGAGTCTCGTAGTCTCAGAATTAGAAAGAGATTATGACCTTATCTGCTTCGATGAGTTTTACGTTGAAGACATCGGTGATGCTATGTTGCTCGGTAGATCATTAGAAAAGCTGCTGGCCTCGAAAGTTAAAATGGTTTTTACTTCAAACATCAAACCTAGCGATCTTTACTTGGGCGGGCTACAACGAAAATCTTTTATGTCAGCAATATCTGCAATTGAAAATCATTGTGAAGTTGTATGTTTAGAGTCAGTGACAGATTACAGATTAAGAGAGCTAGAAAAGAGCGGTATTTATTTCTCTCCTATAGATTCTGGGAAAATAAATAGCTTCAATGAATTATTTCTTCAGTTATCTAAAGGAACTAATTCTGGGCCAGATGCCATAGATATTTTAGACAGAAAGATTGCTTTTGAAGATTCTGCAAATGACATTATTCATTTTTCAGCTGATGTGATCTTTAACTCTCCAAGAAGTTCATCAGACTACATCGAGTTATCAAGAGAGTTTCATACAATTTTTATTTCCAATCTAGATGTAATTGAAGAAGAAGATACAGCAAGAAGATTTATAGCTTTTATTGATGAATGTTACGACCGAAACGTTAAGGTAATTTTTCTATCTAACCCCCTTCCTAATGAAATATACACCGGTACAAGGCTTGCAGATAAGTTTCAAAGGACCTTAAGTAGACTAACTGAAATGCAATCTAATGATTATTTACAAGGGCGTCACAAAGGTTGATTTTTTTGACAAAGCCCACATTAAAAAGATGTTAGAATGAAATCATCAATGAAAGAACTTATCGAAACCAATTATTCCATAGGACAAGTTGTCAGACATAAATACCTAGACTTTAGAGGTGTAATTTTTGACGTTGATCCTGAGTTTAATAACACCGAAGAGTGGTATCAAAGCATTCCTCAACAAATAAGACCTAGAAAGGATCAACCTTTNTATCACGTNTTCGCNGAAAACGATGATGTTTTTTATACAGCTTATGTCTCTCAGCAAAATCTTATAGCTGACGACTCAAACTCTCCAGTTGATCATCCTGATGTGAAAGAATTTTTTGGGCCTTTCAAAGGCCAATCTTATGAAGTAAGNGAAACTTCAAGAAACTAAGTTTTTCTCCTCTTCATCTGCCAATTTCACGCAACACACAAATATTTGCATTGCCTTTTCAAGATCTTCAATTGACACGTAGGTTGGCGCGATTCTTATATTGCTATCTTCTTGATCTCTTCTGTAAGGGAAAGCAGATCCTATAGGAGTTAGATTAAGCCCTGCAGTCTTACATAAATCAAAAATTTTTGATGCTTGTCCAGGCTTTGAGTCAAAGGATATAAAATATCCTCCAGTTGGTTTTGTCCAAGAAGCCAATCCCTTGGGTAAAGAATTCAGATACTTATCNACTAGCTCAAATTTAGGCCTTATGACGTCAGCTAGTTTTTTCATGTGAGCTTCTATGCCTTTTCTATCCTTTAAAAATCTAACGTGTCTTGCTTGATTGACCTTATCTGGACTGAAATTGAATTTTGAAAAGTAATCAAGAAATAAGCTCATTAATTTATCGGAAGCTCCTAAAAAAGCTACTCCCCCGCCGGCAAAAGTTATCTTGCTGGTACTGCCAAAAGTAGCCACATTATCAAAGGTATCAAGTTCTTGAGAGATGTCCTGAATGCTAGGAAGCTTTGTTGAGTTTGCAAAATCATGAACTGCGTAAGCATTATCCCAAAGAACAATGAAATCAGAAGCACCGATCAGTGGCAAATTGGCAATTCTCTTAACGGTATCATTGGAATATATTTCTCCAGTAGGATTTGAATGTTTTGGGTTGCACCAAATACCTTTAATGCTGTCATCATTCTTTACTAAGTCTTCAACAATATTCATGTCGGGACCATCTCCTGTTAGTGGAACTTTTATCATCTTGATCCCAAGTTTTTCACATAGTGCAAAATGACGATCATAACCAGGGACTGGACAAATTATTGAAATATTTTCCAATTCATTCCAAGGAGCATCTCCGCTGCCATTAAAGAGAAAGGCTGACAAAAGATTGCCCATCAGAGTTAAACTGCTATTTGAGGAAGCAAGAATATATTCTTCAGAATAATCCAATAACTCAGCGCCAAGCTTTCTGGCAGAAGGCAAGCCTTTTATTTCACCGTAGTTTCTTATGTCAATGCCGTCTTGAAGAAAATTTCCATCTAAAATACCATCGAGCTCTTCAGATAGAGTCAGCTGTTCTGGAGACGGCTTTCCTCTTGTTAAATCAATTACATTTTTTTCTTTGCAAAAAGAATCGAATTGTTCTTTTAGATCGTCCATGTATTTATTTTAATATGTTAACGATAAATAATTTCTAATTTATTTTCCTGAGCAAATTTTCCTAATTTATTATCGGGGCATACAATTACATTTTTGGGGCTATATTCAACCAAAGGAAANTCGTTTATAGAATCGGTGTAAAAAATAATCTCTTCTTTGGAGATGTTTTTGCGTTTGCACCATTCTTCAACGTTAGCTTTCTTATCAGACCCAAAGTTTGGCGAACCATCTAACTTGCCAGATATTTTATTATTTATGATCTCTGTTTTGGTCGCAATGCAGTCTTGAATGCCAAGTTTTTTGGAAAATTTATTTCCTAAAAAATCCATAGCCCCGGTNGCAATAATTGATAGGTCTTCTTTCTCAATCCTATCTAAAAGATTAAAAGTAACTTGATCTACTAATTGATCGAAGTACTCTTCAATAAATTGATCGGATAATTTTGATAATTCCTTTTCATGTAGACCCTGCATGGATTGCAAGATGTAAAGACAGTATTTTTCTGGATCAAAATTACCGGAGCGATAATCTACTTCAAACTGCTCCATTATTGAGGAGTGGTCTTCGTTAACAAAGAAACCTTTTGTTGATAAAAAATTTATCCATGCTCCCTCAGAGTCTCCGCAAAGGAGTGTNTCNTCCAAATCAAAAACNTGTAATTTCATCTTTCACATTTGNTCAGCAAATTCTGTAAGNNCCTTTCTATATGCTTCCTTTTTNAANTCNATAATTTTTCCTAAAGGATACCAATATGTGACCCATTCATATNTGTCAAATTCTGGCTTAGNATCCNGATTTAAGTCTATTTTNTNTTTTGGGGAAACGAGATCNACAAAATACCATTTTTGAATCTGGCCTTTAAATTTACCTCCCAAAACGTAAGATCTAATTGATGTTGGGATGTCATAAGTTATCCATTCTTTTGAAATAGCCACAATATTAATATCTTCTTTACCTAGCCCTACTTCCTCATATAGTTCTCGGAACATTGCTTCCGTGACATCTTCACCATTATCAATGCCGCCTTGTGGAAATTGCCAATTGTCTGTTTCGCATCTTCGACAAAAAAGTAACTTTCCATTCGATGGATCTCTTACAATGACAGCCACATTCTTTCTATAGCCTTCAGGAAACTCTTTCATTATTTATAATAAATTCAAATTTATTTTCTTTTACAAAGCCCTTGTCATCAAAGACCCTCTCTGTAATTAAACATAAGTTTTCTTTATCAATTGTTATGATTGTCGTTGCTCTCGTTCCATAAATATCNGAATTTATAAAGCGCGCATTGAATTCATTNCCATGATTACCTTTAATAAATGTATTTGAAAAAGCAAAAGGTTCATTTNCTGGTTCAGACATCAACTGAANCAGTCCCTGATGAGTNAATTGAGATTGAAGAACATCACTAAAATCATTTTTTGCGCTTAAGAGTTTTTCACTTTTTGAATTATATTTTTTATTGCCTAAAACAAAGATCCCCTCACTCTGCTCATCTAATTCTGTGCCTTCGCTTGAAATAATACTTAACTTAAAATCTTTGATGAGAATCAGATTAAATCCTTGATAATTTGATCCAGTAATNCTATTTGAATAATCTTTTATAGATATGTTTTCCTCNAGGAANTTTTTTACTAGATCGCCCCTGGATTCTTTTTTTTCAGGTTGATTAAGGGCTNCATCATCAGAAAAATCTCTGACGTTGGTAACCGCTGCGAGACTTCCATTTTTATTTAGGCCTAACCACATCCCTTTTTTTAGCTCATCCTCACCAGAAAGAATATTTTTATCTGACCTCCAAAACATATTTTTTGTTGGTCTTTCATAAAACTCATCACGATTTGAGGCTAAGACGAGTTTTAACTCAGAATTAGGATTTATTGCAGTAAGAATGAGACACATTTTATTTTGGAAAGAAGTTTATCAGAGCACCTCTATCATAGATAATGCATGTAATGATTGAAATAACCATAGCTCTCTTGTTTCTAGGTATCTTTGCAGGGCTACTTTCGGGTTTCTTTGGTATTGGATCTGGCATCATTCTAGTGCCAGCGTACATTTTCCTCTTTGAATTTTTAAACTTTCCTAAAGAGATTATCCCATTCTTAGCAACGGGCACTTCAATGACGACAATGGCTTTAGTGATTCCCAATGCTGCTCGAACTCATTATAAAAATGGAAATGTAGATACCGAAGTTTTAAGAATTGTTTTTTTGGTGGGATTACTTTTTGCTTTCTTAGGAAGATATATTTCGTTTTTTTTCGAAAGCACAACCTTGCAAATTATCATTGCTGTTTCATTAACTTTGGCAGCCTTACAATTAATTTTTGATATTTCTCCTAAACAAACTTCTACACAAATAAATAAAGTAGAGCTAATACTTGTCATTGCCGCAATAGCCTCTTTAACCTCAATTGTAGGAATTGGTGGAGGCATTTTAATGATTCCATATTTTAAATTTAGAGGATTATCTATGCATAAAGCAATTGGCACATCTTCTGTGATGGGATTTTCATTTGCTTTTTCTAGCTCTGTAGCAGTATTTTTATTTGTTCCAGAGGCTGCTAAAGAATTAGATTATCTTATTGGAGCAGCTTTTTATCCTGCCATTTTGATTGTTGGATTGAGCAGTATTTATTTCGCTCGGGTCGGGGCTAATTTATCCTCAAACACTCAAGGAGATATTTTAAAGAAAGCTTTTGCAGTTTTGGTGATCCTTGCTGCATTTAGGGTCTTTTATTCAACCTTTTTATGATTATAAATATCGACCCAGTTGCATTTTATATTCCAGTTCCTGTGGTAGGTTGGTGGCCAGTTTACTGGTATGGCATCTCNTGGTTAGTTGCGATTTTAGGAGTAAATTTTGCTGCTAAAAGAATTGGTAAAGTCAGCAGAAGATTGTCACCTGCGCAAGCTGAAGACTATTTGACCTATGGGATATTAGGAGCAATTTTAGGCGGTAGAATTGGTTACATGGTCTTTTATGCACCTGATCAATTAATNTACGANCCTTTGTCAATTATAAGNATCTGGGAAGGNGGCCTATCCTTTCACGGAGGTTTGATNGGGGTTCTCTTTTCCTTTTATTTATTNGGNAGAAANTTTAACCTCAAGTTCTCTGATGTNATGGANCATTACGCTATCTGCTTCCCTNTNGGNCTTGGATCAGTNAGAGTAGGAAATTTTNTGGGAGGAGAATTATTAGGACGGCCNACTGAAGTTTCTTGGGGAGTCATTTTTTCAAATGATCCTGAGGGCCTTTTAAGACATCCATCNCAACTCTATCAAGCATTCAGCGAAGGGTTTATTCTATTCATTTTGCTTTACCTGTTTGCGCGAACTAATCCTCCAAGATGGTCTATAGCTGGTTTATTTCTGAGTGGNTATGCAGTTGTAAGAATTTTNACAGAAAACTTTAGAACNCCAGATGCACACATAGGATTTGATTTATTGGAAATATTTACAAGAGGTCAGCTTTTGAGTTTACCTATGTTAATAATAGGTATATCTTTAATGATCTTTGCTTACAGGAAAAAACCTTCATGAGAAATTATTTAAATTTAGTAGAAAAAATTATCAANGAAGGCGTTGATAGNGAAGATCGAACTGGAACAGGAACAAGAAGTATTTTTGGAGAACAATTAAGGTTTGATATAGAAAATAATTTCCCTTTATTAACAACTAAGAAGGTACATCTAAAATCTATCATTTATGAACTGCTTTGGTTTATAAAAGGAGAAACAAATATAAAATTTTTGAAAGATAATAAAGTAACTATTTGGGATGAGTGGGCAGATCAAGATGGAGAGCTAGGTCCGGTTTATGGATCTCAATGGAGATCGTGGCCAACTCATGATGGCAAAAAAGTTGATCAATTAACTCAAGTCATTGAAAGCATAAAAAATAATCCTAATTCCAGGCGCCATATAGTAAGCGCATGGAATGTTTCCCTTATCGATGAAATGGCATTGCCGCCTTGTCATATACTCTTTCAATTTTATGTAGCAGACGGAAAAATTTCTTGTCAGTTATATCAAAGAAGTGCGGATGTCTTTCTTGGAGTGCCGTTCAACATTGCATCCTATGCTCTTTTAACAATGATGATTGCTCAAGTTTGTAACCTGAAGCCAAAGGAATTTATTTTGACTTTAGGTGATGCGCACCTCTATCACAATCATCTTGATCAAGCTAAATTACAACTTGAAAGAGAGCCTAAAAAGTTACCTAGCCTCGAAATAAATAAAGATGTAAAGGATCTTTTTGATTTTTCGTATGAAGATTTCAAAATAAAGGAATACGATCCTCACCCTGCAATTTCAGCTCCTATTGCCGTCTAATGACTTTAAGTCTAATTGTTGCCGTTTCTAAAAATGGTTTCATCGGAAAGGATGGTTCCCTACCATGGCAAATTTCTGAAGATCTAAAAAGATTCAGGAAAATTACGAGCAATTCAGTGGTGATAATGGGTAAAAATACTTTCTTATCGATAGGAAAACCTCTGCCAAATCGAGAAAATATAGTTGTCTCTACAACATTGAAATCAGCAGATGGCTGCAAAGTAGATAGATCATTGGAAGAAGCAATAAATTCATCAAAAGAAAACTTTCCAAATAAAGATATTTTCTTAATCGGGGGTTATGCCATTTATAAAAATGGGGAAATTTTTGCAGATACGTTATACCTAACTAAGGTTGATATTGAAGTAGAAGGAGATGTGAGGCTACCTGATTTTGATTGGGAAAGCTGGAAGGAAATGGAAAGAGAAGANTTTTTTGATGAAGGCTCTGGAATAAACTGCGCTTTAATAAAGTACGTAAAAAGTTCTTAGGCGTTTTCTTCTAAATCTTTTCTTCTTAAGTTAAGAATCCTAACTCTTTCTCTTTCATTCTCGGTATACGTCAGCCATTTAAGAGCCTGGTTTCTGAGTTTGTCTTGCTTTTTATATGTATCTTCTTCGTTTTTCCCTTTTATATCACTGACTTTATCTAGAGATTTTCTAAAAAATGTCGTAGCCTCATCAAATTTTTGCTGTTCATAAGCAACTTGCCCCAGCAAAATATTCACAGATACAGGATCTTTTAACTTTCCTTTTTCAAGACCTTTTTTTAGGCTTTCTGAAGCCATATCATATCTATCGGTAGCAAGGTAAATCTGTCCTAAGAAAACATACAATTCACCATCTTTGGCTTTTTCAGCAGCCTTTTTATAAACGGGTTCAGCTTTATCTAGCTCCTGCGATAAATGCCATGCTTGAGCTAAGTATTTGAGATGTTTTTCATTTTCTTCAACGAATTCTTCTTTGATTCCATAATCAATTACTTTTGCTGCTTTA
>FUFK010058875.1_pt1 | contig 19240 bp, 20 predicted proteins | sample 1021851 | NCBI WGS metagenome assembly FUFK01 (sample SAMEA51879418, study PRJEB19060) | metagenome
TTATACATCTTGAACTTTTTCTTTAGCGTCTTCATATTGTTTTTGATTTGGAAATACCTTTATAAGATAGATACTACCTTTTTCAACCCAAGGAAATGTTAACGAATCTTTTAAATTTAACGGCCATTTTTTGCTATCGTAGACAACGTCAATAGCTGTGAACAAACAAACAATTAAAACATAGCTCTTAGCGATTCCAAAGAAAAATCCAAAAACTTTATCGACCGAACCTAATCCAGTGTAAGTAATAACTTTACTTATTGCTTTATTTGCTAAAAGGATAAGAAATATTATTAAAATAAATAATATTAAGCCTACAATTATATCAAGAACATATTCACTATCTAAAATACCATCAAAGTAAGGTTTTACTTTTGGAAATAAATAAATTGTTAGAATATATGCTAAAACCCATTTAGCAGCTGACAATAAACTTAAAACAAATCCTTTTCTAGATCCTTGAATTAAAAAATAAATTGTTAATACAAAAAAAATATAATCAAATAATGTTACTTGTATTAAAAAATCCTGAATTGCTTCAATCATTAATTAAATGGTTTAATTTTAAGCAATAGAGAGGGTAAAAGTGTTAAAACCGAAACCATTGCAAGCAACATAGCAATTCCAGTGAATACACCAAAGTAAATTGTAGGAATAAAATTAGAAATTATTAAAATTGAAAAACCAAAGACTATTGTAATAGATGTATTTAAAATTGCTTTACCTACAGTTGAGTGACATAATTTTAAAGTACTGTTATAATTTCTCAACTTTGCATACTCCTCTTTAAACCTGTAAATATAGTGAATGCTATTATCTACAGCTATGCCTATTGTTATTGCGGCAATGGTTATTGTCATCATATCTAGTGGAATTCCCAATAGTCCTATTAAACCTAATATAAAAAAAGCTGCTATAAAATTTGGCACAACACCAATTAAAGCTAATTTTAAGTTTTTGAAAAGAATTATAAACATTATAAAAATCCCAAGCATAACAAAACCAAGAGTTAAAATTTGAGATTTAAATAAACTTTGTAATAAATTATTAAAAAGAATTAAAACACCTCCCAACTTAAATTCATCTTTTTTTAAATCAAGTTTATTTACAAGATCAGAATTTATTTTAATCAATAAATCATTTCTTCTTAAATTATCTAAAGAGTCTTTTATTCTTAAGCTTATTCTAGCTTCAGAGTCTTTTATAGAAATATAAGGATCTACAATCTCCTTTTTTATATTATCTGGTATCTTGGTGTACAACACACCCATTTCTAAAGAACCTAACTCTTTATTGTTATTTAATTGAGTAGCGACGTCAATAATTGAGGAAAAAGATAGAACTTTTCCAACAGGCTCTAAAGAGTCTAAGTAATTATGAACCTTCTTTATTTTATTTATTTTATCTTTAGTAAACCAATATTTATCATCATTTTCATCTTCATCTCCCCAATCATCTTCTTCATCAACTGATTTTTGATCACTCCCATCTTGTTTTGGAAATCTTAGAATTATTTCCAGTGGTGTAGTACCTCCTAATTTTTCATCAATAAGCTTCATACCTTTGTATATTTCTGTATTTTTATCAAAATAATTTATAAAACTATTTTCTACCTCAAGCTTTGAAATCCCAAATATACTTAAAAATATAATTATTATTGTTGTTCCAAAGATAGTATTTTGATTTGAAACTGAAATTTTACCAAAAAAATTAGTTATAACAGAACCCTTTTCTTTCTTGAGTGAAATTTTATTAAACTTCAGTAAATTAATTAATGTTGGTAACAAACTAAAGGTAATAAGAAAGGAAATAATCAAACCAAAAGTCATCATGAATCCAAAATCAATTATTGGCTTTATCTCACTGAATATTAAAGATAAAAAAGCAAATATAGTTGTTAAGGCTGTATACAAAATAGGCCAGAACATCTTACTTGTTGTTAAAGAAATAATTTTAAATTTTTTTAATCTTGGAAATTGTTTTGAAAGCTGAAGATATCTTGTGCTAACATGAATATTCATAGCCATAGTTAATATCAACATTAAAGCTATAAAATTTGACGAAATAACTGTAACTTTCCATCCTAAGAGGCCTAAAAGACCAGTCATTATAACTACTGAAAAAAAACAACTACTTATAGGAACAATTACCCATATCAATCTTCTAAACACATACCATAGAGTCACTACTATAAAGATAAAAACCCCAAGTCCAAAAACAATTATATCATTTTTAATAAAAGTCATCATATCATCTGCAATCATCGGAATACCACCCAAATGAATTTTGCTGGTCGAACTAAAATTTTTAATAACTTGTCTTATCTCTAAAATATTTTTGTGGTTTTGTTTTTTTAAATTATCTTTATATGTGTCTTCATCTTCTTTACTTTTAAATTCTTTAATTTTATCTTTTGATTTTAAATAAACTATAATACCCGATGTTTTACCATCTTCACTTATGACAAAATTCCTGAATACAGGACTATTCAATATTTCATTAAACCCTCTTTCTTTATCAATACCTGGTGAACTAAGTGTGGTGTAGTTTTGAAGTCTCTTTATCAACGGTTCATCAGAGCTGTTTAGTAAAGGAATATCTAATAGTGTGATCACACTATGCACCCAATCAAGTTTTTGAATTTTTCTTTTTAATTTTATAAGATTTTCGATAGAATTTTCTTCTATCATACTCCCTTTTGGAGTGTAAGTAAGAACTAAAAATTCCTTCGCCCCATATCTTTCGTTTATTTCATTTAAATATTTTAAATCAGGATCACCCTCTATTAATAAAGTTTCAGATGAAGCATCAAGTCTAAAATTTTTTGAATAATATCCAAAAAAACAAAGGGTAATTAATAGAAAAACTAAGATAAGTTTTGGTTTTTTTAATACGTTATTTTGATAAAATTTAGCCAACATCAACTAGTAGCTTTTATAATTTAATTTAATTATTTTGAATATCTTTAAATTTGGTAAACATTGCCTCAAATTCAAGCATTACGTTACCAGTTGGACCATGTCTTTGTTTTTGAATAATTAACTCAGCTAAATGTGAAACTTCATTCATTTTTGCTTGCCATTCAGCATGTTCAACAGTAGCTGGTCGAGGCTCTTTACTCTGTAGGTAATATGACTCTCTGTAAACAAACATTACAACATCAGCATCTTGTTCAATAGAACCAGATTCTCTTAAATCGGATAGTTGAGGTTTTTTATCATCTCTTTGTTCAACAGCCCTTGAAAGTTGAGATAGTGCCAAAACTGGAACTGATAATTCTTTTGCTAAAGCTTTTAATCCTTGTGTTATTTCTGATATTTCTTGAACTCTACTATTGTTAGAATTTGTGGCTCTCATTAATTGTATATAATCAATTACAACCATTTCTAAACCATATAATCTTTTAATTCTTCTTGCTCTATTACTTAATGCTGCAATAGTTATCGCTGGTGTTTCATCAATATACAATGGTAATTCCGATATATCTTTAGAAGTTTCAATGAATTTGTCGAATTGTTCTTCTGATATTTTTCCTCTTCTTATATCATTTGATTTAATTCTAGATTGCTCTGCTAAGATTCTAGTTGAAAGCTGCTCGGATGACATTTCAAGAGAGAAGAAGGCTATTGAACTTTTTTCACCACTTTCTTGAATTTTTTTTGCAGCATTAAAAGCTATATTTGTAGCTAAAGCAGTTTTACCCATAGATGGTCTACCTGCAATGATTACCAAATCAGATTTATGTAATCCGCCAAGCCTATCGTCCAAATCTTTTAAACCTGTTGGAACTCCTACTATACCTTCCTCATTTTTATACGCATTAGAGGCCATTTCAATTGTTTGTCTCATTGCTTCGTCAAATTTTATTAATGAAGAGGTAAACGAACCTTTTTCAGCAAGATCAAAAAGTAATTTTTCATAATTTTCTATTATTTTTTTTCCATCAGTTTCAAGATCATTTAATCTGGCTTGATCAATAACTTCGCCAGAGATTTTAATTAATTCTCTCTTTACAAATAAATCAAATAATAACTTCGAGTATTCAATAGCTTGCCTTGAAGAAGTAGAAAACTTTGTAATTTTAACTAGATATTCAGGAATATTTAAATCATCTTTTTCTTTTTCAAAATAGTTTTTTAATGTTATAGGATTTGCTAACAATCCTCCATAAATCAACTTTTCTAATGCTTCATATATTTTTTTATGTATTGGATCATAAAAGTTTTTATTTGATATTATGAGACTTACTTCATCAAATATTTCATTATTTAGTAAAATTGAGCCAATAACAGATTGTTCAGCCTCAATATTATTTGGCAATTCTTCAGTTTTATTTTTTAAAACATTTAATAATTGAGACATTATTTATATTATTTTTTTTAATAAAAAAAAACAAACTGAATTATTTATTGGGGAAAAAAATGTATAATTATTATACCTCTTCCTCGGCAATTACTTTGATTTTTATTTCAGATTGTACTTCCGAGTGAAGATTTACGTTTACTTGAAAAGATCCTAATGATTTTATTTCTTTATTAGGTTGTATCATAGATGGATTTACATCAATTTTTTCTATTTCTTTTAAGACATTTGAAATTTCAGTAGGTTTAACTGAACCATACAATTCCTTATTTTCTGTGCTGAGTTTTTTAATTGTATATTCTTTATTCTTTAAAATCTCAAAAATCTTTTTGGCTTCATTTTTCTTATCTTGATCTTTTTTATTTAAATCAGTTTTAATTTTTTCGACTTCTTTTATATTTTCTTTAGAAGCGAAAAGAGCTTTTTTTTGTGCTATAAGATAATTTCTTGCAAAGCCTCTTTTAACATCTATTATTTCACCAATAGAACCAACTTTTCTAACATTTTCTAAAAGAATTATTTTCATAATTAAATTAATGCAAGATTTCTTGCTCTTTTTATTGATAAGGATAAATCTCTTTGTTTTTTTTGACTTACCGACGTAATTCTAGATGGCAAGATTTTACCATTTTCAGAGATATATCTCTTTAATAATTTAACATTTTTATAGTCTATTACGGGAGCTCCTTTACCTGATAATGGACACTTCTTTTTAAATTTGTATTTTTGATTTTGAAATACACTTAATTTAGAAAAGTTATTCTGTGAATTTTTCTTCTTTATATTTTTTCTTTTCATTTTTATTTTTTCGCACTGTCTTCGTTTTTCTTAAAGTAGTCAGTTTCTAAATCTAACTTATTTACTTTGACAGTTAAAAATCTTAGTAAGTTTTTGTCAATTTTTTCAACTTTTTCTAATTCTTTTATCGTTTTTCCACTACCTTCAATTTTAAAGTGAAGATAATTTCCCTTTTTATTTTTTTTAATTAGATATGAAAGATGCATCAAGCCCCAGGTTTCAAATTTAAGAATATTTCCTTCATTACTCTCAATTAACTTCGAGTATTTGTCTTGAAGTTGTTTAATTTGACTCGGAGAAGTATCCTGTCTTGCAATTATAGTATGTTCATAAAAGTTCATATTTTTTCTAGAAAAATTGACGATATACTATTATAAATTTTTAATTACAATACAAAAAAACACTTAATTTATTAACATTTTTATGTTTTCTGTAATATTTCCAGGTCAAGGCTCACAGATTGTTGGTATGGGTAGAGAGTTTTATGATAATTTTAATTATGTAAAAGAGTTTTTTTTTGAAGCAGACGATATTTTAAAAAAAAAAATTAGTAAAATTATTTTAGAAGGCCCAAAGGAAGAACTTGATCTTACAGAAAATACACAGCCAGCAATTTTTCTAACAAGTTATTCAATATTTAAGGTTGTTGAAAAAGAAACAAATTTTAAAATAAAAAATGCTAAATTTTATGCTGGTCATTCTTTGGGAGAGTATTCAGCTTTATGTTGTGCAGATGCTATTAAATTTGAACAAACAATTGACTTATTAAGTCAAAGAGGAAAATCAATGCAAAATGCCGTTCCCAAAGGAGAAGGTGGCATGGTAGCGATACTTGGTCAAGATATAGAAATAATTAATGATATTATTAGTAATATTAGCAACAAATCTAAATGCTATATCGCAAATGATAATACCTTGGGTCAGATAGTAGTAAGTGGCACATTAATATCTCTAGAAATTTTAATCGAGGAATTAAATAAAAAAAATATTAAATTTGTAAAACTACCAGTAAGTGCACCTTTTCATTGTCCTTTAATGAAAAATGCAACCAAAGAGATGAAACCAAAAATTGATAATTTAAATTTTACGAATCCTATCGCAAGCATAATTTCAAACGTAACTGCAAAACCTCATTTTAACACTCAAGAAATTAAAAATCTTCTCATTGAGCAGATTGAGAGCCCAGTTAGATGGAGAGAAAGCATAAAGATTATGATAGAATTAGGTGTGACTAAGTTTATTGAGATTGGACCAGGAAAAGTTTTATCAGGTTTAATTAAAAGAATTGATAGAAATATAGAATCAAATCAGGTAAATAATTTATTAGATATCAAAAATATTAATAATGATTGACCTTAAAAACTTAAATATTATTTTAACTGGAGCCACCGGCGGAATTGGAAGATCTATACTATACAGTTTGAATAAATATAATGCTAAAATCATTGCGACTGGGACAAATGAAAATAAATTAAATCAAATAAAAGAACAATATAGAAATGTTCAAGTAAAAAAATTTGATATTTTAAATCACTCTTCAATAGAAAAATTTATTGATGAATGTAATGAAATATTTGAAGGCAAAATAGATGTGTTAATTAATAACGCTGGTATAACTCAAGATAATTTGACTATAAGAATGAAAGATGAAGAATGGAATAAAGTTATTAATTTAAATCTTACCTCAACATTTTTATTTACTAAAAACGTAATAAAAAAAATGATAAAAAATAAAAATGGAAAAATAATTAATATTACATCTATCGTTGGGCATACAGGCAATGTTGGACAAGCAAATTATGCTGCTTCAAAAGCTGGATTAGTTGGTATGTCGAAAAGTTTGGCAATAGAATACGGTAAAAAAAACATAAAAGTAAATTGTATTTCTCCAGGTTTTATTAAATCTGAAATGACAGATAAAATTGACGAGAAGTTTAAGAGTGCTTTAGAAGAAAAAATTTCACTAGAAAGACTGGGTGATCCAGAAGATGTTGCTAATGCGGTTCTCTTTTTGTCATCAAACTTATCAGATTATATCACGGGTGAAACAATACACATCAATGGAGGGATGTATTTTAGTTGACAAAATAGTATAAATATTTATTAACGATTCAAATAGATAAGGAAAAAATGTCAGAAGATGTTTCAAGCAAAGTAAAGAAAATTGTTGCAGATCACTTAGGTATAGATGAGGCTAAAGTTACCGAAGAATCAAGTTTCATTGATGATCTAGGAGCAGACAGTTTGGATACCGTTGAGTTAGTCATGGCTTTTGAAGAAGAATTTGGATCAGAAATTTCAGACAGTGATGCAGAGAAAATACTTACTGTTGGAGATGCTGTTAAATTTATCGAAAACAAAGCAAACTAACTTATAAATTTAATGTCCGGCTCTAAAAAAGGTGGAATGTTTATACTTTCATCTCCTTCAGGAGCTGGCAAGACCACTTTAGTAAAAAAAATTTCTCGTAATAAAAATTTTTCAATTTCTATCTCACATACAACGAGGAGTCCAAGATACAACGAAAAAGATGGTCAAGACTATTATTTTGTTTCAAAAAATAACTTTAAAAAATTAATTAAAAAAAATGAATTTTTAGAATACGCAAAAGTTTTTGATAATTATTATGGGTCGTCAAAAAGGTTGGTTATCAACGAACTAAAAAAAGGAAAAAATGTTATATTTGATATTGATTGGCAAGGTACTAGACAGATAAGAAACAAAAAATTAAATTATAAATTAATCACAATATTTGTTTTACCACCTTCAAAAAAAGAATTAATTAATAGACTTGTTAAAAGAGAGAAAAAAAATTTAAAAACAGTAAAAAAAAGAATGAAAGGTTTCAAAAGGGATTTATCTAAATGGAGAGAGTATGATTTTGTGGTTATAAATGATGATTTAAAAAAATGTTATAGTAAGATTATGTTTGCAATAAGAAATAAAATATTATTTGATCATAATAAAATTAGAATGCATGTTGAAAAATTATTAAGTTAAGTCTTCATATAATTTACAGATTTCCATATACTTTTCTTTTGAAATATTTTCTGGTCTTAGATTTAAATCAAGTTTTAATTTCTCAGCTACATAGAGGTAATCTTTAAAAAGTATCTTTATAGGCTTTTTTATCATTTTACGTCTTTGTCCAAAAAAAATTCTTGTTATATGTTCAAGATTTTTTTGGCTTTTTATATTTTCAAATTTTAATTTGGGTGAAAAAATAACAAGACTGCTTAAAATTTTCGGTTTTGGATAAAAACTTTCTGGTGAGATATCAAATAATTTTACGTTTTCAAATTTCCATGAGGATAATATTGAAAGCCTTCCATAATTTTTCGAATTTTCTAGTGCAACTATCCTATCCGCTACTTCTTTTTGGAAAACAAATATTATTTTTTTGTATACAATTGATGGTTTCTCAACATTTATTAATGTAGTTAGTATTTTAGTGGAAATATTATAAGGTAAATTTCCAAAAATTTTAATTGGTTCCTTAAATATTAATCTTTTGTAACAATTTAAAATATCATCATTAATTATATTAATATTATTGCCAAATTTTTTTTTTAACAAATCCGATAAATAGTTATCTTTTTCAATGACTATTAATTCCTTAGGATTTTTCTCTAATATTTTTTCTGTAAGATTTCCTGTCCCTGGTCCAATCTCTAAAATTATATCTTTATTAGAAATTTTACCCTCATCAACAATTCTAGACAAAACATTTATATTATTTAAAAAATTCTGCCCAAGACTTTTTTTTGGTTTGACAATCATCTTATTTTTTCAGCAAATTTCATTGCATAAAAAAATGATGAAGGATCAGATTTATTTTTACCTAACATTTCTGAATTAGGACCATGATCAGGTGATATTCTCACAAAAGGTAGTCCAACTGTTATATTTATTGCATTAAAATTGAACAAAGTCTTAATTGGTGTTAAGACTTGATCGTGATACATTCCAATAACTAAATTGTATTTCTTTATATTTTTCTTCATAAAAAAAGTATCTGCAGAAAATGGTCCGTCTACTGATATTCCTTTATTTTTTAAATATTTGATGCATGGGATAATAATTTTATCTTCCTCACTATACTTATCGGTAGTTTCACAATGAGGATTAAGTCCTAAAATAGCGCATTTTAATTTAATATTAAGAATATTCTTATAAAATTCATTTAACAGTAAAACTTTTTTATTTATTTTTGACTTATTCAATTGTTTCGCCACATATTTAATAGGAATATGTGTAGTAAGTGGCGAAACAGAAAAGTGCTTATTATATATTAACATTGTTTCATTTTTTGATTTAGTCTTGTTTGATAGATATTCAGTAATTCCAGAATATTTTTTTTTTAAAAATGTTTTTTTGGAAATTGGTCCATTTATTAATATAAACTTGTCTCTATTATTATCAATTATATCTAAAAATTTGTAAAAACAGTTTTCGATATATCTGTTAGAAAAACTAGAAATTCTATCGAATGTTTTCTTAAAATTGAATTCAATATTTATTATATTTATAATATTTTTTTTTGCTTGTTTTAGCTCATTAATTTCATTTACATAAATGTTATGGTTTAATTTATTTAATTGTTTTTTTAATAATTTTATATTTCCAATTAAAATAATTTTTTTTTTAAATTTTTTTTTTTTTTTAAAATACTTACCAATTATCTCAGAAAAAACGCTATATGGTTCACCTAAAACAACTATTATATATTTAGTACTCATTAATTTTTGTATTTTGCTTTAATTTTTTATAATACAACAGTGAAAATTGATTTAATTGCCTGTTTTTTTCAAATCTTATTTTCTCATCTAATTCTTTATTTATATCTATTATTTGCTTCATCTCTTTTAAGTCATTTATCTTCAAGATCAAATATCCATTTGGATACTTAATTGGTTTAGAAATTTGTCCTTTTTTTAAATCATATATTATATTTAGTAATTTTTTGGATAAAACAGTTTCTTTAATCCAACCAATTTCACCACCTCTGTTAGCGCTGTTAGAAACACTAAACTTGGTTGAAGCAGATTTAAAATCATTATTATTTATGTATTTTAAAATTTTATTATACTTATCTTTATAATTTTCATTGTTTTCAACTTCGAATAATATTTCTGATAATTTGTACTCGTATTTTTTATTATTTGAAATTTTATTATTCAATTCGTCTTTCAACTTTTTTTTATCTATCTTAATTAATGAATTAAATTTTCTAATTATCAACTCATTCCATAGACCCTCATATTTAACTTTTTCTAATATTTTATTGTAGTTAATATTATTTTTATTTATCAACTTTACAAAATCTTCTTCACTATCAACATTTTTGAAGTAGAATAATTTTTTTTTTATATCATCTAAGTACTCTTTGTTATTAAAGTCTTTAAATTTTTTTTTTACTTCTTTTTTTTTTATTATTTCTCTTATTAAAGAGTTTTCTGAGATTTTTAATAATTCTTCATTTGGGAGTGATTTTAATTTTGGTCTTAAAAATATTAAATAGTTTTTTTCCTCTAAAATATCTAGATTTGTTATTATTTCGTCATCTATTTTGTATATTATTTTTATCTGTGAACCATAACTATATGAAGTAAATAAAAGTATATAAAAAAAAATAATTGAAACTGTATTTTTATACATATAATTATTTATTAATTAAACCTTCTAAATTTTTAACACCCAATTCTGTAAACGGTATTATTTTCAATAAAAAAGAAATAGATTGGTTAGGTTCTAGACTTCCATCTCTAAAAAAGGATTTATTAAAGTTAAGGTTTAAAGATAAACAGTCAGTTTCATATTTATATGTTAAGTCATAATATTGAGTAAAATTATCTTTTAAATCTTTAGAAATTTCAAACATAAAAATATTTTCATTATCAAGTTTAAAAGTATTTGTATTCTTTATACTTTCTTGTTCAGGGAGATCATTATGTACTGAATAATAAGATATATTTGTTAAAAAATTATTTACACTAAAATCAATACCCAATTGATCCCTATTTGAATATTTTAAGTCCTTATCGTATGAAAAATAATACTCTAATTTTAAATTATTAGAGGGTCTAAAGTTAAAATTTCCAAATATATCAGATCTTTTTTTATTTAATTTTGATTTTGCCGGCATTTTATAATTTTCATTATTTTTAATTACGTTTGCAAATCTAAAATCTAATATATCTAGTCCAGAATTATCAGTTCTTTTAAATTCTAAGCCTAAGCTCAATGATTCTCCTCCTTCAACCTGAGAACTTTCACCAATTCTATTAAGACCAAAAACACTATTATAATTTAAAAATACATCCTTTGAAGATAAATCAGTATTTCCGTTCGGACTATATCTAAAAGATACTATAGGTTTTAAGAAGTTAGTGTAATTTTCTAACTTTTTTTGTAAAGGATAACTTGTATCTACTTTCAATATTCCAAATAGATTATAATTTGCATTCTCATTAAATTTAGATGAATTTTGTGAATAGTTATTTGAATTCTTTAATAATAAATCATAATCAGTAGCAATTCCTTTTGAGTTAATAAATTCATTTGATGAAAAAATAAAATCATTAGTTAATACTGTTTCAGTTATATTTGTGTTATATAACTTATTATATCCATATGAATTGAAGTTAAAACTCCCGTTATAACTATCGGGAATATTTATTTTTTTTAGATAATTAAAATCAGGAAAAATATATTGATATCTATCATGATAATTTCTTGATAAATCTTCGTAAATTCTAAATGATGTATTTAAATCGGAGTCATCAAAAATCCAATTTAAATCGACGTTTGAAACTAAAACACTGTCATTTGTTATAATAGGGGAGCTATTTTTTAATTTATGAGTTTTAAGAAAATTATCTCCCTTCACATTTTTTAAATTTAATTTGTAGCTTAAATTTTCGTCAATTTTACCTATTTGGTTATAAAAAAAGTGTCCTTTTGTTCCAGCGTCACCAACTAAAAAACTAAAATCGCTAATTACATTAGAATTTTCTAGTGCTTGTCTATATTCGTTCTGCAATAAAAAGCTTTTATCAGCATAATACCTTGGATTGAATGTAATATCTTTATCATCACTTAAGACTTTGAAATAAGGAAAATTTATTTGTGTTCCTAAACTATCCGAACTACCATAAGAAGGTGTAAGAAAACCAGATTTTCTTTTAACAGAAGGATCTGGGTGATTGAAATAAGGTAGATAGAAAACTTTAAAATCAAGTATTTTTAACCAAGAATTTTTATATTCAAAAACTTTTTTTTGTTTATCGTGTTTAAATTCTTCTGCATTTAGCTCCCATCCCCTACAACTCTTATTAATCGTATTACAAGTACTAAAAACAGCTTTATAAACTTTTAATTCATTTTCATTAGAAAAAGAACTTTTCCCTTTTAATAATGGATCGTTTTCTTCATTTCCAAAATATGAATTTTTAAAATCTATTTTAATCTCTTTTCCCGCTATCTCATTTGTTTTTAAATTTATAGCCAGATCTTCAAAAATATACTTATTATCATCTTTATCTAAAATTATTGAATTTGCAGCTTGAGCGACTTCTTTTTCGACATTTAAATTAAACTTATTTTTTAATTTAATAATATTTCCATCTTTATCTTTTAAAATCGTATCTTCATTTCCATAAATTAATTGTTCATTTCTATCAAAAAAAACATTTGAGCTTTTAATTTTATAGTTTGTTAAATTAAATTTTGTAGGACCTTCACTGTTTATTAAGTTTATCTTTCTGTCGTAATTAATTTTATCACTTATGATAGTTATATTATTCAGGTTATCATAAAAAATTACATTTTCTGTAAAAATTAATATATTTTCTTTTTTTAAATATCTAACTTTATCTGAAGTTATGGTTATATCATCTTCAGGTATTAATGTTTTCGATTTAAACGCAAATACCTCATTTCCATTTTTTTTTATATCTATTTTTTCTGATTCAAACTTAATATCATCTGATAATGACATGGATCCATTTAAAAAAAAAATTATTAAAAAAGTTATAACTTTGTTAATTTTCATTTATCTTCAATAATCCGATGTTGCATATTAAAAAAAGTATTAAAAGTGGAACCCATACTGCTAGATAAATAGGGAGAACTCCATTATTACCAAGTAAACTTGAGAAATAATTCAAATAATAAATTATGACTGAAACAAAAACTCCAAAAATAATTACAAAAAACTTAGATTTTAATTTTTTATATTTATTTATAATAATGAAGCCCAAAATTGTCATTAATAAATAAAATACAGGCATACTGTATATTTTATTTAAATGTATTTTTATATCTTTATTAGAATATCCAATATTTAAATAACTATTTGAAAGCTTATGAAGCTCATAAATATTGAGAGCATTTAAGTTTGAAAAAAGATTTGAAATTATTTCACCATTAAAAGATGAATTATATACATAACTTTTAAGTTTTTTTGAATTACCATTTTTACTCAAAATAGAAACATTTTCTAATTTCCAATTTTTGGAGACTATATTTGCATTTTCAGCTAATATTGTATTTTCACTTTCATAGTATTTACTAGCCTCATTAATTGTTACATATTTTAATTTATTTTTATTCAATTTTTCCGCATGAATAATATATAATTTGTCATCTATTTCTTCTTTAATCCACAAACCATCATTATTAACAACTGCTAAATACTCATTTGAATTTGAAAATTTATTTTTAATGTCCAAGTATTGACTTTTAAGGCTAGATGAAAAAGAATAGAAAAAAATTAACATAAATAGCCCAAGCATAAAAGTAACAAAAGTTAAAAAATAAATGATTTTTAAATTACTTATGCCATTCGAATTTAGAATTTCTAATTCATTCTTCTCACTTAATTCTAGATAAAAAATCATTATAGAAACAAAAAATATAAAAGGTAAGATTTCAAAAATAAGAGATGGGGCATTAAGAACTGACAGAAAAATAATATAGTAAACTTCTATACTGTGTTTTTCTGCAAACCTTATTTCTTCAAAAAAATTTATCAAAATTACTATACATAAGAAAACAGTGCTTATTTTTAATAATTTTTTTATAAATAATGAGCTAATATATTTTTGGTATTTTTTTATTGTCATAAATACCTAAAATTAAAATTAGTTTTAATAAAAATATAAATGTAAAACATAAATATAAAAATAATTGGCATTAAAATTGATATAATTTCAATTTGAAAATTTGAATTTAGAAGTTTGTAACTTAATTCTGAAAAAATTATAATAATAAAACCAAATATAAATATAAAAAATTTGAAAAAACTTTCTAATTTTATATTTTTTGATTTTAAGATTAATAAAGAACTTATTAAAGATAGGATAATAATATACACTGGATTAACAACTCTTTTAAATAATTCCTCATAAATATCTTTTAATGAAAAAGAATTTTCTTTACCGCATCTTAAACTTTCTTCTTTTCTCTGATTCAAATTATCTTTTAAACAATTAATCAATAAAGAACTTTTAGCTTCACTTAATTTAATTTCTTTTCTAGTTTTGAAATTAATATTAGCCAGCTCATATATTGTTTCACTAAAACCTAAATTAAAGTTTGTTTTTTTATCAATATTAATAATTTTACCGTTAATTAATTTAAAATTATATCCTTCACCAGTTTGATAAAGTTCACCTTTTCTAGCAATAATAATTTTATTGCCGCCATTTTTTAATTTTTCCTTTATGTAAATACCTTCTAATATTCCGTTTTCATTATATTTCTCAGTAAAAATATTTAAATTGTCTGAAACTTTTGAAAATTTTTTTTCTTGAATTAACTTTGGAAAAAAATCAATAGATGAATTTTTAAGATATGATTGAGCCAAATTTTGTGTATATGGAACAATCAAAGAATTAAAAAGAAATTGAATAAAAACAAAAATTATTGAAATTTTACATACAAAGTTAATGAATGAGATCTTTTTTATTCCATTCACCCAAAAAACTAATATCTCATTATTATCCTCGTATCTATTAATTATTACAAACATACTTAAGAAAAACGTAAATATTATTAATTTAGAAAAAATTTTCGGGATATTTAAAACTGAATAAATAAAATATATTTTGAAAGAATGACCTTGTTCAGTAACGATATCAAGTAAGTTGACTCCTTGAATTACCCAAATTATTGACGTTATTGATAAGGTAGATAATATGAAAAAGGTAAATATATCAAAATATAATTTACGAAATATTAATTTATTCATTGAAATTAGTAATTTTATAAATATACAACATTATCTATTAAATATTTCAAAAAAATGAAGCTAAAATTAGATTTTGTAACTAAATTACCTAAAGTAGCCAAAGATAATGAGGTTATTATATTAAAAGATAAGTCAATAAAAAATAAAGAACTTATATATCTAAATAAGTCTCTATTTTCAGATAAATTGTTCACTGAGAAAAAATTTTTGATTAAAAATAAATCAGAAAAAAATTATATTTTTGTAAACTGCTTAAAGTCTAAAACTTCATTAGATTTTGAGAAATTGGGTTCAGAATTTTATGTATTTTTAAAAAATAATAAAATCGAGAAATCTTTTATCGATGTTAATTCCTCATCATTTACAAGTGTGCAATTAGAAAAATTTCTGCACGGAACTCAACTTAAATCATATGAATTTAATACTTATAAAACTGATAAATCGAAAAACATAACAACATATTTATATGTAGTTGGACAAAAATCTAAAAAACCAAATCTATTGAGAAATAAATTAAACTCACTTTTAGAAGGTGTAATTCTTACCAGAGATCTTGTATCTGAGCCAGGAAATGTTCTACATCCAGATGAATATGCAAGACGTATAGTTAAATTAAGAAANTTTGGATTAAAAGTTACTGTATATGATCAAAAAAAATTAAAAAAGATGGGTATGAATGCTTTATTGGGTGTAGGCCAAGGAAGTATCAGAGGTTCATATTTAGTAACTATAGAATGGAAAGGCACAAAAAGTAAATCTAAACCCTTAGGGTTTGTTGGAAAAGGAGTGTGCTTTGATACTGGAGGTTATTCTTTAAAACCAGCAAAATTTATGGAAGATATGACCTATGATATGGCAGGCTCTGCTACTGTTGTTGGTTTAATGAAAACTCTTGCTTTAAGAAAATCAAAAATTAATGCTGTTGGAGTAGTTGGACTTGTAGAAAATATGGTAAGTGGAAATGCTCAAAGACCTGGAGACATCGTAAAATCTTATAGTGGAAAAACAATTGAAGTTTTAAATACTGATGCTGAGGGAAGATTAGTTTTAGCAGATGCTTTAACATTTACAGAAGAAAAATTTAAGCCTCAATTTATAGTTGACTTAGCCACATTAACCGGGGCAATAATTGTTTCGCTAGGTTCTGAGTATGCAGGCTTATTTTCAAATAATGATAAATTATCTAAACAATTAATTAATGCAGGTGAAAGTGTTGAAGAAAAACTCTGGAGAATGCCATTAAATGAAAACTTTGACAAATTAATAAACTCTAAAAATGCAGATATGCAAAATATTAATTATGTAGGTGGAGCAGGCTCGACCACAGCAGCACAATTTTTGCAAAGGTTCATAATAAATAAAACTCCTTGGGCCCACTTAGATATTGCTGGAATGGCATTTTCAAAATATGGAGGAGCGCTTAACTCTGGTGGTGCAACTGGTTACGGAGTTAGATTATTAAATAAACTTATTGAGGATAACTATGAGTAATATTGAGCAAACTCTATCAATAATTAAACCAGATGCAGTTGAAAGAAATCTTCAAGATCAGATTAAGCAAGAATTTACAAATAAAGGATTTGAAATAATAAAAGAAAAAAAAATCCATATATCTAAAGAGGAAGCCGAAAGATTTTATAAAGTGCACGAGACCAAACCATTTTATAACGATCTATGCACTTATTTGTCTTCAGGTCCTATTATTGTCATGACTTTACAAAGAGAAAATGCTGTTGTGGAAAATAGAAAGTTAATGGGAGCAACAAATCCAGTCGACGCAGACGAGGGTACTTTGAGGAAAAAATATGGTATTTCAATTGATAAAAACTCTGTTCACGGTTCTGACAGTCCTGAAAATGCCAAGATTGAACTAGATTTTTTTTTTAATCACTAGCTAAAAATCTAATAATTGCTTTTGGGTATATTTTATGCTCGATTTTTAATATTTTTTTTTCTAAACTTTTTCCACTATCAGATTTTAGGATTTTCACTCTTTTTTGTAATATTATTTTTCCCGAATCTAATTTCTCATTAACAATATGTACCGTAGCTCCAGAGTACTCATCTTTATTTTGAATTGCTTTATTATGTGTATTTAGTCCTTTATACTTAGGTAGAAGAGAAGGGTGAATATTAAGTATAGGTTTATAGAATTTTCTTATAAAACTACCTGAAAGTATTTTCATAAATCCAGCTAAACAAATTAAATCAACATTGTATCTTTTTAATAATTTTAACAAACGATCTTCAAAACTTTTTCTAGTAGAATATTTGATAAAGACATTTTTAATTTTAGATTTATTTGCGTAATTTAATCCTTTTGCACTAAAATTATTTGAGACAACTAGTACAATTTTAATTAAAGATTTTTTTGTTTTTGAATATTTTATTAATGATCTTAAATTACTACCTCTACCACTTATTAATACTGCCGTATTTTTTTTACCAGATAACTTTTCCACTCAACTTTACTTTTTCTGAATTTTTTGTAATTTTTCCAATAATATACGGTTTATACTTTTTTGGAAAAAATCTAATTATTTTTTTGTAGTTTGAACGTTTTACTATTAAACAAAATCCTACACCACAATTAAAAGTTTTTAACATCTCTTGATCGCTAACACCCTGACTTTTTAGCCATCTAAATATTTCTAATGTTTTAATTTTTTCTAAATTTATTTCAGCACAATAATTGTCTGGTATTATTCTTTTAATATTATCTTTTAATCCTCCTCCTGTAATATTTGCACAAGCATTCAAATACTTTTTTTTAATTAATTCTAATACATGCATTACATATATTTTTGTTGGTACCAATAATTCTTTTTTTAAAAATGAATTTTTTTTTAGATTAATTTTCTTTTTTTTAATAATATGTCTCACTAAGGAAAACCCATTAGAGTGAAGACCGCTGGATGGTATTGCTATCACTAAGTCATTTTCTTGTATTTTATTCAGCAATACTTTGTCTTTATCTACAAGTCCTAAGGAAAATCCTGCAATATCAAATTTCCCTTTAGAATATGTTCCAGGCATTTCGGCAGTTTCTCCACCAACTAATTCACAGTCAGCTAATTTACAGCCTTTAATAATTCCTCTAATTATGTTTTTTAGTTTTTTTGTATTTATTTTTTCGACTGATATATAATCTAAAAAAAGTAAAGGTTTGGCTCCTTGAACTATAATATCATTTACGCACATAGCCACAAGATCTACTCCAATTGTATCAAATTTATCTAGAAGATTAGCAACCTCAATTTTTGTGCCAACTCCATCTGTGCTAGTTACAAGATATGGATTCTTTAAATTATTCGGCAGTTTTGTAATTGCTCCAAAACCTCCAATATTCTTAAAATTACCACTTTTTTTTGATTTTTTTGATCTTGAGGATATAAATTTAATAAATTTATCTGCTTTTTTTATGCTTACGCCACTTTTCTCATATGTAAAATTTTTCAATCTCATGTTTAAATTATGTTTTTAATCAAAAATAAAATTAATATTTACTTATACTTTTTTTTTTTACTTTTCATTTTAGTTTTTATCAAGTTTTCCACANCTATAGNNNTTGCAGANAATTACATAGTTAAAAATATTAAAATTAAAGAACAATACGACATNAATTTTAATAAAGATGAAGTAATAAACAAGGGTTTCAAAAAAGGATTTAAAACATTAATTTTTAGAATTGTTGAAAGTAAAGATAAAAATTTATTTAAAGAAGTACCAAAAAATAAAATTAGATCATTGATTGATAATTTTTCCATAACAAATGAAAAATTTGTCAACAATAACTATGAAGTTGATTTTGAGGTTAAGTTCGATAAA
>FUFK010047576.1_pt1 | contig 19228 bp, 18 predicted proteins | sample 1021851 | NCBI WGS metagenome assembly FUFK01 (sample SAMEA51879418, study PRJEB19060) | metagenome
TTTTTTGGCTTAATTTTTTGTTTTTCGCTCAATGGAAAAATTACCGAATCTCCATAAACTGAGCTTGAAGATGCATATATAATTCTTTTAACCTTGTACTTGTTTGCTGCACTAATAATGTTATAAAAACCAAGAACATTATTGTCTACATATTCATTCGGTTTTATTAGAGAATACCTTACTCCAGCTTGTGCAGCCAAATTAATAATTAAAGAAATTTTTTTTTTTTTAAAAAAAATATCTAATTTTTTTTTATTTGTAATATCAATTTTTTCAAATCTAAAATTACGAAATTTTTTTAACTCCATAATTCTATCTTTTTTCAAAGAATTTGAGTAATATGTATTAAAATTATCTACACCAAAAATTTTAAGCTTACTATTTTTAAGTAAATATTTTGATAAATTAAAACCGATAAAACCAGCTGCTCCAGTAATTAAAATTTGCATAAAGTAAATATTGATATATCAATTATTTAGAAAAAAAAGTATAGATATTTTAATGTTAAAAATATGTGTGATGGGTTTAGGCTATGTTGGACTGCCTATATGCCTAGAGTTATCAAAAAAGTATAAAACAACCGGATTTGATATAAATAAATCTAGAATAGCCAGTCTAAGAAAAAATATAGATTTAAATAATGAATTTAAAAAAAAAGACTTTTTAAAAAAAAAATTAATTTTCACTGATAAAATTGAAGAAATTAAAAATTGCAATTTTTATATAATTTGTGTTCCAACCCCAATTACCAAATCAAAGAAACCAGATCTTAAGTTTGTAAAAAAATGTTTCGATACAATTAAAAATTTTTTAAAGAAAGATGACATAATTGTTTTAGAGTCTACTGTGTATCCCGGGGTAACAAAAAGTTACGCAAAAAGTCTAGAGAATAATAATAAACTAATTAGTAGTAAAGATTTTTTTGTATGTTATAGCCCTGAGCGAATAAATCCAGGTGATAAGAAAAATAAATTGTCGAGAATAAATAAAATCTTAGCATATGAAGGAAACAATATTAAAATTAAAAAAAAATTAGAGGAAGTTTATTCTAAAATTTGCAAAAATCTTATATTTACCAAAAATATAAAAGAGGCTGAAACAGCGAAAGGAATAGAAAATATACAGAGAGATTTGAACATCGCTTTTTACAATGAGGTTTTATTAATTTGTGAGAAACTCAATATTGAGTTTAACGAAGTAATAAGATTGGCTAAAACAAAATGGAATTTTATAAATTTTTCTCCAGGTTTGGTTGGTGGGCATTGTCTTCCTGTTGATCCATACTATTTAACTTATATTGCTGGAAAAAAAGGTTATAAATCAAAAGTAACTTTATCCGGCAGATACGTTAATAATTACATGAAAAAGTATGTCATTAATTTTACAAATTCTTTTGTCAATAAAAGCCAAATAAAAAAAAATAAAATTAGGATTTGTGTCGTTGGTCTTACTTATAAATACGGAGTATCTGACACAAGAAACTCTCAAAAAATAGAAATTTTTAAATATTTTAAAAAAAAATTTAAAAACACAAAATGTTTTGATCCTTTCTTAAAATCTAAAGATAATCTAAAATATAATGAATTAAAAAAATATAATTTCTTTTTATTTCTCTCTAAAGGTGAAAAATTTAAATTTATTGCAAATTCAATAGATAAAAAAAAAATTATTGACCCATTTTTATACTATTCTAGTTAGATAAAATTTTATCCATTATTTTAAAATGATTAAAAACAGAAAATTTTTTTGAAAATTTTTTGAGATTTAATTTTTTATTCATTACTTGCTCAAAATTTAATTTTTTAAATGCCAAGTATTGACTAACAAGAGACTGTTTATCATTATTATTAAACAAAAGACCATTATTAGAATTATCTAATATCTCTGTTGGACCTGTTTTAGAGTCTGCTGCAATGACAAATTTATTGAGAAACCCAGATTCTATTAAACTGAAACCTGGATCTTCATATAAAGATGATGAAATATAACATTCACAATGATTTAAATAATTAAAAATATTTTTTTTATACCCCTCTAAAAAAATATTATTGTTTAAAGAAAGATTTTCTATTAATTCCTCAATTTTTTTTCTCTCCTCACCCTCTCCCAAAATAACCAGCTTTAAGTTCGGATATTCTTTTAATATTTCTTTAAAAGCTCTTATTAGTAAAAGAAAATTTTTTTGCTTAGTTAGTCTACCTATACTAAGGATATATTCAGCCTCTAAAAAATTGTCGGCAAGTTTTTCTCTCTTCCAAGTATTTATATTTTTAACTTTTAATATTGGATCGTAGAGAAGTTTTAATTTATTTTTTGAAAAAATATTTAATTTCTCAAGTTTTTCTAATGATGATTTAGTAGGACAAGTTACAAGATGAACATTTTTAGAAAATAAATACCAGAAAAATCTTCTAAACATATTAAGTTTTGGAGTACCTGAAATTCTTATAATTAACTTGGTATCAAATTTAAAAAAAAAAAAATAAGGCTAAAGGTAAAGATACAATTAAGTGTGCAATAAGGAAATCAGGTTTTTCTTTTAACAGTAATTTTCTCAGTAAATTAAAATTAAATATAAAAATTAAGATTTGCGATAATCGACTCTTTAAGAAATTTCCTTTTGGTAAAAATCTATAATATTTTTTTTTATATAACTTAATTATATCTATTTTCGATATTTTATCTGGTTTTTCTTGCCACTCACCTGAGGCATCAATCAGATAAGTTTCATATTTATTTTGCTTACCATATCTTTTCAATGATTGTATCGAATTTATAACTGCATCTACTGTTGCTATATTAGACAAAAAAGGTGACCAAAAAAATAATTTCATTAAATTTATTTTGAATAGTATGATCTCATAATATTAAAAGTTTTTTCAAGACCTTTTTTAATATCAAATTTAGGTTCCCACCCGGTAATATCAGAAATTTTTTTTATATTGGTATTAAATTCCATTGGTCCACTTACAACTTTATTTTTCGAAACTATTTTTTTTCCCGAGAGATCTTCAATTATCTCAGAGATAAGTTTTAATGATGACATTTTCCCTGAACCCAAATTTAGAATACCTGTATAATCAGTTTCTAATAATCTTAGAACAGCATCTGCAGCATCCTCTGTAAAAATAAAATCTCTTTTTGGTTTATTTGACCAAATTTCAACCTTCTCCTTCTCAAAAACATCTTGCATAATTGTGGGTATCAAATCTGGTCGTCTTAATTCTGTATAACCATAAATATTGCTTAATCTTACGATAATTGAAGGGACTTTGCTTTGATAGAACTTTACTATTTGTTCAGATAAATATTTACTGAAAATATATTTGTTAGCAAAAGGATTTGTTTCTTGAGTTTCGTCAACAGGTATAACTATTTTTTTTTGATCGTATAAAAGGATTGTCGTAAAACAAATAAACTTTTTTAGATTTTTTTTTGAAAAATAGTCTAAAGCTTTATTTAAAGGATATACATTAAAGTCAATACCCATATCAATATTTACGTTTATATCGTGGTGGTTAGAACTACCTATTAAGAAAATAACTTTATCAAATTCTATGCTATCTAATTTATTTAGCTCATCTAAGTCATTAATTTGAATATGTTTATTTTGACAATAACTAGGTGGTTTTGTTCTTCCAACTGATATGATATTTGGATCTTTCGACAAAATTACTGGTCCAAAAAAACCACTGCCTCCAAATAAAAGTGTTTTTGTCATTTTTTTAATTTTTCGTAAATTTCTTTAATTCCCTCTGACAAACGACCTAACTTTAAATTTGGAAAATTTTTTTCAAATATGCCTGTATCAATATCTTTTCTCATTTGCCCATTAGGTCTATCAGAATTGTATTTTATTTCTAAATACTCTGCATCACAAACTTTTAAAGCAATTTTTGCTATCTTATCAACTGTGTAATTTTCATCTGTAGCAATATTCATATTTAAATATTTGTCTTCCTCTANCATGTTACAAATTACTCTNGCCATATCCCTAGCATGCATAAATTGTCTTAAGGGTGTACCATCTCCAAACAATTCAATAAATTTTTTTTTTGAATTTTTTGCTGATATAATTTTATGAATTAAAGCACCCACAAAGTGTCCACGTATTTGATCAAATTTGTCATATTCTCCATACAAATTGCATGGGATCAAATAATTATAATTTGTTTTATACTTTTTATTGTACATATCAACTTGAATTGCCAAACATCTTTTTGCGTATGAATAGGAAAATAAATCTTGGTGAGGAGCACCCTCAATCAATTGATCTTCTTTAATTGGATAATTCANGATCTTGTCAGGATAAATACACGAGCTTAATATTCCTGTAAATCTTTTAACATTAAAATTATAACTTTCTTTAAGAACAAATGTGTTCATCAATACATTTTCCTCAAAATATCTAACAGGTTCCTCTATATTATGGTGAACGCCACCAACAAGTGCTGCTAGATGAATTACAATATTTGGCTTAGTATCCTGAAACATTTTTATAACTTCGTCATTTTTAGTTAAGTTGTAATCTGAAGATCCAACATAAATGGCATTTGGCATTTCTTTTTGTAAGTATTTGCCAATGAGACCAGTTCCACCAGTAACAAGTATTTTATTTTTCATAATTTAAGTATTAGTGGCAAAAAAAACGTATCCTATAGGATAAATTTTTTTAGGATCAGTTTTGATGAATAGTTTAATTAACTTATCAAAAACTAAAGCAAACAAAACTAATAATTGATAGAAAATGGGCAAATATTTTAGATAACTTCTTAGTAAGGAAATACTGGCTAAAAATGGACCTGTACCTAGCTCAATAATTTCTATATCTTTAAAGCCACTTGATTTTAATAATTCTATTAAGTGATCTTTTGTAAATCTTGAATAATCTTTTGGTGCACCATGAACCCTAAATAGAAATGGAGTGGATCCAATAATTTTTCCATTTTTTTTAAGAATTTTTGATAAGTTTTTTATAGCTAAGTTTGGGTTTAAAACATGCTCCAAAACATTAAATATCACAGCAAAATCATAATTTATATCAAACGAGTTATCTTTTTGTAAATCAATGTAAAGAAATTCTTCATTCGAAGAATTAATGTTCGAGTAAGTGATATTACAATTTTCTGAATTGGAATTACAAAAATTTTTGTAAATCTCACTAGAGGCTCCAAATTCTATTACATCTCCCTTAATTTTAAATTCTTTAAAAATTTCTTTTTGAAATATTCTTAAAATAGACTTATTAGAAAAAATTAGATTAAAATAATTCATTATTAATCATCTTATAAATAATAGTATCAAATTTTACACTCGGTTTCCATTTAAGTACTTTTTGCGTTTCTGCAATATTTGCCTTGTAACCCCTTAGATCTATTTTTCTTTTATATTTTGAAACATTTGTTTTTAAGTTTTTTTTACTTATCTTTAAATATCTAAAAACTTTATCAACAAACTCTTTCAGGGAATAAGTTTTTCCAGAACCAATAATAAAATCTCTTGGTTTACTTCTTTGCATCATTAACCACATAGCTCTTACATATTCAGGCGCCCATCCCCAATCCCTGATTATATGAACATTTCCCAATTCTAACTTTAAACCTTTTTGTCTTTTAATTTTAAGTGCAGTATCAACAATTTTTTTTGTGACAAAGTGTCTTGATCTTAAGGGTGACTCATGATTGAATAAAATTCCTGTACAACAATAGATATTGTATTTCTCTCTGTAAATTTTTATAAGCCAGTAAGCTGCTGCTTTGGATACCCCATAAGGGCTTTGCGGCTCTATTTTTGANTNNATATTNTAAAAATTTTTNTTNTTNTCNCCATAAAATTGNCCTGANCCTGCATTAAANAATTTNGCTTTATATTTTTTNNNNTTTAAANTTNNTAANATNTTTAANANACCNTCNGTATTACTTTTNANNGAAATNTCNGGNGTTTCAAAAGATTTTANNACTGANGANTCNCCTGCTANATAATAAATNTCATTNATNTTTNNNTTTAAAATTTTNTNACAAAANTTNANNTCAGTNGCNACACCNTTTANNANTNTAANTNTNTTTNTAATTTTTANTTTTTNNANNCGNTATAAATTNNTANNTGATNTNTNTCTNGTTGTNCCAATTACNTTGTANCCNTTNTNTANTAANAAATNTGATAAATANGCNCCNTCTTGNCCNGTAATTCCAAAGATAATNGCAGTTTTTTTGTATTTCATATACTTAGTTTGAAATTATTTTTAATACTTTTAGTATATTAATTAAACCAATTTTTTATGAGTAAAACACTTATATTTACTGCAACTTACAATGAGAAAGATAATATAAAAAAATTTTTTGAAAATATAAGTCGGCTTAAAATTGATCTTGATATACTTATCATTGATGACAATAGCCCAGACAAAACATGGGAAATTTTAAAAGAATTAGAAAAAAAAAATCAAAATTTAAAAGTGATTATTAGAGATAACAAATTAGGTTTGGACACTGCTCATAAGACTGCGTTTACTTATGCAAAAAATAATAATTATGAAAAATTTATTACAATGGATGCAGACCTTTCTCACGATCCTGCAGAGATACCAAAAATGATTGATATTTTAGATAAATCATCTTTTGTAATCGGCTCTAGATATATTAAAGGAGGTAAATGTGACATGTCTGGCCATAGATTTATTCTAAGTATTATGGGAAATAGATTCATAAAAAAAATTTTGAACTTGAGCTGCAATGAGTTCACCACTTCATATAGGGGTTTCAATCTTCTCAAACTTAAAGATTTTGATCTTAATTTAGTAAAATCCAAAGGTTACAGTTTTTTTATGGAAACTATTTATAGATTAAATAAACATGGGATAAAAATAAATGAAATCCCAATTCACTTCAAAAATAGATTCCACGGGAGTTCTAAAATACCAAGCATAGAAATCTTTAGGACATTAAAAAATTTGTTAATATTGTATTTTGAAAAATAAATAATAATCAAATTAAATTTTTTGTCATAAAAAATATGAATATTAGGATATTTGTTAGTTAAGGTGTCAATTAAAGCTAATATGTCACTCTTTTTGTTTTGATCAATTATGTTACATTCAATTATGCCAAAAAAAATACTTATTATTTTTATCGCTTTGGTTTTAATTGGTTCGGTTTTTATTGGATATACTGACAACAGAATCATATTTACCTTAAAAAACAATATTCCTCTTGAGTTAAGAGCCTTTCTTAAGAATACTATTTTTTTTCCATTTAATCATAATAGTCGGATTGCCGATTTAACTAAAAAAAATTCAAGGCTAAATTCAAAAATTTTAGATTTGGAAAATCAAGTAATTTATTTAAAAGAATTAATACTAAATCCTAATAAAGAGAATAACTTTATCCAAAACATAGATTTACCGATTTACAAGGAAAAGATCATTCTATCAAATAATAAGAACACTTATAATTTTAAAAACTTTCTTTTTGCGACTGTAACGCCCTGGCAATACAATGATAGAAAACCTGTTGGATATTTAACTCATCATAATGAAAATATAATTATTTTAGACGGCGAGGGTAATATAGGTTATTTTAATATTGAAGATTTTGATAATAATAATTTAAAGTTAAATTTTATAAAAAACAATTTCATTAATCTTGTTGATAAAAATTCAAAAATTTTTAAAAAAGGTAGGGAAAGTTTTAGAGGTCTCCTCATTCACAATGAAGATATCTATGTTAGTTACTATAAAATGGTTAAAGATGGATGTTATAATATTGCAATACTAAAAAGTTCTTTTAATTATGAAAACTTAAATTTTAAAGATTTTTTTAGTTATGAAGAGTGTAGTTATAATATGTCCAATCACTCAGGTGGTAAAATGGTAAAATATAATGATGAAAGCTTTTTTTTCACAACAGGTGATGCTCAACTATTTATAAATGCTCAACAAGATGATTCTTATTTTGGCAAACTTTATTTAATTGATTTTGAAAGTGGAAAACATAAACTTATTGCGAAAGGTATGAGAGATTCTCAAGGTGCGTATTGGCATAAAAAAAATCAAAAACTTTTGATGACTGAACATGGACCACAAGGAGGTGACGAAATAAATATTTTATCTGAAAATGAAATTGAGAAAAATACTAATTTTGGTTGGCCTATCTCAACTTATGGTGAATTAGGTCCTACTCCTATTAAAGAAAATAAATTTACTGCTAAGGATATAAATAATCATACACCTAATGGCTTTAAAGAACCTCTTTTTTGGTTTAAAGGAAATTCTGTTGCACCAAGTGCCATAGTCAATGTTGATGATTTTAAAGATGGATTTAAAAATGATTTTTTTATGTCAGCAATGGGTAATGTTCCAGCTCCTGGTAGACGATCCTTACATCACTTCAAATATGACGAAAAAAATAATAGACTAACACAAGAAGATATTATACCAATTGGTGAAAGAATTAGAGACCTAATTTATCTTGGAAATAAAAAAACAATTGTTATGATTTTGGAAAATAGCCCATCTATAGCAATATTACAGTAAATATAATTAATGCTTAAAAGTGGTGGTTATATTTTTAAAAACCTTGCTTTAGTTTTTTTAAGCATATTCATTGTTCTTCCTTATAATCTAGTTGTTAGTTATAAACTTAAAGAATTTTACAATCTACAACTACTTTTAACAAATATAAGTTTATTAATATTTTCGTTATTTTTGATCACATTAATTATATTTGGATCATTATATCTTTTTCCAAAAATAAAAAAAAAAATATTATTAATCTCGAATTTCATTTTAATTTGGGTTTTTTTTATTGGATATTTTTTTCCGATAACAGGCGAACATGATCCATTTCTAAGTTCACTCTTTTCAATAAGATTAAGATACATAATTCTTTTAAAGATAGTAATAATATTAGTATTTTTCCTAATAATAGAAAAAAAAAACTTAATTAACTTATTAAGAAAATTTATTTTATTTTACATTTCAATTAACTTAATTTTTATTTTTTATAATTTTGCTTTAAATTATAAAAAAAATTTTTTTCCCAAAATTAACGTATTTGGTGAAAAAAATTTAATTGTATTAAGTTTGGATGGCATATCTGGTAAAGAAATTACTTATAAGATTCAGGAGGATGATGAATTTAGAAAAGAATTGCAAGACTTTAAATTATATAACAATGTTACCTCTGCATGGCCTGCTACAGTAAATTCGTTAAATGCAGAGCTTAACAGTAAAGTTTTAGAAATTAATGACCAAAATTTAAGCAAAAATATTCTTAATGATAAAAAATTTAATACAATCGTATATGGAAATTATAAGCACTTTGTAAATGAAGAAAAAAGGAAAGTAATTAGAGGTCATTTCAAAGATTATGGAAGATCATATAAATTAAATTCTTTTTTTCAAAAAGTTACTGTTGGTACAATTCCACGATGGGGGTCACCAATATTATTGTCAATATTTCAAAATAAAATTTTTTATTCAGAAATTTACAAAAGAATTTTAGATATTATTTCATTTGATATAGGAAAAAATGATAATCCTTATAATTCTGGAATTCACACAAAATATATGGTCCATATGAAAGAATTTGATAACATATTTAATCAAACCAAACTAGATCCTAATATTAAAAATGTAATTAGAATGTATCATTTTAGTTTCAGTCATTGGCCAATAAAATTTAACGAAAAATGTGAAGAGGTAAAATCATTAGATCTCAAAATTACGGAAGAAGAAAGGACTGCTGTAAATTGTTTAAGTAAAAAAATTAAATATTTTATTAAAAAATTAAAAGAGAACCAAATTTATAATAATTCTTTTATTGTAATTAAATCTGATCATGGAAAACCCAATGGTTATTACGACGAATTTCCATTAAAATTGAGGATTAATGAGTCAAGATACTGGGGGTTAGGAAGATATAAAACTTTCATAATGATTAAAAATATAGATGAATTCAATAGTGAAGTTGAGATAATAACAAAACATGTTTTTTTACATGATTTAGCTAAAACTTATTGTTCTTTTTTTTATAAAGAAATAATTTGTGATACAAAATACATTGGAAACAATTTAAATAAAATGATTAAAGAATTTAAAAATTATGAGTATGAAATATTTATTCCAAGTAAAAAAGAAACATTTTTAAAACTTGAAGATTTTGATAAATATATGATAAATAATGATAAAAGCCTGTATGAAAGTTTGTTATTAAATAATGTAAAATTAACTTATGAAAATTAAAATTTTAATAATAATCATTTGTATAATTTCATCACCGGCTCATGCATATATAGATCCAGGAAGCGGTAGTATTATAGCTCAAGCGCTTATGTTTATAATTGCAGCTTTTGGAGTTTTTTATGGATACATAAAAAGTAAAATTAAACTTATTTACAATAAACTATTTAAGAAAAAAGATAAAAACTTATAAACTATTTTTCATATATCTTTAGAGTTTCATCTGTTGTCTTAGTCCAATTAAAATCTTTTCTTATTTCGCTATTAGGTGAATTTTGAGTTTTTTTGTAATTTAATTTTTCTAAAAAATTTTGTAATTCGTCTGAATCTTGAAAATAATTCAATTTGTTTCCATATATCTCTCTAAAAACCTTAGTATCTTTTGCAATAACTTCACAACCTTGTCTGATACCTTCTAAAATATTTAAACCAAAACCTTCATAAGTAGAAGTGGAAACCATTACTTGAGCGTTAGAATACAGATATTTTAAAATATCATCTGAGCCATTTACATGAAATATTTTTTTGTGTACCCCAAGAGTATTAAAAAATTTTAATTCAGATTCAGATACTGTTTCTCCACCAAATAAAATTATACAAAAATTATCTTTAATTATTTTTGATTTGGCAAAAACGTTTAATAAAACTTCATAATTTTTATACCTGTGTCGTTTTCCAACATATAACAAAAAAGGTTTGTTTTTTAGATGAATTAGCTGTGATTGAATTTTTTTTTCATCTACTTCGATTTGATCTAAATGATCAGATCCATGATATACAACACTAACTTTTTTTTCAGGAATTTTATATATATTGAGTAAATCTTCTTTTGTAGAATTCGAAACACAAATAATTTCATCCGTATTTTCAAAAATTTTTTGTCTATCTTGTATAATTTGTTTTGAATTATAATAATGTGTAAATTTTTCATGGATCGTATCATGAACTGTGATAATCTTTTTTTTATTTTTAATTTCTAATAAATAATTTGAATAAAAAGTATCATGAATTACGTCGTATTTTTTTCTATTAATTAATCTGAGTGATAATCTTTCATTTAGAAGTTTTAAAAATTTTAATGTTGGATATCGGGGAAGATAAATTCCTTCTTTATAATTTTTACTTAAAAATTTAAGATATTTATTCTTATAAAACGGTGTAAGAACTTTAAATTCAGTTTTTTTTTTTATTAATTTTTCAAAAATTGAGAAATAATATCTAGATATTCCACCATAATGTTGATCAAAAAAAATATTATTATTATATAAAATTTTCAAATTCATTCTTTAGTAATAAAATTTATTTAATTTTAAATCAGTAACAGAGACACCCATAGATATTTTCTTCTTAGTGGATAAATGGGATAAACTTTTACTGTACCTTTTAATTATATATCTTTTCAAAGTAGTTTTATTTTTTATCAATTTTATACAATTATTAAAATCGTCTTTATTTAAACTGTTATAATTTACAAAATTTTTTACATTGGTACACTGAGTTAAGATTTTTTTAGTTTGATCTAAGACTGGACTTTTAAAAATTTTTCCATCAAAACTTCCTTTTTTAATTATTTTGACCAACATATAAAAATTATCTTTTTTATGTCCACAATATTGAATATTAAAATGTCTGAGACATTTTGCATCTTTTTTAATATTATTAAATTCCTCCTTAGTAAATTTAATAATCCCAGAAATTTTATATTTATTTATGAAACTTAATACATTTACTCTTTTTATTTTACCCTTGTGAAAAAAAAATAAATATTTTTCTTTGAATGGATATCTTGTAATTTTCATTATTTTTTAATTAAATAAATTGACATAATCAAATTCTATAATATAAATTTTACTATGAAATCAGTTTATTTAAATCAGAAAGATAATTATCAAAAAAATTTTGGTATTGCTTATAGATCCTCCTCTATATTTTATTTTAAGAAAAATTCAAATTTCAACACAATAATTAATTTTATGGATTATTGGAAAATAAAAAAATCAATTAATGTTATGATAATTGCTTCACTCAGAAAACTTAATGGAGAACTGGTATTGCGTGAAACAGTAAGTTTAGAGAAGGGTATGGTTGTAAACTATACCCCGGAAATAGATGACGAAGAATTTGAAGGTTCACTTGAAATGGAAGCAATTGGTAATGGTAATCTAGATATTCCATTTATTGCAATGTTGGTTATTTATGAAAATAAAAATAGTGTTAGCATGGTACATGGATATACAAGAACTTACTCCCCACACGAGATTGAGGAAAAAAAAACAATAATGGTTGGAGAAGAATGTGGATTAACTATGAGAGATAGCAAAGATGTGAGATCTTTTATAATTGGCCATAATGGGATCTTTGAAGAGCCTGAACAAGATCTTTTAATGACAGTTTATAATAGTAATAATGAAAAACTTGAAAAAAAAATCAAATTAAAAAAACTAGCAAAATACGAAACTTTCAAAATATATCCTTCTGATCATTTTCATGAGCTGGAAAAGTTTCTTGATAATAAACCAGGTAGTTGCTCATTTTCATTTAGTTTAAATGGAGGTTTTACTAGAACTGTAGTTGGAAATGAAACAAAAGACGGAACTGAAATGCAAGTTTATCATTCAGATTTTAATTTTGCAAAGCATGATCCAGGATATGTTGATAAAGAAGATTGTTATTTTAGCTACCCTATATGTGATGACCATGTAGACCAGACTGTTCACATGGAGCCTTCTACAGCTAATGGAAAATATATACTTAACCACAGTGATAATGATTTCGAATTTTATCCTGACAAAAGGTTAGATGTAAAAATGAGCTCAGAAATTTTAAAAATAAAAAGACTAGATGGAAATATGCCTGCTCGTATTAATCTTGCCTTTTCTGCAAAGCTTAAAAATGCTAAGTGCAAATTACCAATGGAGTCTGCTAGAGGATTTTATCATTCAAAAAGACCTCCAAAATATAGAATGTGGATGGTTGCAGCAATTGGGAAAAAATACAGAAGTAAATTATTTGTTCATTCAATAAGAGACTTGTACGGCGAAGTTAAAGATAGTGTGTTATCAATAAAATTGTTTCGTGAAGACGGTTTTGAACCTGTAGAAAAAAAATTTAATGCTGATCAGCTTAAAGAGCTAGAAAAAGGTAAATATGTTGATGAAATTTTTCCGGAGGTAAGCAACATTAAAGAAAACGAAATTGGTCAATTATGGTGTCATGCATCTAAGTATGGAGGACATCAAGGATTTACTACAATTGAAGCATCAAACGGAAGCTCAAGTATAGAACATAACTATTAAATCTATATCTTTAACTCAAACAGATACTTTGGAAAAATATTTGATGAAAAACCTGACTCAAATTTTTCAATTTGCAATTTTTTAGGATCTACTTTTACAGTATTTGCAATATTGGTTAATTCTCCAACTCTATACCACCTGCAATTTAGATCTTTCATTTTTTGTATGGCTTTAAATTGAATTGGGTGCCCAAGAGGTAAATGAAATAAACTTCTATCGTATGCTGCGATTTCATAATCTACCTCGTCTTTAGAGTAAGTAAATAGTGCTGCACCCACTAAATAATTATTATTTTTATCTTTAGCATAAACTAAAAATCTATTGTTTTTTTTAATTGAGTTTTTTTGAATTTTCCAACTTTCATCACTTCTAGTTTTTTTTCCTGAAACTTTAAAATGTAGTAATTTAAATTCATCAAATAATTTATTTGAATTATTATAATTATTTTTATCCAATACTCCTATTTCCCAAATTTTATTTCCTTTATTAATGAGATTTTTGTAACTTTTTCTAAAATGGACTTTAATCGTATCCATGTTTTCTTGTAAATTTAAGAAATAGTCATAATTGACCACTATTTTTGATTTATTCAAAATTAATTCTTGATGCCAATCTGATATCCCCTCAATGTTATTAAAAAAATGTTCATAAAGTAGAATTTTTTTAATTTTCAAGATTTTTGAAATTTCTTTAATTTTAAGTATCAAATATGAATATATCTTTTTTTTAATTTTTTTTGATAAATTGTTTTTTAATATTGGTGCTAATATTGGCAAATGAAAAGTGGTTAATTCATAACCTGAAGTTTTTTTTGTAAGAGATAACGGAATTATGCCAACAATTTCATTTTCATAAAAAATCAAACTTGAGAAGTTAGTGATTTTAAATTTATTTCCTAAAAAATATTCAAAAAGATAATTTAATCTGTGAGTTGAGTAATTAAATGGTACATAATCTGCATTTTTTAAAAACTTATCCCACTCTTCATCTGTTTTTAATTCTAAGTGGATTAACTCTTGATTTTTTTGTAACCAAATTTTTTTAATTTTTCTTAAATCTAGTTTCACCTAATAAATCTTATGATACCTATAAATCTACATTTATTCGAAAAATTGAAATTAGATTTATGAATTAAATTTTTTGTAAAAAAAAGAACATCACCAATATTTAATTTAAATTGAACTTCCTCAAAATTTTTTTCAATTTTTTTGATATTTTTTGGGGTAAAACTTTTAAACCCATTTTTTTTTCCTGTAATATTTATCGCTGAAAAATTTCCCTCTAAATGACTTTTGTTTAAAGCACTCATTGTGCCATTTTTTTTGTTTGCGTTATGTATTAATGGAAAATGTGCTGACAATATATCAGTTTTATTGAACTTATATTTACCATTTAGATAACTACTTTCTTGATGAAATTTATAAGCTAATCTTTTATCTTTAGGTAAGCCCGGATTAAAGTAAGTTCCTTCAATTTTAATCTTTTTAGCTTTTAGAGTATTTAAGTTTTTAATTTTTTTAAATAAGTATCTTTCTATTTCTTTAAATTCTCTAATTTTTGAAATATCCTCTAATATTTTTTTTAATTTTTTTTTATCATTTCTGTCAAGATTTATTGCCAAGTCATCCATATCAGAATAACCATATTTCTGGGCAATTTTTTTTGAGATCTTAGAAAAATTAAAAATTAATCTTTTGGGTATTTCATTTTTTGAACTAGCCCAACCAAAACGATCGTAATCTCTGATCATTTGTTTTCTCGATAGATAAGATTTTGGTTTTTTTATCTTAACTTTCTTCATGTATTTTACCACTTTCAATTTTTAAAATTCTGTCACATTTATGTAAAGTTTTAGTATTATGTGAAATAATTATAATAGTTTTATTGCTTAAATTTTCAAGTATTTCTTTGATTATTAAATTTTCGTTTATTTCATCAAGTGCATTCGTTGCTTCATCTAAAATTATAATTTCAGGATTATTATAAAGTGCTCTTGCAATTCCTATTCTTTGCCTCTGTCCCCCAGAAATTTTTATACCTTTATTTCCAATTATAGTATCAAGTCCATTAGATAATGAATTTATAAATTCATTAATCTGAGATTTTTCAATTGCGTAACTCAATCTCTCCTGAGAGAAACTTTTTTCATCTTGATTTAACACTATATTATTTTTTACAGTATCATCAAAAAGATAAACATCTTGAGGTATATACCCAATAATTTTTTGGTATGCTGCAAGATTTAAAAATATATCTTCATTATCTATCTTTATTAAACCTTTTGTTGGAGATAAAAGACCAGTCATTATATTTACAAAGCTTGATTTTCCTGAACCAGATTTTCCTAATAGCCCTATTTTATCACCTTTATTTATCTGCAAATTCATTTCATCAAAAATTTTTATTTCTGAACCCTCATAATTAAAGGAAATGTTTTCAAATATAATTTGATCAAAAAACTTTGCTTTTTTATCACTAAATATTTTATCTTTAACAAATTTTCTTTTAAGTTCTTCGTCTATTAAATTAAGAGCAGGCTCACAATATCTAATAGTATTCAATGCTCTTGATACAGAATAAAATGCTGGAATCATTCTGACTGATGCAACCGCTAAAAATGAGAGTATTGGAATAATTTTATCCGAATTTTCCCCTTGAATTACATAGTATATTGCAACTATAGCAACTGCTGATGCTGAAACAAACTCAAGAAAAAGCCTTGGTGTTTTGTTGATAATGCTAACTTTAAAAGTATTGTCTCTTATTTCCCTCAAATTTTTATTGAAAATATTGAACATTACATTTTCCCTATTATAAATTTTAATCTCTTTTATTGCATTAAAAACCTGGCTTACAATTTTTAATTGCTCATGCGTATTTATCTGAATTTTTTTTCCCAGTTTTTTCATAGAATTACGAAAAAAAAAATAAAATATTGAGGTAACTATAAAAAAAACAGAAAACACAGAAAGAGATAAAAATAAATTTACTTTCAAAAGTAACGCGAAAATTATTAAAAGTATCATACCTTCTAAAAATAATTGGAATATTTCAGAAATCAAAGAAACTACTTTATTACACTCATTAATAGTATTTCTCAGTAATTCATTTGGATTTTTATTTAAATGAAAATTATAATTAGATAATAAATAGTGCTCAAAGACAGTTTTTGAAAGTCTAATATTTATATTTCTAAAATATAAACCACTGAAATAGTAATACAGCCCTAAATAAACATTTTTTATAAGAAAGATAATTATAATTAAAATCGACCCAATTAAAATAATGTTATTTTCATTTACTCCATGCATAAAAGTAACTTCACTTAAAAAGGTAATTTTTTCGTAAATTAGATCTGGTGACAAGAGCATTACAATAAATATTGGTATTGAACCAATACCAATCATTTCAATAATTGTAGCAAATATCATAGCAATAAATAGATATTTGAAATATTTCTTCTCCTTATCATTTAAGACATTAAAAGATTTAACAATATTTTGTAAAATAGAAGACTTAAAAAACATAATTAGATTTCAAGATTTTTATTAAATCTAGAACACCATTGGTATTTGGTTTAACATTATTATAATTCATTATTAATTTATCAAAATTTTTTTTTGGTTTTTCCATAGCTTCAATTAATTCTTCTTTTGTAATTTTTTTTTTTGAAAATAAATCATATTTAAAAACCCCGTATTTTTTTGGATAAACATTAATATATTGCGACCAGGTTTTTCCCATTAATTTATTCTCAAGCACAATCAAATTTTTTTTTAAAATTAAAGCGTCTACAATAGCTGAAGTTTCATAAAATACAGTGATGAATGAACTATATATTTTCTCTCTTGTTTGAAATTGTGTAACATTAAAATGTTTATAAACTTTTTTCATATATTCTAAATTTGTTGATGGATGTATACAAACAGTAACTTTTTTTTTAAATGTATCTGATAAATACTTCAAAAAAGATTCAGACATAGAATAAATTTGTTTTATCTCTTTTTCGTTTAAATCTGGTGTTTCGTTATCATCTGTACCAATAATGTTGGTTTCAAGAAAAACAATATCTTTTTCCTGTATATCGTAAACTTTGCTCACAAACTCATCATGTTGCATACTATTTATCAATACATTGTTTTTAACCATAATATCAAATTTATTAATTTTTTTTGTATAAAGACTCTTGTTTGACATGAATCTAAAATCAATTTTTTGAAAGTAGTTGATGAGAATTAAAAATTTTATTATATAACTTGGCAATTTTTGAAAGAAAAAGTTTTTTATTTTAATATTAATAGATAATTTTACATTTGAGCCCACAACACCAATATTATTTATCAAAATAAGCCTAGTATTTGTTTTCTTCAAAATTCTTAAGAGTAAAAAGTATGGAAAAGTCATGGGAATATTTTTTATCAAAAGGAAATTTTTACTATTTAAAATGTCAGATAATTCTTTGGCATTTGTTGGATTCAAGATAGAGAAATTTTTTGGTACCTTTTTGGCTAATTTAGTAAAATCGTATTTTTTTTTCTCACCACAAATAGCTATATTTTCAGAATTTATTAAGTAAATTTTTTCAAAATTTTCAGATAATCTTAAAATTAAATATTTTTTTTGATTTATTAATTGATCAAAAATTGAGAAATTAAATATTATTCCTAGATTATTCAAATTGAAGTCCAACCCCCATCAACCAGTAAAAGTGATCCCGTAATGTATGATGCTGAATTTGAGCTTAAAAAAACTGCTGAATTTGCTATTTCCTCTGCTGTAGCTAATCTTTTCAATGGAACAAGATTTTTATAATTTTTTATAAATAACCCAGGCTGATTATCATAAACTCCACCTGCGCATATGGCATTTATCCTTATTCCATATCTACCATAATATGAAGCCATTGACTTTGTTAAAGTATTTATTCCTCCTTTAATTATTGCATAAGACATGTTTTCTTTTAACCTTGTATTTTTGTACACATTTAAATTTTGTCCAACCAAACCATAAATAGAACTTAAAAAAACTATATTTCCCTTTATTTTTTTTCTTTTCATCTCATTAGCAGTTAGTTTTCCAATCCATGAGTAGGAATTAAGGTGAATATTTATATTTTTTTTATAATCATCATAATTAATTTCACTATAATTATTTTTTGCCCAATATTCAGTTTTGGGATAACTGCAATTAATTAAAACATTTGGACAATTTCTTTTCAGATATTGTTTAAAATTTTTATCTATGTTATTTTCATCATTTAAATCAAAATTTACAAAATTATAATTTTTAAATTTTTTTAGAGAATTATTACTTATATCAAATACTGTTATCTTTGCTTTTAATTGACTTAATAATTCAAAAATTTTTGAACCAATTAGCCCATTACCACCAATAATAAAAACTTTTTTATTTTTAAAATTAAAATTACTTATAAATGATTTCATTTGTTATTTTCCATAAAAAAACTTACAATCTTAAAATCAGTTTCAGTATCTATATCCCAAGATCTTCTGAATGGCATTACATAAAGTCCAGTTTTTTTTCCCCATAGGCTGTTTTTTTTTAATAAGATATTTCTTTTCCATATATATATGGATGCATTTAAATCAAATACTTTAGGTGCATCTTGACGACATGTAATTTTTTTTTGTAGTTTCAAAACTGGCATAACACCATTTTTAGTTTTTTTTACTGC